>WNFY01000595.1_pt1 | contig 32832 bp, 34 predicted proteins | sample 5400091 | NCBI WGS metagenome assembly WNFY01 (sample SAMN13153364, study PRJNA577476) | soil metagenome | isolation source: 60 cm soil or saprolite under grassland replicate 1 | place: USA:California | collected 2016-06-15 | reverse complement strand
GCGGTTCGATCAAGCTCCATTGTTCGTCGGTCAGCTGTTCGGCTCGGCTCATCTCCTGTTACTTCGGGAAAAATGACCTCCCAAAGTTAACAGAAGTCCTTGTTCGTAAACAGCACTATTTTTGAGATACGCTTTAGTTAGACGTGCAGATGACCTCTAGACGTGCAGATGACCTTTGACCACCCAATAGCGCTGGCACTTCGTCAGATCGCTGACGTACTGACTGAGGCGAGACACTATCCGAAATACGCGAAGGACATAGAATCTCTTTTGTCCTTGGCGTTGGACGAGGCGCCAGAAGCTCAGACAACATTCAAGAAAGAGATCACCACAAACAAATGGTACTGGCTCGGAATGGGCACAATCGCCGACATCTCACTTTCCGATCGAGCGCTCAATCGCAAGTTTGTATCCGCGTACTACGATCTGGCGAGAGCGTGCGGACAGGAAGGATTTGATTCTATCTACTCAAAGGATGTGGAAACCATATTCGGCAAATGGCTTCGTCATGGGCACGTCTAACCACGCGTTCGAGAGCGGACCGCCTTCGGCGGCCGCTCAACGCGAACGTTAGGAGTGCGGTAATGCGCGACCGTGTTTTGATCATCCTTTCTGCTTTGGTCCTGCAGGGCTGCACTATCGCGTATTACGACCTTAAAAACGAACTGGATCGAGCGCCAACGTCTAAAGCCATATGCGACGTCAAGTACTCGATTAATGTTACAACCAACCACTATGCGAATTTTTTAGGTTTCCGTGAAGATAAAGAAGTGCGATTACAGGCGGAGCGGGACAAGTATGTCGCAGACACGCGCGACGTTCTGAATAATAAAGGGTGTAAAGCAACTAATGTAGAGAAGGAGGACGAAGCAACGCTGGAGGTCCGTATCGTGCGTGTAGTGGATTACCATGCGCGCCCCCAACAGTGGCTGACCGGTCTATCGCTGGGGCTGATCCCCAGCTGGGCCACAATGAAATCGGAGTACACGTATTTCTTCAAAGAGAAGTCGACTGGCAAGTCCCATACCTATACGGTTGACCTTAAGACTTATAACCACCTGATACTGTTTCCAGTGTATTGGATTAACTTATTTACACTCGACGAAAACCGAGTTTACAAAAATGCTCTCACGAATTTCCTGGAGCACTCCTAACAAGGTGCTCAACCGGACGCGCGGGAAGCATCGCACTTTGTCTCACACGCCCGTAGCCGCGCGCCGGTTAGCGCCACGTTAGACCGCTATACATGCCAGTGCACGAATAGGAGAATTTCCCTTGAACATCCTCACCGCCAACCTGCTCTTCAGCACCCTAGTGTTCTGGATCGCGGCCAAGATCTATCTGCTTCCAAGACTCCACGAGCTGAGACCGAGGTCCGTCCTGCTCCCGATTCTGTTGCTGCACGCTTTCCGCCACCTCGGCCTGATGTTCCTGGCACCCGGGGGCACCTACGCCGGCATAGCCCCACAGTTCGCCTATCCAGCCGCCTTGGGTGACTTGGTTGCTGCTTTGCTGGCCGTCGCTGCGATTCCGGCTGTAGCTCTCAACGCTCGGGGTGCGCGGCTTCTGGTGTGGGTCTTCAACGTCGAGGGCACCGTGGATCTGATCGCCGCCATAACACTCGCCACGGTTTATGGTGCGGCGGCCCGTATGGGACCGGCTTACTGGATCCCCGCATTCTGGGTTCCTGCCCTTTTGGTGACGCACTACATCACCTTCATCGTCCTCCTCAAGTACTGGAAGGAGCGGCCTAAGCCTGCGTCCGAAAGAAGACGCGCCAAAGAGCGCCGCACCAAAGAACGACGCACCAAAGAGCGGCGCGCCGCTCAACGAGTACTATAAGGACGTTAGGCGTCAGAGAATACGCACCGCCCCGCCGCCATGACCACTCGAATTGCATCCTGTAGCTGTGGGCAGCTCACCGTGACCACCACGGAAGATCCGATTCGAGTGTCGGTGTGTCATTGTCTTGCCTGTCAGCGTCGAACCGGCAGCGTCTTCGGTGCTCAGGCGCGCTTTCGTAGGGAGTGCGTAGAAATCAAAGGGCAGTCAAAGCGGTACGTACGCATAGGCGACGCGGGCAGCAAGGTTACGTTCAACTTCTGTCCAACCTGCGGCGCGACGGTTCACTATACGATCGAGGGTCGAGAGGAATCTGTCGCCGTCCCGGTTGGTGCCTTCGCAGAGCCCAGCTTTCCCCCACCAGCGTTCTCGGTCTACGAAGAACGCAAGCACGCCTGGGTGAGCTTGCCTGAGAACATCGAGCATTTGGCGTAGTCGAGATCACCGTAGTTGAGCACCAGGAAGGAACGCATGACCGCCGCAGAGGCAATCGCCTTTGTCCGACAGCATGGGGTGGTCCTGGCATCAGCCAGAGGCGCCGTTCCCCGCCTTACCGAGGTGATTGTCGACGGGCCCATCAAGGGAAGTTGGTGGGCTCACCCGAAAAGTCATCATATCTTTGCGATACTCCAGGCAGTGACGGAGTCGGAAGATATCCTGGTATGCCGTCTCGTCGACGGAAAGCTTACTCTTGTCCATCGCCGTCTTTGGCCTGCGTTGGTGCGGGTAGCCGACCGATTCCCGGCGACTCGGATTGCGAGGGTTCGGGAAGAGCACACGCCGTCCGGTCACCACGCGAGCCGGGAGGTTCCATTCCCGAAATGGGTTCCGACTGAAGTGAAAGAACAAGCCAAAGGCATCGGCGAACAAGAGGCGCTCACCGCCCTGGGTCACTGGACGCTGCTGCCCAACCCGTCGCTCAAGACGACGCGCCGCAAGCGGCGCGCCCATTAGCTCTTGCATTAGACCGCTTGAATGCTCTTCTCGGATTGATACAAACCAGTGGATCTCGTCTGGCCCGCCGCCCAGTACCTGCGGGACGTTAGAGGGCTCACGCAGTGCTCCCGATCTCACGAGCCGTACCGCAAGATGCCGAAGCCATCCTGGCGCTACAGAAGCTCGCTTATCAGTCAGAGGCGAAGCTCTACAACGACTGGTCACTTCCGCCGCTTACGCAGTCCCTCGAATCTCTGCTCGACGAGTTTGCAAGCTCCGTCATCCTCAAGGCCGTGTCAGGCGAGCGCATTGTAGGCGCAGTAAGAGCGAAGGTTGCGGGCGGCACCTGTACAATCGGAAGGTTAGCGGTTCATCCAGACTTCCAGGGCCGAGGCATTGGCTCCGCGCTGCTCAAGAACATCGAGGCGAGTTTCCCCGACGCGTCGAAATACGAGCTCTTCACCGGCAGCAGGAGCCGCGCAAATATCCGGCTGTATCAACGTCACGGGTACACAATCAGTCGGACGCAGGCGCTCTCACCAACCGTGTCCCTCACCTTCCTCGAGAAGCCAGCAAATGCAGCCCTGTGAACGTTGACGCCCACATGGCCCGCAACGTCGAAATCAAGGCCCGTGTCTCAAACGTGGAGGCTATGCGTCAGAAGGCTGCGGCTGTCGCCGATAAAGGCCCGATAGAAATCACTCAGGACGACACTTTCTTTCGGTGTGAATCCGGCAGACTGAAGCTCCGGGCTCTTTCGAGCGATGAAGGAGAGCTGATTTTCTATCGGCGAGCCGACCAGCAGGGTCCGAGGGAATCTTTCTATCTTCTGTCACCGACATCCACACCTGATACGCTGCGCGAGTCCCTTTCACTGGCGTACGGCCAGGCGGGCAGAGTGCGAAAGCATCGAACACTCTTTCTCGCTGGACGAACGCGGATCCATCTGGACCAGGTCGAGGGATTGGGCAGCTTTCTCGAGTTGGAGGTGGTACTTGAAGATGGCGAACCTGCCGAGAGCGGCATTCGAGAGGCCCACATTCTGATGGAGCGACTCGGCGTACAGTCGACCCAGTTGGTACAAGGCGCGTACGTTGACCTCCTAGCGCAAACGTTTTATCGAGCGACAAGACAGGAGTAGGGTGGTGAAGATCCTTGTCCTCGGCGGAACGGTCTTTCTCGGTCGGCATGTGGTGGAGTCGGCGCTGGCTCGAGGGCACAGCGTTACGCTTTTCAACCGGAGGCGACAGAATCCGGATCTCTTTCCGACGGTCGAGAAACTGCGCGGCGACCGTGACGGCGACCTGTCCGCCCTCAGCGGAAGGCGCTTTGACGCCGTGATCGACACATCCACCTACACTCCAGGGCAAGCGTGCAGGATGGCAGACATTCTGCATCGGCGGATCGAGCACTACACGTTCATCTCCAGTGTTTCCGTTTATGCAGGGTTTCCGGCCGGGCGCTCGTACGATGAGACCGCGCCCCTGGCTGAAGGAAACGATGGCTACGGCCCACTCAAAGCGCGCTCCGAAGAGGCGCTCGAGGCCGCGTTTCCTGGGCGAGTCGCGCACCTGCGACCAGGCCTTATCGTCGGCCCGCACGACCCGACCGATCGGTTTACGTATTGGCTGCGCCGGATCGCACAGGGGGGCGAGGTGCTCGCGCCCGGGCGCCCGGATCGCGCTATCCAGTTCATCGATGCGCGCGATCTCGCCGATTGGTGTGTGCGCATGAGTGAGGGGCGGCGCACGGGATACTTCAATGCGCTTGGCCCGCAGTCATTGCTGACGATGCGACAGTTTCTGGAGACGTGCCGCAGCACAGTCGGGCGCGATGCGCGCTTTAACTGGGTTTCAGACGAAGAGCTGATCGCCGCAGGCGCCGAAGCATGGACGGAGCTTCCTCTCTGGATTCCCGAGAACGACGAAGAATCCGGCGGTCTTTTTTTGGGCGGCAACCAGAGGGCGATTGCGGCGGGGCTGACCTACCGACCGATCTCGGACACTATCAAAGCGACTCTCGAGTGGGACGTTCGAGAAGGCGGACAAGCTGATTCACCGATACGCGTTACCCCAATTTCCCGAAAGCGGGAAGCTTCGATCCTGGCCGGCCGGCCGGTTGCAAGATGAACATCCGCCCGGCGAAGGAGCACGAAGCGGAAGCCCTTTCCGCCCTTGCGCTCAAGGCGAAAGCGCATTGGGGCTACTCGGCCGACACGATCGAATTATGGAGGCAGGACCTCAACGTCTCGAGCGACACAATTACCACGAGGCCTACCTTCGTGGCGGCGGTCGGAGATGAGATTGCCGGCTTCTACTCCCTGGTGCCTTCGAATGACTCTTGGAAGCTCGACCATCTTTGGGTCTTGCCACAGTTCATGGACCGCGGAATCGGGCGCGCATTGGTGGCCCACGCCCTCGAGACCGCTCTTCGCGGCGGAGCGTCCTCGGTGACCGTTGACGCGGATCCGAATGCCGAAAGCTTCTATCTGGCATGCGGCGCTGATCGTTGCGGTGAAGTTCCTGCGCCGATCCCCGGGCAACCCAAACGCGTCCGTCCACAGTTCGCATTCCGAGCCTCGGATGCCGACACTCATCAAATGCCCTGAGCAAATCAGGTCGGTGTTGACTTCCCTGGAGATATCGGCGGATCTGATCGCGGCACGATCTTTGGTGTTGCATCCCGAAGCGCAGGAGCTGGTCGTCGCAGCCACAGGGGACGACGGCAGGGAACACCTGCTTGCGCCCGAGGCGGCTGCGAAGTGGCGGGAGATGAGCGCCGCGGCGCTCACCGATGGCGTCGTCATCGAGATCGGTTCGGCCTTCCGAAGTGTTGATCGCCAAGCAGAAATAATCCGCGCCAAGCTGGCCGAAGGCCTGTCCCTGGACGCGGTCCTTTGCGTAAGTGCTCCTCCCGGTTACAGCGAGCACCACTCCGGGCGGGCGATTGATGTGACGACCGACGAGGGTGCGCCCCTAGAGCCCGAGTTCGAAAAGACCAGGGCATTCCGGTGGCTGTCGAAGAACGCGGGCCGGTTCGGTTTCGCGCTCTCCTATCCAGCGGACAATCCGCATGGTTACGATCATGAGCCGTGGCACTGGTGTTTCAGGCCGACTGGGGTCTGACTCGCGAATTCATTCCCTCCCGAACACCCGCCGCCACAACGCGCGCGTCGGGTCGATGTGGTCCTGCACCTCCGCCGCGGGAACGCGCGCGTACTTCGCGCCGTTCAGGCGCAGCCGGTGCTGCCGGCGGCGGTATTCGCGGTAGGCGTCGGCCACCGCGTCGGCGGAATCGCCGGGAATCAACCCGAGCTTCGCCGCCAGTTTCAGCAGCGCGATGTTGCCGGCGTTGGCGGTGAGCTCGGGCCAGCGGTGCGCGTGAGCGAGCACCAGCATCTGCACGATGAATTCGATGTCGATCATGCCGCCGCGGTCGTGCTTCAAGTCGAACAGGCCGCTCTCGTTCGGGTGGCCCTGGAGGAGCCGCTCCCGCATCGACAGCACGTCATCGCGCAGTTTCGCCTCATCGCCTTGCATTCGCAGAATCGCGCGCCGCTCCTCCTCGAACGCCGCACCGACCGTCGCCTCGCCCGCGCAGAAGCGCGCCCGCGTAAGCGCCTGGTGCTCCCAGGTCCAGGCCGATTCGCGCTGATAGCGGCGGAAGGCCTCGATCGAGCTGACGAGGAGCCCGCTCCCGCCCTCCGGGCGCAGCCGCAGGTCGATGTCGAACAGCACGCCCGGCGCGGTGCGGCCGGTGAGCCAGCGGTTCAGGCGCTGCGCGAGGCGCGCGTAGATTTCCGGCGCCCGCTCGTCGGGATCCTCGTAGAGAAAGATGAGATCGAGGTCGGACGCGTAGCCCAGCTCCTTGCCGCCGAGCTTGCCGTAGCCGATGATCGCAAAACGCGGCTCGTCCCGATGGCGCACGCGCAGCTGCGTCCAGCACAGCTCCAGCGTCACCTGCAGCATGACGTCGGCGAGATCGGAGAGATCGTCGGCGAGCCGCTCGACACCGAGCACGCCCGACAGATCCTGCGCGAGCAGGCGGAAGACCTGCGCGTGATGCGCCTCGCGCAGCCAGTCCATCTGGCGTTCCTCGTCGCCCTGCCGGGCCGCTAGCTGACGCCGGAGTTCCCGGGCGAAAGCGCTCCAGTCCGGCCGCGCGAACAAGCTGCGCGCGTCGAGCAGCTCGTCAAGCACGATCGGATGCCGGTTGAGATATTCCGCCGCCCAGCTCGACGCGGCCAGCAATTGCGCGAGGCGCGCCAGCGCCGCGGGGTGCTCGTCGAGCAAGGCGAGGTACGCGGCGCGGCGGCTCACCGTCTCCATGAACTCCAGGCAGCGCGCGAGGGCCGCGTCCGGGTCTTCCCGCGCGGCGGATTCCTCGATGACTCTCGGAATCAGGGCGTCGAAGCGGGCCCGGCTCGCCTGCGGCAGGCCGGCGTAGCGCGCGCCCGAGCGCACCGACGCGAGCCGCGCCGCTGTTCCCGCGGCGTCGCGAAAGCCGAGCTGCGCCAGGCGTTCTTCGATTTGCTCTGACCCGATCCACACCGGCGCGAGCGCGTGCTTCGGGACCTCCTCGACCGAAAACACCTGCTCGAAATGCCAGGACACGCGCGCCCGGTGCGCCTCGAGCGCGGCGCGGAACGCATCCCAGGAATCGAAACCCATCGCCCGGGCGACGAGCGAGCGGTCCTGCGTCGGCCCAGGGAGCTCGTGCGTCTGCGCATCGTCGAGGTACTGCAGCCGGTGCTCCAGGCGCCGCAGGAACACGTAGGCCTCCGAGAGCTCTTCGGACACGGCGTCGGGGAGAACCTTTTTCTGCGCCAACAATGCAAGGACCTTCAGCGTCTGACGGATCTGCAGCGCCGGGTCGCGCCCGCCGCGGACCAGCTGGAAGACCTGCGCGATGAACTCGATCTCGCGGATGCCTCCCGGCCCGAGCTTGATCTGATCGGAGAGCTCCCTGCGCGCCACTTCTTCGCGGATCTGCGCGTGCAGCTCGCGCATCGCCGCGAACGCGCCGTAGTCGAGGTACTTGCGGTACACGAACGGGCGCACGATCGCGGCGAGCGCGCCGTTTTCGCCGCCGGACCCGAGCGCGCGCGCCTTGATCCAGGCGTAGCGCTCCCATTCCCTGCCATGCGCGACGAAATATTCCTCGAGCGCACCGAAACTCGTGACGAGGGCCCCGGAGTCGCCCCAGGGGCGCAGGCGCATATCGACCCGGAAAACGAAGCCGTCCGCCGTGCGCTCGTCGAGCGCGGCGATCAGCCGGCGGCCGAGACGCGTGAAGAACTCGAGATTGCCCTCCCGAGCGCCATCGGATTGCCCTTCCTCCGGATAAAGGAAAACCAGATCGACGTCGGAAGATACATTCAGCTCGCCGCCGCCCAGCTTCCCCATGCCGACCACGACGAGGCGCGAGCGCGGCGTTGCACCTCCCGCTGCCTCGCTCCGCTCTAGAAACTCAAGCGATGTCTCGATCGCGACATCGGCGAGCCAGGACATCGTCCCGCACACTTCGTCGAGGTCGGCGTGTCCTGAAAGATCGCGGGCCATCGTACGCAGCAGCACGCGCTGGCGCAGAATCCGCAGTCCGGAATGCAGCGCGCCCTCGTCTCCGCTGCCGTGCTCGCGCAGGAACGCCTGCATCGCTTCGCGCGTCCAGCCCGAGTCTTTCGAGCGCTCCAGCTCTTCGCGCAGCTCAGGCTTCGCCGCGACGAGCTGCTGGGCGTAGCGGGAATACTCGAGCGGGTCCATGAGCGGGGCTATTGTAGTGGTGCGCGCTCGTACTCGGCTGCGTGCCGAGGTTGGAGAGCGTCGCCGAAGCACACCCATACTCACGGGAGCGCTTAGTCTTTCTTCTGGTGTATAAGCAATGTCCCTCAGTGACCAACTGCTTGATTCCCGGGCGAATCAGCGGAAAATGGACCAATGCTCACGCACGACGGATACGATCCTGTTCGTTAGCCGTCACAGGTAGCGCGTTGGTTCGTGAACAACGAGTTCGATTCTGATTTTGATCCGGACGAGCGACCTCCAGATCCTCGCGAGGAGGGCGCAAGACGGGCTTTGGAGGTGTTCTTCGAAGCGAATCGGGAGTCGGTATTCTTTTCTCGGCAAATCGAGGTTCAGCATGAGGATAAGTGGTATCACTGGGTCACGAATCGAGCGTTGAGGGACCTGATTGAAGACGGACTCGTGAAGAGCGAAAGGCGGTCGATGGTGACTGGCGGATCACTGCACCTCATGTGGCATCGAAGCCATCGCTACTACCGACGTGACGCGGCGAAGGTAGTTCGACTGGTCGAAGAGTATGCAAACCCAAACATTGGAGGTGCCGTAGGACTACATGGAGAGCACATGGTGCTCGAAGGGTTCGCCAGGAGAGAGTTCGTTATGCGTGGGCGGCACGCGAAAGTTTTCGGCTCTCGAATCTGGGATATAACCGCCCACGATTTAGACTTCATCTTTGAGCGTGACTCCGTTGCCTATGGAGTGGAAGTTAAGAACACTCTGGGGTACATGGATTACGACGAGCTCAAGGTTAAGCTGCAGATGTGCAGCTCCCTAGGAATCAAACTCGTCTTGGCAGCCCGGATGTTGCCGAAGTCGTGGATCAACGAGATTGTCGATAGCGGCGGGTTCGCGCTGATTATGAAATATCAGTTGTATCCGTTGGCGCATCGAGAGTTGGCACGTCGCGTTAGCGGCGAGCTTGGGTTGCCGGTGGATACGCCCAAGGCGTTGGCCGAAGGGACGATGGATCGCTTTGTTCGTTGGCACGAGAAGAAGCTGTGAATTGAGCAATAGATTCACATGGATGTTATGGTAAGGCAAGGATAATAATGGGCATTCCGTCCACCCCTATGAATACGTTGTGGCTGGTGCGGGGGCGCTGCAGGGACTCGCGATGAAGCTGCGCGCCCCTGAGCTTCGGCGTTTAGGCCACAGGACATGAAGCTCTACAAGTATCGGGATTTCTCGAATCCCTGCGAAGCGGATTTTCAACGGCTAGAGGCCTTGCTTCGTCGACAAGCGTTCTGGTGCGCACGTCCCGACACACTCAATGATCCGGAGGAATTTGCCTGGATATGCGACTACAGCACTACCGATGACACGGTGGAATTGCTCGTCGAATCGCTCGTGCGAGTTAAGGGCCGCACCCGCGAGCAAAGTCGGGGGCGAGTCATAGCTGCTCTCACGTCCGGGCGTATCGAGGTTCTCGCCAAGCCAATTCTTGCGGGAATGATTCAGCAATGTCGGAATGAGATTGGCCTCGTCTGCTTCGGCACTTCATCGGAGAACTCGATTCGGGGAACGGTATGGGAGCAACGGCTCCGGTGTTTGTATTGAGCTTGAGGTGCCCACAGACTTGTTGGAAAGACAGCTCTTGTTCAGTACTCAACATTCAAAATAATTCATATTGACCAGTTGATGCGTGCGTTCCTCGACACTAGCTATGTACGAGAGGTCTACTCTCTCGCGTTACTTTCAAAACCACTTTTCTGGGCTCCCGAGGCAGAGATTCGATTCATCTCGAAACTGCAAGGAGTGTCAGTTCAGGTCGATGGGTCGCAGATCACTTGCCTTGTAGTTGGAGATGCCCTCACGCCAAGTGTGATAGAGAGGATTGAGTACATCGCTGCTTCTTTGCCCTACGAGTTGCGGATTCACGCGTATGTGGCTTAACCCTGTGGTCAACCGGACCGGTTACCTTCCACATTCGGCGTCATATGCATTACCCGCGAATGAAGCAAGCTAACGCCAGCGATGATTGGGTGACGCTCAAGGGGCCAATCAAGCCGGTTGACATTCGCGCTCTTAGAGCGCTCGGTCACATCGAGAAGCTCTCGATTACTGATAGCCCGTTGCTCACCGCAAAGGCTGCACAGGCCTTCACTGCCCTACCGTCTGTGTCTTGGTTGTGGCTCTGGTGTGAAGTCACGCGCACCGCAATGCGAAGCGTGATAGGAGTTCAGGGGCTCAGAGTTCTAGACGTGCTGAGCATCACAGCTCCGGGGAAGCTAGAACGCTTCGCCTCTGCGACATCGCTGGAGACATTCCGCGGTAATCACTATCTAAGTGAGGAAGACCTTCTTAAGGTCACTACGTGCAAATCACTGCGTGAACTCGGCGCCCAGAATGCTTCGCTTTCTCCACGCGTGATTGAGGCACTGCTAAGTTTGCCGAAGCTCGAATCACTCGATTTGGAGGCGACCGTGTTCGATGACGAGATGGCCAAAAAAATCAGCAGTTCGACAGGGTTGTTGTCCCTCGACGTGGGCGCAACTAGGCTTACTCGGCGAGGCCTGCTTCACATCTGCCAGATGCAACAGCTTCGTTCGCTGGATCTCTGGGCCACACGAATCGAGGAGCAGGACATTGAACTGCTTTGTGACTTGCCCAATCTCGAGTACCTTTCTATCGGCGATATCAAGGGTAGTAACAAATTCAACGCCGAAGCCTTGCTGCCTCGGCTCGCGGCGATACGGTCGTTGCAAAGAGTGTGGCTTGACGGTATTGGCGTAACTTCGCATCAAAAGGCGGAGCTTGAAGCAAGGTTTTCAACTGTCCGGGTTACCTAGGTGCCCATGATGCCCAACCGTCCGTTCAATTCGGACGCGCCGCCAGAGCGGTGCGCTGGTTAACGGCACGTGAGGTGCGCTCCTTACGCCGATATCCACATGTTTATCAGCGGTAAATGCCACTGCGGCAATATCACCTTCGAGCTCGAATGGGAGGGAGACCCGCCCGAGATTCCGGCGCGCGCGTGCGGTTGCACGTTCTGCGTCAAGCACGGCGGCGTCTGGACTTCGAATCCCAATGCCAGGCTGGCGGTCGCCGTTCGCGATTCCGCGCTCGTGTCGAAGTACGCGTTCGGAACCCGGACTGCCACGTTTCACGTCTGCTCGCGGTGCGGCGCCGTGCCGCTGGTCACCAGCGAGATCGCGAACCATCTCTATGCGGTCGTCAACGTTAACGTGTTTGAAAATGTCGACCCATCACGGCTTCGCCGGGTCGCCGCCAGCTTCGAAGGCGAAGATGTTAAATCTCGTCTCGCGCGCAGAACGCGCAACTGGATCGCCGATGTTCGTTTCGCCGACAGGCAAAACCTGACCACCCCGGCGCTTCGCGCCATCCCTCCTTAAATACAGGAGGGGAAATGACGCCTTCCGCTCGCACAGCGTAAAATCCCCCGATGAACGCCCCTCTGGACATCAAGTCCTACATGCTCGAAGTCGGCCGGCGCGCCCGCGCCGCATCGCGCGAGGTCGCGCGCGCGGACACGGCAACCAAGAACCGCGCGCTTATCGCCGCCGCGAAGGCTGTGAGGCGAGACGCGAAAAAGCTTCTCTCAGCCAACGCCGAGGACGTGAAGACGGCGCGCGCGGCGGGTAAGGATGCGGCATTCCTCGACCGCCTCACGTTGACCGAGAAAACCATCGAGGCGATGGCCGAGGGCCTCGAGGAGGTCGCGAAGCTTCCCGATCCGGTCGGCGAGGTGAGCGAACTGAAGGAACAGCCTTCCGGGATCAAGGTCGGAAAAATGCGCGTGCCGCTGGGCGTGATCGGCATCGTCTACGAATCGCGCCCCAACGTGACCGCCGATGCGGCGGCGCTGTGCTTGAAGGCGGGCAACGCCTGCATCCTGCGCGGCGGGTCGGAAGCGGTGCGCTCCAACATGGCGATCGCCGCCTGCGTGCACGAAGGTTTGCGCGCCGCGAGCCTTCCCGAGGACGCGGTTCAGGTGATCGAGACCGCTGACCGCACGGCGGTCGGGATGCTCCTCTCGATGAACGAATACGTGGACATCATCGTGCCGCGCGGCGGCAAGGACCTGATCGAGCGGGTGATGCGCGAGTCGCGCATCCCGATGATCAAGCACCTGGACGGGGTGTGCCACGTCTATATCGACGAGCGCGCCGACCTCGAAAAGGCGATCCGCATCGCCGACAACGCGAAGACGCAGCGCTACGGCGTGTGCAACGCGATGGAGACGCTGCTCGTGGCCGAAAAGATCGCGCCCAGGGTGCTCCCCAGGCTCGCGAAGATCTACGCGGACAAGGGCGTGGAGCTGCGCGGTGACGAGAAATCCCGCGCGCTCGTTTCCGGAATGAAACCCGCCACCGAGGAGGACTGGTACGCCGAGTACCTCGCGCCCATCCTCGCGGTGCGCGTGGTCAAGGATCTCGACGCAGCGATGGCCCACATCGGCAAGTACGGCTCGCAGCACACCGACGCGATCGTCACCGAAGACGAAGCGAGCGCCCGGCGTTTCCTGCGCGAGGTCGATTCGAGCTCGGTCCTCGTGAACGCCTCGACGCGCTTCGCCGACGGTTTCGAGTACGGCCTGGGCGCCGAGATCGGCATCTCGACCGACAAGCTGCACGCGCGCGGCCCGGTGGGCCTGGAGGGTCTCACTTCGCAAAAGTACGTCGTGTTCGGCAGCGGCCAGATCCGGCAATAAGTGCAAAGACCCCTGGACAGTCTTGATTCTGCCCGCCGCGACGAAGCGTAGATGAGCGCGCCCATCGGCATCATGGGCGGCACCTTCGACCCGGTGCATTTCGGGCACCTGCGCCTCGCTCAGGAAGCAGCCGAAATTCTCGGTCTGGAGCGAGTGCGCTGGGTGCCTGCCGGCCAGCCCTGGCACCGCGGCGCGCCCCTCGCGCCGGCGATGCATCGCCTCGAGATGGTACGCCTCGCGATAGGCAAGAACACCCTGTTCGAGCTGGACGACGCCGAGATCCGCCAGACCGCGCCCGGCTACACCGTCGAAACCCTCGAGCGCTTGAGAAGCGATTTCGGCGCGAAGCGCCCGATCGTGCTTCTTCTCGGGACGGACGCCTTCCGCAACCTCACCTCCTGGGAGCGCTGGCGCGACCTCTTTCCCCTCGCGCACGTGTTCGTCGCGCAGCGTCCCGGGCATTCGCTCACCCCCGGCGGAATGCCGGCCGCGCTCGCCGCGGAGTGGCGCAAGCGCGCCGGCACTCCCGATGTCCTGCGCGAGCGGCCGGGGGGAAACGTCGTCACCTACGGCACCACGGCCCTCGACATTTCCGCGAGCGCCATCCGCGCCCACTTCGCCCAGGCGCGCAGCCCGCGTTACCTGCTGCCCTCGGCGGTTCTCGACTACATCGAGGCGCACGGACTGTACGCCAAGGAGAACGGCGCCCCCTGATGATGGACCTTCGCAAGCTCCAGAAGTCCGCGCTCGCGGCGCTCGGGGACGTCAAGGCGCGCGAGGTCGAGGTCTTCGACGTGACCCATCTCACCTCGATGTTCGACCGCGTGATCATCGCGAGCGCGGACTCCGCCCGCCAGTTGAAGGCGCTGGCGAGCCACGTCCAGGAAAGGGCGAAAGCGGCGGGCGGCCGCGTCTACGGCGTGGAAGGGGAGGACGGCGGGGACTGGGTGCTGCTCGATCTGGGCGATATCGTCGTCCACATCATGCAGCCGGCGGTGCGCTCGCACTACAATCTCGAGGAGCTGTGGGGCCAGCCGAAGCCGCGCAAGGCGCGCGCCCGGCGGAAGGCGGCCTCGGCGCGCGGCAAGTGAAACTGTTCGTGGTCGCGGTGGGTACCCGGATGCCCGCCTGGGTGAACGAGGCTTTTGACGAATATGCGAAGCGCATGGCACGCGACCTGAGGATCGAGCTGATCGAAATCCGCCCCGCACCCCGCGCGGGCGGCAAGACGACCGGGCAGATGCTCGAGGCGGAGGCCGAGCGCATCGAGCGCGCCGTGCCGCGCGGGTGTCTGCGCGTCGCGCTCGACGAACGGGCGCGCGAATTCACCACGGCCGAGCTTGCGCGCTGGCTGGCCGCGCAACGTCAGGGGGGACGCGATATCGCCTTTCTCATCGGTGGCGCGGACGGTCTCGCGCCCGCGATGAAAAGCGGCGCGGAGCTGGTTCTGCGCCTGTCAGCGATGACGCTGCCGCACGCCCTGGCGCGGGTGCTCCTCGCCGAGCAGCTCTATCGCGCCGGCTCCATCCTGCACAACCACCCGTACCACCGCGAATGATCAAGAACCCGCCGCGGACCCTCGTCTACCTCGCTTCGCGCAGCCCCCGCCGGCGCGAGCTGCTGAAGCAGATCGGCGTGTCGTTCGAGGTGCTGGTGCTGCGCGAGAACCCGGCGCGCGGCGGCCCCGACGTGGACGAGTCGCACCTGGCGGGCGAGCTGCCCGGCGATTACGTCCGCCGAATCTGCCGCGCCAAGGCGGACGTGGGCTGGAACCGGGTCGTGCAGCGCCGGCTGCGCAGGTTTCCGGTGCTCGCCGCGGACACCGTCGTCTGCGTCGATGACAAGATTCTCGGCAAGCCCGCCGATCCCGCCGACGCGGCGCGGATGCTGCGGCTGCTCTCCGGACGCGAGCACCGCGTGCTCACCGCGGTCGCGCTCAAGTTCGAGGCGCGCACCGAGCTCCTCGCGAGCGAGAGCCGGGTGCGCTTCTGCGAGCTCGCGCAGCCCGAGCTGGAAGCCTACGTCGAGAGCGGCGAGCCGACCGACAAGGCGGGCGCGTACGCGATCCAGGGGCGCGCCGCGGCCTTCGTCGCCGAGCTGCACGGCAGCTATTCCGGGATCATGGGGCTGCCGCTATATGAGACCGCGCAATTGATCCGGAAATTCGGCCTGTGACCGAGGACATCCTGATCAACTGCACGCCGCAGGAAACCCGCGTCGGCGTGATGCAGGCGGGCGTGCCGCAGGAGCTGCACGTCGAGCGCGCGGCGAACCGCGGTCTGGTCGGCAATATCTACGTCGGGCGCGTGGCGCGGGTGCTGCCCGGCATGCAATCGGCGTTCATCGAGATCGGCCTGGAGCGCGCCGCATTCCTGCACGTCGCCGACATCTGGGAGGAGCGGCAAGTCACGCCCGAGGGCCGCAGCAAGCCGATCGAGAAAATCCTCTCCGAAGGCCAGTCGCGGCTCGTGCAGGTGATCAAGGACCCCATCGGCACCAAGGGCGCGCGCCTTTCGACCCAGATTTCGATCGCCGGGCGGCTGGTGGTGTATCTCCCTCAGGACCCTCACATCGGCATTTCGCAGCGGATCGAGGACGAGACCGAGCGGCAGCTGCTGCGCGAGAAGCTCGCACAGCTGCTGTCCGCCGACGAGACCGGGGGATTCATCATCCGCACCGTGGCGGAGACCGCCACCGACGCCGAGCTGCGCGGGGACATCGAGTACCTGAAAAAACTCTGGCACGGCATCCGCGGCCGCGCGCTCACCTCGCCGGCGCCGACGCTGCTCTACCAGGACCTGTCGCTCGCGCAGAGGGTGCTGCGCGATATCGCGGGCGAAAGCACGGGCAGAATCATCATCGACTCGCGCGAAAACTTCCAGAAGCTCCAGGAGTTCGCCGCCGAGTACACGCCCAAGGTGCTCGATAAGCTCGAGCACTACACCGGCGAGCGGCCGCTGTTCGATCTTCACAACGTCGAGGACGAGATCGAGCGGGCGCTCGCGCGCAGGGTCGAATTGAAAAGCGGGGGCTACCTCATCCTCGAGCAGACCGAGGCCATGACCACCATCGACGTGAACACCGGCGGCTACGTGGGCATCCGCAGTTTCGACGACACGATCTTCAAGACCAATCTCGAGGCCGCGCAGGTGATCGCGCGCCAGCTGCGCCTGCGAAATCTCGGCGGCATCATCATCATCGACTTCATCGACATGGAAAGCGCGGAGCACCGTTCCGCGGTCCTCGCCGAATTGAACAAGGCGCTCGCGCGCGACCGCACCCGGATCAGCGTGAACGGCTTCACCGGGCTGGGGCTGGTCGAGATGACGCGCAAGCGCACCCGGGAATCGCTCGAACACGTGCTGTGCGAGCCCTGCACGACCTGCGGCGGGCGCGGCGTGGTAAAGACCGCGCAGACCGTGTGCTACGAGGTCCTGCGCGAGATCCTGCGCGAGGCGCGCCAGTTCAACGCGCGCGAGTTCCGCATCCTCGCCTCGCAGTCGGTGATCGACCTGTTCCTGGAGGAAGAGTCGCAGTCCCTGGCGATGCTCGGGGACTTCATCGGCAAGCCCGTGTCGATGCAGGTCGAGACGAGCTACGGGCAGGAGCAATTCGATATCATCCTGGTGTAGCCCATGGAAAGGGAAAAACTCTCGGCCCGGGAAGCCGCGCTCATCGCCGAGGCGCGCCGCGAGGCCGAGGCGCTCAAGCGGGCGCCGGCGACCGCCCCGCTTGCCGCCGCGCCCGGGGAAGGGCAGGCGCGCACGCGGGAAAAGCCCGACCCGGCCGAACGCGTAGCGCAGCTCATGGCCGAGGAACGCGCCGAAACCGCGCGCAGGACGAAGAAGATGCGGCGTTACGGAATGATCATTTCAGCCGGAATCCTCGCGGTCTTCGCGCTCTGGCTGATGCGCGTGTTTTCGCGCCGCCGCTGATCTTTAGTCTGCGTACACCCCTGCCTTCTTGATCAGCGGTCCCCACCGGTCGATCTCGGCCTTGAGGTGCGCCTGCAGCGCAACGGGCGTGGCCTTCTCGGGCGGCATGGTGGTCGCGCCGAGGTCGGCGAAGCGCTTCTTCACGTCCGGGTCACGGACGGCGTCCTGCAGCGCGCCGACCAGCCTGTCGAGGACCGGTTTCGGCATCCCCTTCGGTCCGTACAGGCCGTGCCAGATGCCGACCTCGAAGCCCTTCAGGCCCTGCTCGTCGAGCGTGCGGATGTCCGGCAGCGACGCCACGCGCGTCTTCGAGGTCACGCCGTAGACCTTGACCTTGCCGCCCTTGATCTGCGAGGTGGTGTTGGTCGTCTGGTCGCACATGAAGTCCACCTGGCCGCCGAGGAGGTCGTTCATCGCCGGCGCCGTGCCTTTATACGGCACGGTGAGGAACTCGGTCTGGATCGCGCTCATGAAAAGCATGCCGCAAAGATGCGACGCGGCGCCGATGCCGGCGTTCGCGTAGGTCACCTTGTCCTTGTTCGCCTTGATGTAGGCGAGGAACTCCTTGAAGTCCTTCGCCGGCAGGCCGGGTTTGGCGATGATCGTCATCGGCACGTCGTTGATGAGCCCGATGTAGTCGAAGTCGGTGAGCGGGTTGAAGCGTAGGCTGCGGTAAAGCGCCGGCGTGGTCGCCATGCCGATGTGGTGGATCAGGATGGTGTAGCCGTCGGGTTTTGCGTTCTTGACCGTCTCGGGCGCGATGATGCCGCCTGCGCTCGGCTTGTTCTCGACGACGATCGTCTGGCCCAAGGGCTTCCCCATCGCTAGCGCAACCACGCGGGCGACGGTGTCGGTGGGCCCACCCGCAGCGTAGGGAACCAACATGGTAATCGGCCGAGTCGGATAGTTTTGCGCGAGGGCGGTCGTCGCCGCGGCAACGAGCGCGGTACAGACCAGCAGCTTGCGTAGTTGTCTCATTTCCGATCCTCCATTCGAGTTATTCGATCATCCCGAGCCGCCCGTTGTGCGAGCCCATGTACCAGTAGCGCCCTTGCGCGTCGACGATCGCCTTGCGAATGCCGACGTTTCTCGACGGCAGCTTGAACACCTGGAACTGCTCGGTCTTCGGATCGAGCATCGCCACCGTGTCGGTCTCGATCTCGTTCGCGAACACGCGCCCCGCGCCGTCGACCGTGACCGCGTACGGTCCGCCGTTCGCGCCGGCCGGCATTTCATACTCCTTGATGATCTTGCCCGCCGCCGGATCGACGTGCGCGAGCTTGCCGTTGCCGTAAAGCGTGATCCAGAGCGATCCATCGGGGGCGGTGGCGACCCGCCGCGGCCGCGAGCCCGGCCCCATGTAGAGATCCGAGATCTTGCCGGTTTTGGCGTCGATGATTCCCATTCTGTCCGCGCTCATGCGGCACACCCAGACCTTGCCCTCTTTGTCGAGCGCAAGGCCGTAGGGGCCGCCCGACATCTTGTATTCCGTGATCTTTCCGCTCGAACGGTCGAGACGTCCGACCGAGCCCGACTGGTTCGTGAACCAGATTGCGCCGGCCTCATCGATCACCAGCGTATGCGGACTGCCTCTGGAAGGCGCGCGGTGTTCGACGACTTTGCCAGACTTCGTATCGAGCTCGCCGATGGTGCCGTTGCCGTTTCCCGTGTACCAGACCTTGCCTTCCTTGTCGACCAGCAGACCGTGCGGATGCGCGCCGGAGGGAAGATCCCATTCGTTGAATTTCTGCGACTTCGTGTCGAAACGCGCGATGCGGTCGCCCTGCATCACCGTGATGTAGATATTGCCGTCGGGGCCCGGCGCGGGATCGCGGGCGAATTTCGGGGTCGGCACGGACCACTCGGAAATCTTTCCGGAGAGCTGTTTCACCCCGGGCGCGATGCCGTAGTTCGAGCCGCCGGCAAACGCGGCAGCGCAACCCACAAGCAGCGGAAACGCAAGAACCAGCGAGTTTCGCATAGGAATCTCCGCTTAAAGGCGAATCGCGGAAGGGTGGAACTCGCCGCATTCTATCAATCAAGCCCGCGGGGCGCTCATGCCGGCTCGATGCGGGCGCCGCTTCCGGCGTCGAAGTAGTGCCGTTGGGCGGGATCGAATCGGAGAGGCAGCCGACCTTCGGACACGCGCTGCGCGCCGCTGAGCCGGACGACGATGCGCGTGCCCTCCACCGCGCCGTGCGCGAGGGTGTCCGCGCCAAGAGGCTCGACGAGATCCACCGTGGCGACGAATGCGGCGTCCGATTCGGCGCAGGGCTCCAGATGCTCCGGGCGCACCCCGAGCAGGACTTTGCGGCCGTTCAAACTCACCGGCATCAGGTTCATCGGCGGCGAGCCGATGAAAGCGGCCACGAAGGTCGTGGCGGGCGTGGCGTAGACTTCCAGGGGCGCCCCGATCTGCTCGGCGCGGCCCGCGTTCATCACCATCATCCGGTGCGCGAGCGTCATCGCCTCGACCTGGTCGTGCGTGACGTACAGGCTCGTCGTCCCCAGCCTCCGGTGCAGGGCCTGCAGCTCCACGCGCATCTGCACCCGCAGCTTGGCGTCGAGGTTGGAAAGCGGCTCGTCGAACAGGAACACCGCAGGCTCGCGCACGATCGCGCGGCCCATCGCGACGCGCTGGCGCTGCCCGCCCGAGAGCTCCCGCGGCTTGCGCTCGAGCAGCGCTCCGAGCTCGAGTATCGCGGCGGCACGCTTCACGCGCGCGTCGATATCGGATTTCGAGAGATTCCGGATCCTCAGGCCGTAGGCCATGTTGCTGTACACCGACATGTGCGGGTACAGCGCGTAGTTCTGGAACACCATCGCGATGTCCCTGTCCTTGGGCTCGAGCTCGTTCACCACGCGCTCGCCGATCGCGACCTTCCCCGAGCTGATCGTCTCCAGGCCCGCGACCATCCTGAGGAGCGTGGATTTTCCGCAGCCCGACGGCCCGACGATGACCACGAACTCGCCGTCGGCGATGTCGATCGACACCCCGTGAACGACTTGCAGCACCCCGTAGGTCTTCTTCACGTCCCGAAGCGATACCCGCGCCATTATTTCTCCGTCTCGACCAGGCCTTTGACGAACCACTTTTGCATCAGCACCACCACGAGCGCCGGCGGCAGCAGCGCCAGCATGGCGGTAGCCATGACGACGTTCCACTCGGTGAGCGCATCGCCGCCGAGAATCATGCGCTTGATGCCGATTACGACCGTGTACATCGACTCGTCTGTCGTGACGAGCAAAGGCCACAGGTACTGGTTCCAGCCGTAGATGAACTGGATCACGAACAGCGCCGCCATGCTGGTCTTCGAAAGCGGCAGCACCACGTCGAAAAAGAAGCGCACCGGCCCGGCGCCGTCGATGCGCGAGGCCTCGGCGAGCTCCTCCGGGATCGTGAGGAAGAACTGCCGGAACAGGAACGTGGCCGTCGCGGAGGCGATCAGCGGCAGCGTCAGGCCGACGTAGGAATTCAGCATGCCGAGGTCGGATACCACCTTGTAGGTGGGGATGATGCGCACCTCGACGGGCAGCATCAGGGTGACGAAGATCATCCAGAAGAAGAAGTTCCGGAGCGGGAAACGGAAGTAGACGATCGCGAACGAGGCGATGAGCGAGATGGCGATCTTGCCGAGGGCGATCGCGACCGCCATCACGAGGCTGTTCAGCATCATCCGGCCCACGGGGGCGGCGGCCGCGCCGCTCGCGCCCGCGGTCAGCGCCTTTGAATAGTTCTCCCAAAGGCGATCCCCCGGCGCGAGCGGCATCGGCACCTGCAGGATCTGGTCCAGCGTCAGCGTCGAGGCGACGAACGTGACGTACAGGGGAAAGGCGATGACCGCGATTCCAGCGATCAGCACGGCGTGCGACACGACCGTCAGCCAGGGCCGGTTCTCTACCATGAGCCGGCCACTCAGTACTGCACCTTTCGCTCGATGAACCTGAATTGCGCAACGGTGAGCGCGATGACGATCAGCATCAGGAAGACCGACTGCGCCGACGAGCCGCCGAGATCGCCCGCTTTCACGCCGTCGTAGTACACCTTGTAGACGAGAATCTGGGTCGCGCCCGCCGGCCCGCCCTGGGTCGTGGAATCGATCACTCCGAACGTGTCGAAAAACGCGTACACGATATTGACGACAAGCAGAAAGAAGGTGGTCGGCGACAGCAGCGGAAACACGATGGTCCAGAAACGGCGCGCGGGGCCCGCGCCGTCGATGGCCGCGGCCTCGATGAGGGAGCGCGGAATGGATTGCAGACCGGCGAGAAAGAACAGGAAGTTGTAGCTGATCTGCTTCCAGGTCGCAGCCATCACCACCAGCAGCATCGCCTGGTCGCCTTGCAGCACCCAGTCCCAGTTGTAGCCCGCTTTCCTGATCACGTAGGTAACGATGCCGATCGAAGGCGCGAACAGGAACCCCCAGAGCACGCCGGCCACCGCGGGCGCGACGGCGTAGGGCCAGATGAGGAGCGTCTTGTAGGCGAGCGCGCCGCGCAGCACGCGGTCGGCCATGGTGGCGAGCGCAAGCGAGACGGCGATGCCGCTCGCGGCGACCAGCGAGCTGAATACCGCCGTGCTCTTGAAGGACGCGAGATAGTGCTCGTCCCTCAGAAGGTCGGCGAAGTTGCGCAGCCCCGCGAACTCGGTGTTGATGCCGAAGGCATCCTGCAGCTGGAACGAGAACCAGAAGGCCTGCACCGCCGGCCAGAAGAAAAATACGATCGTGACCGCGATCTGCGGCACGAGCAGCGCGTAGGGCAGCCATGCCGAGCGGAATACGACGCGCTTTTCCATTCCCGGGTGATAAGGGGCCTGGCCCTTTTCCCGTCAGCTCTTGTTCGCCGCCTGGAATTTCCGCAGGATCTCGTTGCCGCGGCGCGCCGCTTCTTCCATCGCCGTCCTCGCGTCCTTCTTGCCGGCGAATACCCCTTCCATTTCCTCTTCGATCACCTCGCGGCCCTGCACGAAGTTGCCGAAGCGCAGGCCCTTCGAGTTGGCCGTTGGCGCCTTGTTGGTGAGTTGGCGCACCGCGATGTCGGCGCCGGGCACCTTTTCGTAATAGCCGTCCTTCTTCGTCACCTCGTAGGCGGCGTTGGTGATCGGCACGTAACCCGTCGACTTGTGCCAGTCCACCTGGACGCTGGTGGACGACAGATAAGAGAAGAACTTCGTCACGCCCTTGTACTCCGCGGGCTTCTTGCCGCTCATGACCCAGAGGCTCGCGCCGCCGATGATGGAATTCTGCGGCGCGCCCTTGATGTCGTCCTGATAAGGCAGGAAGTTGACCGAGAAGTCGAACTTCGCGTTGCGGCGGATGTTCGCCTGCGCGCCCGAGCTCGACGTAACCATGGCGCATTCGCCGCTGAAAAAACGCGCCTCGGCTTCGTTCTTGCGCCCCGAATAGGTGAACCAGCCCCGCTTGGCGAAGTCGGCCAGCATCTCGACGTGCCTCACGTGCTGCGGAGAATTGATCCTGAATTCGGCGTCCGTGCCGGCGATGCCGTTTTCCCTGGTGCCGATCGGAAGGTTGTGCCAGGCGCTGAAATTCTCGACATGCACCCACGAAGGCCAGCCGGTGGAATAGACGCACTGCTGCCCGGAGGCCTTCAGCTTGCCGGCAGCGACGGCGAATTCCTTCCAGGTCTTCGGCGCGGTGCCGTCGAGGCCGGCCTTCTTGAACGCATCCCTGTTGACGTAGAACACCGGGGTCGAGCTGTTGAAGGGCAGCGACAGCATGTTGCCCCTGCTGTCGGTGTAGTAGCCCGCGACCGCGGGAAGATAGTTCCTCGCGTCGAACGGCTCGCCCGCCTCTTTCATCAGCTGGTAGACGGGCTTGATCGCGCCTTTCGCGCCCATCATGGTCGCGGTCCCGATCTCGAACACTTGCAGAATGTGCGGCGCGTTGCCGGCACGGAACGCGGCGATCGCCGCGGTCATCGACTCGGGGTATTGTCCCTTGAAGATCGCAACGACCTTGTACTCCCTCTGGCTGGCGTTGAAGCCGCTCGCGAGCTCGTTGACCTTGTCGTTGAGCGCCCCCTGCATCGAGTGCCACCACTGGATTTCGGTCTGCGCCCGTGCCGTTCCGGGCAGCAGGACCGCGCCCGCCAGGACAGCAAGACCAATCTTGGTGCGCATGGTGCCTCCTCTACTTTCGGGTGGGAGCGCGGTGCAATCTGGCGCGCCCGGCGCGAATCGAACGCGCGACCTATGGCTTCGGAGGCCATCACTCTATCCCCTGAGCTACGGGCGCGGGGAGCGAAATTATACACCGCGCGATCGAGCGGCCGGCGCCGGATCGGCGACGGAAGACAGATGGTCCTCGATGAGGCGCATCGCCTCGCCGACCGACGCGGTCACGCTCAGCCTGCGCCCGACGCTGGCACGCAGCACGCCGTAGGCGCGGAAGCCCTCGATCATCGCCATGAACGGCTGCCAGAAGCCATCGCTTGCGCACAGGATCACCGGCTTGTCCTGCAGGCCGAGGTCGTTCATCGTGAGCATTTCGAGCAGCTCGTCGAGCGTGCCGATCCCGCCGGGCAGCGCGACAAAGAGGTCGGCGGATTCCGTCATCAGTTGCTTGCGCTCGGCGAGCGACTCGACGATCTTGAGCGTGCCGAGGCCGGCCGCGGCGCGCTCCGCACGGATGAGGTGGCGCGGCATGATGCCGAGCACCTCGCCGCCCGCGGCCGCGGCGGCGCGCGCGGCGACCCCCATGAGCCCCCGGCCGCTGCCGCCGTATACCAGGCGCAATCCGCGCCCCGCGCAAGCGGTGCCGAATTCCGCGGCGAGATCGCGCGCGGCGGCCGGAAGATCCTCGAGCGCCGAGCAGAACAGGCACACCGAGTGTTTTGCCATGTCAGACCCTGAGGACTGCGTCGAGGCCGACGTCCACCGCAGGCGCGGACTGCGTGATGCGGCCCACCGAGATGAAATCGACGCCGGTCTCGGCGATGGCGCGGATGGTCTCCAGCCTCACCCCCCCGGAGGCCTCGAGCGGAACCCGGCCGCCCGCGAGCGCGACCGCGCGGCGCAAGTCTTCCAGACTCATGTTGTCGAGCAGAATCAGGTCCGCCCCAGCTTGGAGCGCCTCCTTCGCCTGCTCGAGCGTGTCGCACTCGACCTCGATCCTCGTCAGCACGGGAACTCCCGAGCGGGCGCGCCGAACGGCAACGGCGATCGAGCCGCACACGCTGATGTGGTTGTCCTTGATCAGCACGCCGTCGTCCAGGCGCAACCTGTGATTGCGCGCCCCGCCCAGCTGCGCGGCGTGCTTTTCCAGCGCGCGCAGGCCCGGCGTCGTCTTGCGCGTGTCGATCAGCACCGCGCGCGTGCCCGCGATGCGCTCGACGTACTGCGCGGTGAGGGTCGCGACTCCCGAGAGATGCTGGAGAAAATTCAACGCGGTGCGCTCCACCGCGAGCAAGCCGCGAGCCGGCCCCTCCACCCGCCCCATCGCCGTGCCGGCCTTGATGCGATCGCCGTCCTTCACACGCAGCTCGACGCGGCACTCCGGCACGCGGCGACGGAAAACCTGCGCTGCGACGTCGATCCCGGCGACGACGATGTCCTGGCGCGCGTTGAGCGCGAGCTCCGCGCGCGCGTCGGCGGGGATCACCAGCTCCGAGGTGAGGTCGGCGAAGCCGATGTCCTCGGCGAGCGCCCGGTCGATCAGTTCTTCGACGACGAGGGGATCGATCATGGAAACGCGCAGTGTATCTGCAACCGCTATAATGCGCGCTTGTCTGCGCTCGCCCGAGGCGCCAGATGAGCGGAAACCCGCGCGAATCCCTGATCAAGACTCCCAAGCAGCTCGTCATCGTGCTGGTGCTCGCGTTCGTCGTCCCCATCATCGTGATCATCCTGCTCGCGAACCTCGCCACCAGCGGCAGGATCTACGACGAGGACGCCATGTCGCCCGAAGCAGTCGCAAAGCGCATCAAGCCGGTCGCCGAAGTCAGCTTCGACGCCGCCGGGCCGGCGGGCAAGGAGCCGGCAGCCAGGGCGGACGGCAAGAGCGTGTACGAAACGACGTGCATGGCCTGCCACGGCACGGGCGTGGCGAACGCGCCGAAGTTCGGCGACAAGAAAGCTTGGGCGATGCACCTCATGCACGGCACCGAGCACGTGTACGAGAACGCGCTCAAGGGCAAGGGTGCGATGCCGCCCAAGGGCGGCAACCTCACGCTCTCGGAAGCCGAAGTGAAGGCGGCGGTCGATTACATGCTCGGCGCGGTGAAGTAGCAATAGGAGGGAAGACCATGAAGCTCGTGAAATCAGCCGGCGCAATGATCGCGTTCGCGCTCTTTGCCGGAGCGCAGGCGCAACAGCCCGCATCTCAACCTATTATCGTCAAGTTCAGTCACGTCGTCACCGATGACACGCCCAAGGGCAAGGGCGCGATCCGCTTCAAGGAGCTCGCCGAAGCGAAGACCAAGGGGCGGGTGAAAGTGGAAATTTATCCCAACAGCCAGCTCTACAAGGACCGCGAGGAGCTGGAAGCGCTGCAGCTGGGCGCGGTGCAGGTGCTCGCGCCTTCGGTATCGAAGTTCGGGCCGCTGGGCGTGCGCAAGTTCGAAGTATTCGATCTGCCCTACATGTTCGCCGACGAGAGGTCGCTCGAACGGGTCGTCGACGGCCCGGTCGGCAAGGGCCTCTTCAAGCTGCTCGAGCCCAAGGGCATCGTCGGGCTCGCCTATTGGTTCAACGGCTTCAAGGAATTCACCGCCAACAAGCCGCTCCGGAAGCTCGACGACTTCAAGGGCCTGAAAATCCGCATCCAGTCCTCCAAGATCCTCGAGGGCGAGATCAAGGCATTCGGCGCAATCCCGCAGGTGATGGCGTTCTCCGAGGTCTACACGGCCCTGCAGCAGGGCGTGGTCGACGGCGAGGAGAACACGCCCTCGAACAAGTACACGCAAAAAATGCACGAAGTGCAGAAACACATGACGCTGTCGGACCACGGGGTGGTGATGTACGCAGTGATCATCAACAAGAAATTCTGGGACGGCCTGCCTGCGGACATCCGCAGCAGTCTCGCCGAAGCCATGGCGGAATCGACCCAGTACGTATGGGACATCGCGAAGAAGGAAAACGACGACGCGCTGGCCAAGATAAAGGCGGCCAAGACCACCGAGGTCTACGTGCTGCCTCCGGCGGAGAAGGCGCTGTGGCGCAAGGCGATGCTGCCGCTCTACCAGGAGTACGAGGGCGTCGTCGGCAAGGACACGCTGCAGGCCATCGAAAAAACGGTCGCGCAAGCGTCGGCGAAAAAATAGCCGGCCGCCGCAGCGGCTGACGCGGGCTCCCCGCCGCGCTGCGCCCTCATGCGCACGTTCAACCGCGTCCTCGATCATCTCGAGGAATGGCTCGTCGCGAGCTTCATGGCGCTCGCGACGGGCGTCATTTTCATCTCGGTTCTGTATCGCTACACCGCCGACATCGCCTGGATCTGGAATTACACGAGGCACATCAACCTGACCTGGGCGCAGGAGCTGTGCATCTACCTCTTCATCTGGATGGCGAAGTTCGGTGCGGCCTACGGCGTGCGCACCGGCATTCACGTCGGCGTTGACGTCCTGGTGCGGCTGCTCGCGCCCGCCAAGCGGCGCTTCTGGATCATCTTCGATCTGCTCGCGGGGGCATTTTTCACCGGGGTGATCGCCGTTCTCGGCGGAATGTTCGTGTGGCGCATGGTCGGCACCGGGCAGGTCTCGCCCGATCTCGAGCTGCCGATGTGGGTCGTCTATTCTGCGGTGCCGCTCGGCTCCTCGCTCATGTGCTGTCGCTTCCTGCAGGTCGCGTGGCGCTTCCATCGCTCGGGCGAGCTGCCCTCGCACGGCCACACGCGCGTCGAAGGCCTGGGCGCAGAGGTGCGCACGTGAACGGCTGGATCATTTTCATCCTGCTGATCGCGCTCATGCTCACCGGCATGCCGATTTCGATCGCGCTCGGCCTCACCGTCCTCACGTTCCTGTTCTTCATGACCGACCTGCCCGCCGAGCTCGTCTCGCAGCGCCTTTTTACCGGGCTCGACCAGTTCGCCATCATGGCGATCCCGTTTTTCATCCTCGCCGGCACCTTCCTCACCCACGGCGGCGTGGCGCGACGCATGATCCGCTTCGCCACGGCGCTCGTCGGCCACCTGCACGGCGGCCTCGCCATGGCGGGCGTGTTCGCCTGCGCGCTGTTCGCCGCGGTTTCCGGCTCGAGCCCGGCCACCGTGGTGGCGATCGGCACCATCCTCATTCCGGCGATGGAAAAGCAGGGCTACCCGCGCAAATTCGGCGTCGGCGCGATCGGCACGGCGGGCGCGCTCGGCATCCTGATCCCGCCCTCGATCGTGATGGTGATTTATTCCGTGTCCACCAACACCAGCGTCGGGAAGCTCTTCATCGCCGGCATCGTGCCCGGCATCCTGCTCGCCGCGATCCTGATGGGCATCACCTGGGTCATCGCCCGGCGCCGCGGCTACCCGCGCATGCAGCGCGCCGGCTTGAAGGAAATCTGGTCGGCGTTCTGGGACGCGATCTGGGGCCTGTTGCTGATCGTGGTGGTGATCGGCGGCATCTACGGCGGGGTGTTCACGCCCACCGAGGCCGCGGCAGTGAGCGCAGTCTACGCGTTCGTCGTCGCGGTCTTCGTCTATCGCGATCTCAAGCTTTCCGACGTGCCGAAGGTGCTGCTAGCTTCGGCGAACATGAGCGCGATGCTGCTCTACATCATCACCAACGCGATCCTGTTTTCGTTCCTGCTCACCTCCGAAAACATCCCGCAGGCGATGGCGCAGTGGATCATCGACAAGCATCTTTCCGCCTGGGTGTTCCTGCTCGGGGTCAACATTCTGCTCTTGATCGCCGGGAACTTCATGGAGCCTTCCTCGATCGTGCTCTTGCTCGCGCCCATCCTTTTTCCCGTGGCGATGAAGCTCGGCGTCGACCCGATCCACTTCGGCATCGTCATGACCATCAACATGGAGGTCGGCCTCATCCATCCGCCGGTGGGGCTCAATCTCTACGTCGCGAGCGGGATCGCCAGGATGGGTCTCACCGAAACCACCGTGGCGTTCGCGCCCTGGATCGTGATCATGGTGCTGTACCTCCTTCTCGTCACCTACGTGCCCGAGATCGCGACCTGGCTGCCCAATGCCATATACAGGGTGCCGGACTAGGACGGACGCGCCCGACTGCACGGCTTCCGTTAGAATTCCGCGATGAAGCTCGCCTTCATCGCCGATCCGCTGCCCTCTTTCAAGATTTACAAGGACTCGACCTACGCCATGATGGCCGAGGCCGCGAAGCGCGGCCACGAGCTCTTCTTCGCGCTGCAGGAAGGCGTGATGTGGAAAGGCGGCCGGGTCGTCGGCGAGACGGCGCGGCTGACCCTGACGGGGGAAAAGGATCCCTGGTACAGGACTGCGCCGCCGAAAGAGACGCCGCTCGCGGCTTTCGACGCGGTGCTGATGCGCAAAGATCCGCCCTTCGACGCCGAGTACGTCGCGAGCACCTGGTTGCTGGAGCTCGCCCAGCGCGACGGCGCGAAGGTGTTCAATGACCCGCGCGCGATCCGCGATCACAGCGAAAAGCTCGCCATCGCGAAATACGCGCGGTTCACCGCGCCCACGCTGGTGACGCGGCTTGCCGGGCAACTCCAGCAGTTCATCGACGCGAACGGCGACGTCGTGCTCAAGCCCTTGGACGGCATGGGCGGTGAGTCGGTGTTCCGCGTCGCCGCGGGCGATCCCAACCGCAACGTGATCGTCGAGACGCTGGTTCGCGACGGCGCAAAATCGGTCATGGCGCAGCGCTACATCCCCGAGATCCGCGAGGGCGACAAGCGCATCCTGCTGATCGCCGGGAAAGCCGTGCCGCATTGCCTTGCGCGCATCCCGAAGCCGGGCGAGACGCGCGGCAACCTCGCCGCGGGGGGCACCGGCGTGGCCAGGCCTCTTTCGAAACGCGACCTCGAGATTGCCAATGCACTCGGGCCGGAGCTCGCGCGCCAGGGGCTGCTCCTCGTGGGCCTGGACGTGATCGGGGATTGGCTCACCGAGATCAATGTCACCAGCCCGACCTGCTTGCGCGAAATCACCGAGCAGACCGGGTTCGATGTCGCGGCGATGTTTCTCGACGCCGTGGAAGCGGCCTGCGCCGTAAAATAAGGCGTTGATCGTTCCGGCAGCGGTCGTTTAGACTGGGCCGGAGCTCTTCACTTCGGACAGGGAATCATGGTCGGAGTTCTCATCGTTGCGCACGGCGCCCTGGGCGAGGCGCTCATCCACGGCGCGAGCCATGTGCTCGGCAAGCGGCCGCTGCAGGTGCAGCAGCTGGGCGTGACCGTCCATGACGATCCCGACGCGATCCTGCCCCAGGCCCAGGAGCTGGTACGCCAGCTCGACAGCGGCGACGGCGTGCTGGTGCTCACCGATATTCTGGGCGCTACGCCGTCCAACATCGCTACGCGCCTGCTCAAGCCCGGCAAAGTCGAAGGCCTGTCGGGGGCAAGCCTCCCCATGCTGATCCGCGCGATCACCCATCGCGATGAACCGGTCGCCGCCGTGGTCGGCAAGGCGATGAGCGGCGGGCAGGACGGCGTGGTCCACCTGAATTCCGACATCTGCAATGCCGCAAACCGAAGCTGAAATCGTCAACAAGCTGGGACTGCACGCGCGCGCCGCGGCGAAGCTCACGCAGCTCGCCGGGGGTTTCGCCGCGGAGGTGTGGCTGTCGCGCAACGGCCGGCGCGTGAACGCCAAGAGCATCATGGGGGTCATGATGCTCGCCGCAGGCAAGGGCAGCCGCATCGTCATCGAGGCCGACGGCGAGGACGCGGAAAGGGCGCTCGCCGCGGTGGTTCGGCTCATCGCCGAGCGCTTCGGGGAAGAGGAGTAGGCTTTCAGTGAAACCGGGCGAGAATCCTCAGATGAGCAGCGCGAGCTTCACCCTGCACGGCGCGGGCGTCTCCGGGGGAATTGCGATCGGCTACGGGCACCTCGTCTCGACTGCGCGCCTGGAGGTCGCCCACTACGAGATCGCGCCGCAGGGCATCGAAGCGGAGATCGAGCGCTTCGACCAGGCGATCGCGCAGGTCCGGGGCGAGCTTGCCGCGCTGCAGGCGAGCGTGCCCGCCGGCGTGCCGGCGGAGATGAAGGCGATCCTCAGCCTGCACGCGATGCTGCTCAATGACTCCAATCTCTCCGCCGTTCCGCGCGAGCTCATCGGCAATCGCCGCTGCAACGCCGAATGGGCGCTCGTGCTGCAGATGGACTACCTCGTAGCGCAGTTCGACGAGATGGACGACCCGTACCTGCGCGAGCGCAAGCAGGACATCGTGCAGGTGGTCGAGCGCGTGCTGAAGGCGATGCTCGGCACCGGGCACGCGCCCGCCGCGCCCTCGCACGAGGAAGACCTGATCGTGGTGGCGCACGACCTGTCGCCCGCGGACATGATTCTGTTCAAGCAGCACCAGTACGCGGGCTTCGTGACCGACCTCGGCGGGGTCACCTCCCACACCGCCATCGTCGCCCGCAGCCTCAACATCCCGGCGATCGTGGGCCTGCATCACGCGCGCAGCATGATCCGGGAGGGCGAGCTTCTGATCGTCGACGGCCGCGAAGGCGTGCTGATCGTCAATCCCGGCGCGCAGGTGCTCGAGGAATATCGGCGACTCCGGAGCGAGATCGAAGCCGAGCGGCACAAACTGAAGGGCCTGCGCACCGCGCGCTCGGCCACGATGGACGGCATCGCGATCGACCTCCAGGCCAATATCGAGCTGCCGCAGGACGTGAAGGAAGCCAACGAAGCCGGGGCCACCGGCATCGGCCTCTTCCGCAGCGAGTTCCTGTTCCTCAACCGGGACGATTTGCCTTCGGAAGACGAGCAGTTCGAGGCCTACCGGGAAGTCGCCGACGCGATGCACGGCCGGCCGGTCACGATCAGGACGCTCGACCTCGGAGCCGACAAGAGCATCAACGGCGCCGACCGGGGCGGCCCCAACCCCGCGCTCGGACTTCGCGCGATACGCTTTTGTCTGGCCGAGCCGCAGATGTTCCTGACCCAGCTGCGCGCGATCCTGCGCGCCTCGCGCTACGGAAAGATACGCCTGCTCATTCCGATGCTCGCCCACGCCCACGAGGTCGAACAGACCTTCGCCGCGGTGCGGCAGGCAAAGGAAACCCTGGACGACCACAAGATCCCATACGACCGGCGCATACAGATCGGGGGCATGATCGAGGTGCCGGCCGCGGCCCTGTCCTTGAAATATTTCGTCCGCAAACTGGATTTTCTTTCGATCGGAACCAACGACCTGATCCAGTACACGCTCGCGATCGATCGCACCGACGATACGGTGGCGCACCTGTACGATCCGCTGCACCCCGCGGTGCTGCAACTGGTCGCGCAGACCATCCGCAGCGCCAAGCGCGCCAAGACTCCGGTCGCGGTGTGCGGAGAAATGGCGGGCGACGCGGCCATGACGCGCCTTCTGCTCGGTTTCGGGCTGCGGGAGTTTTCGATGCATCCGGCGCAGCTGCTCGCGATCAAGCAGCAGGTCCTGCGGACCCGGGTCCGGGAAGTCGAGGGGGCGGCCGCGCGGGTCTATCGCGCGCACGACCCCGCGAAGGCGCGCGCATTGCTCGCGAAGCTCAACGCCTAACGTTGCGGCCCGCGGCCCGTCCACGCCGAGAGATCGATGCTGCGAGAAGTCCTCATCGTCGAGCAGAGCGAGCCGTCACTGAAGCGCCGCTGGTTCGAGAGCGATTACTTCGACCTGTTCATCTGGCAGGACTTGGGCGGGGCCTTCGTCAGATTCCAGCTCTGCTATGACGTCGAGCTGAACGAGCGCGCCCTGGTATGGAGCGATTCCGATGGCTTCTATCACGACGGCGTGGACCATGGCGACAGCGGGGACGGGCCCGGGCAGGCGCCGATCATGGTGCGCGACGGAAAATTCGATTCGGGAACCGTCGTGCCGCGCTTCGAGCGCGAGGCGGCCCAGATTCCGGCCGACGTGCGCGATTTCGTCATCGCCAAGATGCGCGACCACCTGATCGAGCTGCACCGGCAGAAAATGGGCCGCAAGCGCGTGCGGCGCGAGCGCTGGCAGCAGCGCAAACCCCGATTCAAGGCGTCTCCAAAGAATTGACGCCGCCGCCCCGCTGAGGTAAGTTCCTGCTTCGCGCCGATTTGATCATCAGCTTGCAGGCGCCGCCCGGTCGGAACCGGGCGTAAAACAAATATTGCTAAAGCGAGGGCGACCCGTTTAGCAGGCAGGCTGCTGAACGGGTTTTTTATTTCATGGCGCCGAGAAACCACATCGAACCGCGCTCGGTCGGGGCGGTCAGGCCGCAGACGCTGCATTTCGCCGAGCCGCTGCGCTTCAGGAGCGGCGCGGTGCTCGATTCCTATGATCTCTTCTACGAGACCTATGGGACGCTGAACGCGGCGAAATCGAACGCCGTGCTCGCCTGTCACGCGCTCAACGCCGCGCACCACGTGGCCGGCTACTACGCCGAAGACCCGGACAACGTCGGCTGGTGGGACAACATGATCGGGCCCGGCAAGCCGGTGGACACCGAGAAATTCTTCGTCGTCGGCGTCAACAACGTCGGCGGCTGCTTCGGCTCGACCGGCCCGAAGAGCGTGA
>WNFY01000593.1_pt1 | contig 32861 bp, 35 predicted proteins | sample 5400091 | NCBI WGS metagenome assembly WNFY01 (sample SAMN13153364, study PRJNA577476) | soil metagenome | isolation source: 60 cm soil or saprolite under grassland replicate 1 | place: USA:California | collected 2016-06-15 | reverse complement strand
GACGGGATCCACCGTGCCGTCGCTGCGGGCCGGCACCGTCTCGACCCGATATCCCAACAGCGCCGCACTCGCCGGATTGGTGCCGTGGGCGGATTCCGGCACCAGCACGATCGAGCGTGCGTCGGAGCGCGCGGCGAGCGCCGCCTTGATCGCCATCAGGCCGCATAATTCGCCATGCGCGCCGGCTTTCGGGCTCAGTGCCACCGCGGCCGTGCCGGTGAGCTCGCGCAGCCAGCGGCCGAGCTCGGCCAGGAGCGCGAGCGCACCGGGAACCGTCGAGAGCGGCTGCAGCGGGTGGATGTCGGCAAATCCGGGCAGCCGCGCCATTCTCTCGTTCAGGCGCGGATTGTGCTTCATGGTGCAAGAGCCGAGCGGGAACATGCCGGTGTCGATGCCGTAGTTCTTGCGCGAGAGCCGCACGTAATGGCGCACCGCTTCGGGCTCGGATAATCCGGGAAGCCCGATTGCGGATTTGCGCTCGAGCGAGCCGAGGCGCGGCGAGAAACCGGCCGGCGTGTCGAGATCGACGCCGGTTACCTCCGGCCGGCCGACTTCGAAGATCAGTGCTTCCTCGATGTCGAGCGCGCGATTGCCCGTGAACGTATCGGCGGGAATCGGCGCGCCGAACTCGGCCGGGCGGGCTTGCCGGTTCATCGCAATACCTCCTGCAGGGCCGCCGCATAGGCGGAGCAATCCGCCGCGGTCGAGGTTTCGGTCGCGGCGACGACCATGAGCTCCGCCAGCTCCGGCCGTTGCGGCTCGAGCCGCGATACCGGTACGCCGCCGAGCACGCCGCGTTTCGCCAGCGCTTCGACGGTCCCGGCGGCGTTCCCGGGCACGCGGATGGTGAATTCGTTGAAGAAATGCCCGTTGAGGACCGCAATGCCCGGAACCGCCGCGAGCTTGTCCGCAAGCTCGACCGCGCGGGCGTGATTGAGGTGGGCCAGCCGTTTCAGCCCCGCCTCGCCGAGCAGGCTGAGATGAATGCTGAACGCGAGCGCGCACAGGCCGGCGCTGGTGCAGATGTTGGAAGTGGCCTTCTCGCGCCGGATGTGCTGCTCGCGCGCCGATAACGTGAGCACGAACGCGCGCCGGCCGTCGGCATCGACGGTGCCGCCGGCAAGCCGTCCCGGCATCTGCCGGACGAATTTCTGCCGGGTGGCGAACAGGCCCACGTATGGCCCGCCGAACGAGAGCGGGTTCCCGAGCGACTGACCCTCCGCGGCCACGATGTCGGCACCGCATTCGCCGGGCGAAACCAGCAGGCCGAGCGAGACGATCTCCGTCACCACGGCAACGAGCAGTGCGCCCGCCGCGTGCGCCTGTTCGGCGATGGCGCGGAGGTCGGGAAGATGGCCGTAAAAATCCGGGAACTGCACGACGACGCAGCTCGTCTCGGCATCGATTTGGAATCGCTCTGCGGCGCCGTCCGGATGCGGCGGCAGCGCGACGATCGCGTCCGCCGCCATGGCCGATACGGTCTCGACCGCGGCGCGGTAATGCGGATGTAGATTTCCCGCCAGCACGGCCTTGCGCCGCTTGGTGATCCGGTGCGCCATCAGCACTGCTTCGGCGGCCGCGGTCGAGCCGTCGTACATCGAGGCATTGGCCACCTCCATGCCGGTCAGCATGGCGACCTGGGTCTGGAACTCGAACAGCGCCTGCAACGTGCCCTGGGCGATCTCGGGCTGATACGGCGTATAGGACGTGAGGAATTCGGAGCGCTGAATCAGATGATCGACGCTCGCCGGGACGTGGTGCCGATAGGCGCCGCAGCCGACGAAGAACGCCACCGAGCCGGCCGGCACGTTGCGTGCCGCCATTTGCGCGAGCGTCCGCTCGACTTCGAGCTCGCTCTTGCCGAGAGGCAGCTCCGGCGAGCGCAGCGTGGCGGCCGGAACGTCGGCGAACAAGTCATCGATGTGCCGCACGCCGACGCGCGAGAGCATCTCGGTGCGGTCCTCGGGAGTGAGCGGAAGATAGCGCATTCGTGATCGAATCCTTCAGGCTTGCCTGTTACCGGTCAACGCGGAACAAACAAAACAAGGCGGTCCTCGCGTCACGCGATCGTCTCTACGTAGCGTTGGTATTCTTCGGCGTTCATCAGGGCGTCGAGTTGTTTGGGATCGGCGACTTTGAGCTTGAGGAACCAGCCCTTGCCTTCCGCGTCTTCGTTGACCAGGGCGGGCGCGGCCTCGAGCGCGTCGTTGACCGCGACGACCTCGCCGCCGACCGGACTGTAGACCTCGCTTGCGGCCTTGACCGATTCCACCACGGCCGCTTCCTCGCCCTTCTCCAGTCGCCTCCCGATCGCCGGCAGCTCGACGTAGACGACATCGCCCAGCTGGGATTGCGCGTAGGTCGTGATTCCGACCACGCCGACATCCCCGTCGAGCCGGATCCACTCATGGTCCCTGGTGTATTTCACGTCGGCCATCGCTCAACCTCTCGCTTCGGCGCCCCGCCGGCTTTGAATGGTTCGCCTATGCCCGATGGTAGCGGTGCGGAACGAATGGCATCGGCACGATCCTAGCGGGCAGTTCCTTGCCCCGCACCGGGACGATGACGGCGGTGCCCGGCGTCGCGAACCGCCGGTCGATATAGCCCATCGCAATCGGTTTCCCGACGCTCGGGCCAAATCCGCCGGAAGTCACCTTCCCGGTCGCGGCGCCATCGACCAGGATTTCCGCTCCCTCCCGCGCCGGAATGCGGCCTTCCATCTCCAGGCCGACGCGCTGCCGGGCGGGTCCGCCTTGCAGCTCGGCGAGAATCCGCGACGCCCCGGGGAATCCGCCCTCCTCGCGCCGGCGCTTGCCGATCGACCAGGCAAGTCCCGCCTCGACCGGCGAGGTGCTGGCGTCGATATCGTGCCCGTAGAGGCACAGGCCAGCCTCCAGCCGCAGCGAGTCGCGGGCGCCGAGCCCGATCAGCTTCACTTCCGGATGCCCGAGCAGACGCTCGACGATGGCCCGGACCCGGATCGCCTTGACCGAAATCTCATAGCCATCCTCGCCGGTGTAACCCGACCGGCTGACGTGGCATTCGATGCCGTCGAAGCGCGTGCTCTTCGCGCTCATGAATGCCATCGTCGCGGTATCCGGCGCATGCCGCGCAAGCACCGCGGCGGCGCTCGGACCCTGCAACGCGATCAGCGCCCGATGTTCGGCTCGCAGCAGCTTCACGTTGTTCGGCAACGCGTGCTCGAGACGCTCGAAATCGACCGCCTTGCACGCGGCATTGACGACGAGCATGAGCACGCCGTCCTCGTCGGACTCGGCGGAGCGCGTCACCATCAGGTCATCGATGATGCCGCCTTCCTCATTGAGCAATTGGGTATAGCGCTGCCGGCCGGGACCGAGGTTGACGAGATCGGCGCCGACCAGGGATTCGAGCGCGCGCGCCGTCGTGTCGTGATCCGGGCCGGTCAGGAACGCCTGGCCCATGTGTGAGACGTCGAACAAGCCGGCGGCGGCGCGCGTATGCAAATGCTCGGCGATGATGCCTTCGTACTGCACCGGCATTTCATAGCCGGCGAACGGCACCATCCGGGCGCCGCGCGCGAGATGCAACGCATGAAGCGGCGTTGTCGCCAGCGATGCAGGAAGGGGTGGAGTCTCGGCCATGTCCGGTTCCGCGCAGAGCTGCCCTCCGGGCGAAACGCCCGGCCGAGCCCCCTCTGTCGCGGAACCTGAGAGATTCGCCGCGACGGCTGCCCGCGCGGGTTACTCCTTCGGTGAGCCGCGCAAGCGCGCAGCCGCTTTCCAGAGCATCATCCTCCTGCGGTCCTTTTGCCTGAGCGTTTCCGGGGTGGTTGCGCCTTCGGCGCCGGATTTTCGGCCGGTCTCTCCCGCAGGAATCCTCTGATCGTGGCCGTCGAAAGCAAGGCGACCGGCCGCGATCCTATTCGCCGGTACCCTCAAGTCAACCCGCGGCGCGCGGCTTCTTTTTCGGCGGCGGCTTTTTCTCGGGCTCCTTCACCAGCGTGGGATCGAAGCCGACGTAGACCACATAGGCGTCGAGCTCCGCAGGCTTGGGCAGCGGAAAGTTGATATTCTCCTCGATGTGCACGAACGGCACATTGTTCTGTCCCGGTGGAATGGTCACCGGAACACGGTAGGCCTGGGTCCAGATGGTCTTCGGCTCCACGCCTTCCTGAACCAGCGCAAGCCGCATCGGAACTTCGATCTGTCCCGGGCCGCCGGCCGGCCCAAGAATGACGCGGCCTTGCACGCCGACCTTCAGGGTCATGCGCCCGGCGAGCACGGTGCATTCGCGCGCGGTCGTGGCGATGGTCGCCTGAAAGCGCAGCGTCGTAGCCGTTGCCTCGGCGCCGGGCGGACCGAGCGCATAGGTGGAAGCGCCGGAGCGTACGTCGACGGTGGGGCAATCATCGCTCGCCACCGACCGGGCGGCAGCGGACCCGCCGGCCTCGGGTGGCGGCGGCGGCGCGGGCCTACCCGAGAAGAGCGCCGTCATGCGCTCGCGGAACGAGCTGGGTTTGGGCGTGTCCGCCGAAGCCGCAGGCTCCGGCGCGGGCTGCGGCTGGGACGTGCCCAGCAGGCCCATCGAGCAACCGGATGCCAGGAACGCAGCGGCAAGGGCTGCCACGCATGCGCCCGCCCGAGATTTCCCCTGCCTGCTCATGATCGGCCCGCACCCCCGGTTCGTGGCGTTATAGCAGGCCGACCATGGCGTCCCCAAGGCGGCAGACGGTCAAGCCCGGGCGTCGTCCTTCAGGCGCGCGTAGAGCAGATGGTCCTGCCAAATGCCGTTGATGCACAGATATTCGCGCGCATAGCCCTCGCGGGTAAATCCGGTCTTCTCCAGCAGGCGAATCGAGGCAGCGTTGGTGGGAATGCAGGCCGCCTCCACGCGATGCAGCCGCAGTGCGCCGAACGCGAACGGCAGCAGCGCGCCAACCGCCGCGGTCATGTGCCCGCAGCGAGCGTAGGGCTCGCCGATCCAATATCCGAGGTTCCCCGCCTGGGCGACGCCGCGGCGCACGTTGGCCAAGGTCAGGCCACCCAAGAGTACCTGGTCGCTGCCGCGGAAAATGAAGAAGGCATAGGATTGGTCGCTGCGCTGGTCCTCGGCGTAGCGGCGCAGGCGCCGGCGGAACGCCGCGCGCGTAAGATCATCCGCCGGCCAGGTCGGCTCCCAGGGGACGAGGAAAGCCCGGCTGGCCTCGCGCAGCGCCGCCCATTCGGCGTAGTCGCCGGGGCCGGGCGTCCGCAGCGTCACCCCGTCGCCTTCGACGATCGGAAGCGGATCGGAAAAATTGGCGGTACGGAAGAATGCCATGCGATCATTCCGCTCGCAGCCGAGTGCCCGAACAGATTGGTTGAAATCTGATGCGGCGCCGGTTCACGCGGCCTGGCGGCCGAAACTTTCAGCGATTGCGGCCGCGCTTTCAAGCCCGGCCGGTCCGAGTGCCGCGAATGCCGGCGGGCTGCGCCGGATCAATTCGCGCCCCGCGGCCCGCGCCCTCTCCACCGTGACGGCGTCGACCTTGGCAATGATTTCCTCGATCGTGAGCGGCCGGCCGTGGGCGAAAATCTGCCGCGCGAGCTGCTCGGCGCGCGCGCTCGAGCTTTCCAGCGCCATCAGCAGGCCGGCCTTCATTTGCGCCTTGGCGCGGTCGACTTCCTTGGCGTCGAGGTCGGCGGCGGCGGCGGCAAGCTGGTCGACCACGACGCGCATCAGCTCGGACGCATCGGCAGCGTCGGTGCCGGCGTAGAGGCCGAACATGCCCGTGTCCGAATAGGGCGAGTGGAACGTGTAGATCGCGTAGCACAAGCCGCGCTTCTCCCGCACCTCCTGGAACAGCCGGGACGACATGCCGCCGCCCACGATGTTGGTGAAGACCTGCAGCGCGTAGAGCTCGGGGTCGCGCTGCGGCACCCCTTCGAGCGCGAGCGCGATGTGGACCTGCTCGAGATCGCGCGCCTCGACGCGAATGCCGCCCCCGAACTTGGCAGGATCGGGCACCGGCGCGGCGGAGCCGTTGAAGGCGGAGAAACGCCGCTCCACTTCCACGACCACGGCGCGATGCTCGACCGCGCCCGCCGCCGCCACCACCATGTCGGGCGCGCGATAATTGCGGCCGAGATAGGCCCGCAGCCGCGCGCCGTCGAACGAACGGATGCTCGCGGGCGTGCCCAAAATGGAGCGCCCGACCGGCTGCGCGGGAAACGCGGTCGCCTGCAGGTAATCGAACACGATGTCGTCGGGCGTATCCTCGGCGGCGCCGATCTCCTGCACGATGACGTTCTGCTCGCGGACCAGCTCCTCCGGATCGAACGCCGGGTCGGCGAGAATGTCGGAGAGCACGTCGAGCGCCAGCGGCACGTCGGCCCGGAGCACGCGCGCGTAATAGGCGGTCATCTCCACGCTCGTCGACGCGTTGAGAGCGCCGCCCACCGCCTCGATCTCCTCGGCGATCTGTCGCGCGGTGCGCCGCGAGGTGCCTTTGAAGGCCATGTGCTCCAACAGGTGCGCAATGCCGTGCTCGTCGTCGCGCTCGTCGCGGCCGCCGCAGCCGACCCACACCCCGAGCGAGGCGGTCTCGAGATGCGGCATGGCGTCGGTGATCACGACGAGGCCGGAGGCAAGGCGCGTCAACTCCACGGTCATGCGGCGGCTCCCTGGGCGGCGCGGCTGGCGCCGAGAATGAAACGCTCGACGGCGGTCTGATCGGCGGGAAGCACCTGCATCCGCTCGGGCCGATCGGCCAAGTCACTGAGCCAAGCCGGCAGCTGCGGCATAATTCCGGCGGCGCGCGCGACCGCTTCGGGAAATTTGCCGGGATGCGCGGTCGAAAGCACCACCATCGGCACGCTGCGATCGCCGCCTTCCTTCTCGGCGACCGCGAACGCGACCGCGCTGTGCGGGTCGAGCAGATAATCGGCCTCGCGACGCAGGGTGCGGATCGTGGCCGCGGTCTCCTCCTCGTCGGCCCGGTCCGCCGAGAAGCGGGCGCGGATCGCGGCGAGCGCGCTCGCACCGATCGTGAAGCGGCGCGACTGGGCGAGCGAGCCCATCAGGGCGCGCACCGCGTCGGAATCGCGGTCGTAGGCATCGAACAGCAGGCGCTCGAAATTCGAGGAGACCTGAATGTCCATGGACGGCGAGGTCGTGGCGATGACGTCGCGGACCTCGTAGGTGCCGGTCTTGAGCGTCCGCACCAAAATGTCGTTGACGTTGGTGGCGACGACGAGGCGATCGATCGGCAGCCCCATGCGGGCCGCCACATAGCCGGCGAACACGTCGCCGAAATTCCCGGTCGGCACCGTGAACGCCGGCCGGCGCGCCGGCGCGCCGAGCGCGAGCGCGGCGGCGAAATAATAGATGACCTGCGCCACGACCCGCGCCCAATTGATGGAATTGACCGCGGAGAGCCGCACGCGATCGCGGAAGGATGCATGCGCGAACAATCCCTTCACGATCGCCTGGCAATCGTCGAACGTGCCTTCGATCGCGAGCGCGTGGACGTTGGGATCGGGCACGCTCGTCATCATCTTGCGCTGCACGTCGGAGATGCGGTTCTGCGGGAACAGCACCACCACGTCGACCTGGGCGCAGGCGCGGAACGCTTCGACCGCGGCACCGCCGGTATCGCCCGAGGTCGCGCAGATCACGGTCGCCCGTTCGCCGCGCTGGCGCAGCACATGGTCCATGAGCCGGGCGAGCAGCTGCATGGCCAGATCCTTGAAGGCGAGCGTCGGCCCGTGGAACAGCTCGAGGACGAAGGTCCGGGGTCCGAGCTGGATCAGGGGAACGACCGCGGGATGCCGGAAGGCGCCGTAGGCCTCCCGGGTCATGCGGGCGAGATCGCTTTCCGGGATCGCGCCATCGACGAAGGGCCGCAGGATCTCGAGGGCGAGCTCCGGATACGGCAGGCCGGCCAAGCCGGCGATCTGCTCCGGGGCGAAAACCGGCCAGGACTCAGGCACATAGAGCCCGCCGTCGCGGGCGAGCCCGGCCAGCATGGCCTCGACGAAGGAAAGCGGCGGAGCCTCGCCGCGGGTGGAAATGTAGCGCACCGGCCGATCCTTGAATGGGCCGGCACCCTAGGCGCAAGCGCGGGCCGGGACAAGAAAGGGGAATTTGCAGGCCGGGGACGGGCTTTTCGCGTTCGCAACGACAGAGCACGGGCGATTTCCAGTGCCGGGGTGCCTTGCTGCGGACGACAAGACCGCTCCTTGAACGCAAATGGCAGTCTTTGCGCCTTTTCGAAACGCCCGTACGCTGCTACCCGTGGAGACCACGGAAAGTCATGCCCGCTGAGCGACGAGAAAACCGAACAGAGTTGCTGGCGCGGCTCCGCGGGCCGGGTGTTTACCCCATCCAGTATGCAAGCTGGCTGCTCAATCCGCTAAGGCATCTCATTTGTCCCACTTGGCTGATCGTGCGACGGCTGCAGCTCAAACCGACGGATCACGTGCTCGAAATCGGCTCAGGCCCGGGTTACTTCAGCCCGTCCGTTGCACGCCACCTGATCCAAGGGCGACTCACGCTCTACGATATGCAGGTCGGAATGCTGGAGATGGCGGCGAAGCGGCTCAAGCAGCGCGGTTGTGGCAATTTCGAATGCCGTGAGGGCAATGCGGGCGCCCTGCCCTTCCAGGACGGCTCGTTCGACCTCGCGTTCATGGTGGCGGTCCTCGGCGAGGTAACGGATCGCTCGGCGGCGATGCACGAGGCTGCGCGGGTCCTCCGGCCTGGCGGCCGTCTTTCGGTCACGGAGTTGCCGGGGGATCCCGATTTCGTCCAACTCGAAGAATTGCAACAGCGTGCGCGCGAGGCAGGCCTCGACCTCGATCGCCGGTATGGCCCAAGGTGGTACTTCACTTGCAACTTCGTGAAGCCGATCGATCCTCATCGGGTTGTCGAATGAGACGCCGCGGTAGTGGGAACTAGATTACGGTCGTCACTCGCTACGACCAATGATGCCGGTAGCCCCAGTGCGGGCCGCGGCCCCAGTACGGACCGCGATAGCCGCGATAGGCGCCGTAGCCGTAATGGCCCCAGCGCGGGGGGCCGTAATAAACCTCGGGGCCCACCGGACCGCAGGCTTGCCGCCAGCCGCAGCCCCAGTATCCGCACCGCCACACGACCGGGCATTGCGGCTCGACGAGGACCACCGCAGGAGGCTGAGGAACGACCGCGACCGGCGGCGCGGCGGTGGGCGGCGGAGCTTCCGCGGCCGGGGGCTGCGTTTCCGGCGGGTAGAAATCGGCGGCCTTGGCGGCGTTCAGGAACGCTCCCGCCGAAATCACGGACGCCGCGGCGGCGGCGAGAACCATGCTACGCATACCATCCTCCTGTCATACCAAGCTCGCGATCAGCCGAGTGCCCGCGATGATGACCGGCACGATCTGAACCGGCCATGAGGCGAGGGTTCATGAGCCGTTTAGCCAGCAGACGAGTTTTCGCCACATTCCGTCCGAGGCATCGCGAGAGCAGCCGGCCTTGGTCCGGTGCTTCTCCCCGCGTGCGCTCAGGTCTTTCGGCGTCGCGGCCGACGGGGCGTCCCCGGCGACCTGCAGGAAACCCTTGTGCCGCTTGGATTCATGGGGCGCTGCCAGGATCAGCGCCCAATAGGTCCTGCCATGACCGGACGCCGAGGCGATGCCGATGCGCCGTGCATCCCCCATCAGCAGATTGGCATTGTGCCCGGACGAAGCCTTCCAGATCGCCAGGGTTTCAGCGAACGATTTCGTCCCATAGGCAATGTTCTCGGCGGCGGCAGCGGTGTCGTAAGCGGAAATCCGCTGCGTGAACGGCGCGTAGACGCTGTGATCCATCACGCCGCGAGACGCCATTGCATTGGCCTGCTTGGCAGCCAAGGCGTTGAGCGCCGGATCGACGGTCACGGCCGAGAGGCCGCGACTCTTGCGATAGGCGGAAATTTCCGATGCCGGGGTAGCCAGCGCGGCACTCGCCGAAAGCACCAGAATCGCAGCGGCGCTCGTATATTTGTTCATGCTCTCTCTCTTCCCGGTTCGGCTCGCGGCTTGGGCACATGCAAAAGCTTGTGGCCTGTGCATGCAGGCGCGGAGGAACGAATCCACCGCGAGCCCCCTTGGCAGCTCGAATGTCAGGTGAGTTGTCGGCGAAAATGCGGCGTGCCCGGAGCAGATCTCAGAGCACTCGCGGGAAAGGTCGAGTTGAGGGGCCATGGAACGCCGCTGAGCCTTTGCGGCCCCCGATATCATTCGCGCCTAGCGAGACCATGCGGCATGATCGCATTACTTATTCTCTTGACTCTTTCGGTCATGAAACATATTCAGCCCGGTGATAGGGCGCGAGCCCCATGGAGGATGGGATGAATGATCCTGAACTGAAGGCAATGGGAACCATCGCGCAGGCTTTGGCAGGTTTATCGGATGAACAGAGGCACAACGTCTTGCTCTATCTAAACGCTCGGTATGGAGTACAGCGGAGCATTGCGCGTGTCTCGGTTAGCGCCGCACCGGCCGATACGCAGACTGCAGAGCGATACAAAAGCTTAGGTGACTTCTTTGATGCGGTGGACCCACAGACCGAGGCGGATCGGGTTCTGACGGTGAGCTATTGGCTGCAGGTCGTTGAAGGCGCGGCGGATGTTGAGGCGTTCGGAGTCAATAAGCAACTGAAGAATCTTGGTCATTCGGTCAGCAACATCACTCGCGCGCTCGACTCGCTAATAGCGCAAGCACCACGCCTTGTAATACAGATTAGCAAGACCGGGAGCACAAAGCAGGCCCGCAAGAAGTACAAAGTTACACGGGAGGGCATCAAACGCGTCCAAGCGATGCTCGAACAGAATATTGGAGATGCTGATGCCGGCTGAAAAAGCATCACGCACGTATGCCGCGATGATCGCGGAAGCAGAGGCCGCTGTTGCTTCGGTAAAGGACCCCGAACTCCGTCGTGTGGCCTTCGATAGAATCCTCGCTACTCTGCTCGAGGCGAGACAGCCAACGGAGCTGAAGTCCCAAAGAAAGGCTCCCACACAGCACAAATCAACGGCTCCACGCCGCCCTAGTCGCGCAGCTGAAGGTCGCAGAGGACCGAAGTCGTACGTCGAGGAGCTTATAACTGACGGTTTCTTTGACAAGAAGCAGCGGACTATCGCTGACGTCAAGGCCGAATTGGCTAACAGAGGCCGTCATATAGCATTGACTGGTCTGAGCGGACCGCTCCAATCCCTCACACAGCAGCGCCAGCTTCGTAGTCAAAAAATTACGGCGAAAGACGGAGCGAAAAGCACTTACGCGTACTCGAAGTGGTAGGTCATGCCACGGAAGACGACGCGTCGAAGGGTCCAGAAATTTTCACCGCAAGAAACGCTTAATGGCTTGATCGATAGCGCTTTAGCGACCGCAAAAACCGCGCGCAAACATAGGCAATCGCTGAGTGGTGTCAACTATTATGCTGATAAGATGGCGAATCTGCGCGCTGATGCGACCATTGCTTTCGGCCGCCTACCTCAAGCATCAGTTGGGGACACTACCGCGCTAGCGGAACTTGTGCAGAAGGTCTTTTCAGTTGACGCGTCTCCCAAGGATCGTGCGACGGCAGCTCGTGACCTCCAGTTCACGATAAAAACGACGTGGGGCAAGGCGCCGGCGGATACTAGCGAGTTGGAAGAAGCAGGTGTTTTTCCCCTCGTTAAGCTCAATCAAACTAAGCGAGGATACCTAGTCTCGGTGGGAAGGCAAATGAATGGATGTTATGCCTCGGGTTGGTACGATGGTTGCGCCGTGATGATGCGACGTTTGCTGGAGTCCTCCATCATCGAAGCGTTTGAGGCACGAAAGCTCGATGCCAAAATCAAGAATTCTGCGACAGGGGACTTCTTCCAGCTAACTGCGCTCGTAGGGACCTCGCTTGCGGAGCCGACGTGGAATCTTCCTCGTAATGTAAAAAAGGAGCTGGCTGGACTCAAAGACTTGGGACACCGGTCCGCCCACAATCGTTACTATCTTGCGACCAAACCCGACATCGACAAGCACGTTTCCGCTTATCGCGAAGCGGTCGAGGCGTTTCTACACCTTGCGGGTCTGTTGTAATTAAACTGCTGCCTTGAAGGAGGGGCGCTGAGACCCGGCAGGCTCAAGGCGAGATGCACGGTTCTAGCCGATGCTGTGCTATGGTTGACAGTCCACACGACCGGGACTGCCCACGATCACCGCTATCCCCGGCCCTCCCGCACCCATCCCCAAGCAAACACCGCGAACACGCCGGCCAGCACCGCAGCGAGGCCGAACCAGGTGATGGCGTATTGCAGGTGATTGTTCGGCAGGTTCGGCTTGAGCTTGCCCGGAGCGGGCAGGCCGCCCGGCGGCACCGGCGTCTCCTGCTCGACGTAGAACGGCGGCACCGGGCCCCAGCTCTTCTCGGCGGCGATGGCGACAGAATCCCGCACGAACCAGATGTTCTTTGCGGGATCGTCGTTGGGCGTGAACCACGAGCGCGTTTCGGGCCAGCGCAGCACGCCGACGATGTCGGTCGAGCCCGAGAGCTGCCCGGCCATGCGGATCGCAGTGTCCTTGCGGTCCAACGGCACGAAGCCACGATCGACCGGCACCAAGCCGTCACGCGTTCGCGCCGGCGCAAACACCCAATAGCCGGGACCGCTCACATCGGTCCGCAACGTCGAGCCCGTGGTATAGACGAGCGCTTCCCGATCGTGGCGAAACTCGCCGGCAAAACGCACGCGGCGGAATTCCCACTCGGAGCGGTCGAGGCGAGCCCAACCGGCGGCCGGCGGCAGATCGACCGGCGCTGCCGCAAGCTTGCGGCCGATGGCGTCGATCAGGCCTTCCTTCCAGGCTTTGCGCTCGAGCTGCCAGGCGCCGAGCCCGATCAGCACCGCGAATGCGGCAAGCGCCGCAACGGCAGGGCCCAACAAACCGTTCCGGCGCGACTGCACCCGCACTGCATTCAAGTCCCCTCTCCGGGATGCAACCGTCCCTCCGCCGCCTTGTGGTGATACTGCAGCGCGATCAGGACTCCTTTGAGCAGACGCAGCGGACCGAGCGTGACGATCAGGATCAGCGGCGCCCACAGAACGGCATGCAGCCAGAACGGCGGCTGGTAGGCGAACTCGACGATCAGCGCCGCCGCGACGACGATGAAGCCGCCGATGAACATCGCGAACACGGCGGGACCGTCGCCGGGATCGGCAAAGGCATAATCGAGCCCGCAAGCCTCGCATCGAGACCCGAGCTGCAGGAATCCGTCAAACAGCTTGCCCTTCCCGCAGCGCGGGCAACGGCCGGCAAGGCCGGTCATGATGGGAAAGGAAAGCGAAGACTTGGCGTCGGCCATCGAAATTTCTGCTGCCACAGGATTTGAGATATCGGCGACGTTGGTTCGGCGCGCCGCAGCGGCCTACGACGGCCCGCTCACTCGATCCGCGCTGCCGTGCCGACCGCCCTCTCCCCGCATTGCGGGGACAGGGTAACGTCAATGCACCACGGCTTCGGCATGCACGCCCGCGCCCCAGACGTAGATGCAGGTGAACAGGAACAGCCAGACCACGTCGACGAAATGCCAGTACCAGGCGGCGAACTCGAAGCCGAGATGCTGGGTCGGCTTGAACTGACCGGCAAACGCGCGCAACAGGCATACCGCGAGAAAGACCGTCCCGATGATCACATGCGCGCCATGGAAGCCGGTCGCCATGAAGAAGGTCGCGCCGTAGATGTGGCCTTTGAAGGCGAAATGCGCGTGGCTGTACTCGTAAGCCTGGATGCAGGTGAACGAGATGCCGAGCAGGATCGTGCAGATCAGGCCCCATTTGAGGCCCTGGCGATCGTTCTCGAGCAACGCATGATGCGCCCAGGTCACCGTGGTGCCGGAGGTGAGCAGGATCAGCGTGTTGAGCAGCGGCAGGTGCCAGGGATCGAACGTCTCGATCCCCTTCGGCGGCCACGTCCCGCCCAACAGCTCGGTGCGCATCACGTCGTGGACATCGGCCGGGAACAGCGCGGTGTTGAAATAGGCCCAGAACCACGCGACGAAGAACATCACCTCGGAAGCGATGAACAGGATCATGCCGTAGCGGTGCGAGAGCTGCACCACGCGCGAATGGTGCCCCTCGTACTCGGCTTCGCGGACGACGTCGCGCCACCAGCCGATCATGGTGCACACGATCCCGAGCGCGCCGAAGGCGAAGACGATCGGGGCGGCGGCGAACATGTGACGCATCCAGACGATGAGGCCCACCGCCAGCAGGAAGGCCGAAACCGCTCCCACGGCCGGCCACGGAGAAGGCTCGACCAGATGGTAAGGGTGCTTTGCTTGCGCTTCGGCCATCGTCCTCGTCTCCATTCGCTTCAGAAACTCAGGGATTCGCTTCGGCTCGCGTGCAGCTAGCTGCGGCCCGGCCCGCTGTCCGCCACAGGCTTGGGCGGTTCGCGGACCGGATACATGGTGTAGGACAGCGTGATCGTGTTGAGGTCGTCGTCATCGGGATTGTTCGCGAGCTCCGGATCGACGAAGAACACCACCGCCATCTCGCGCCGCTCGCCGGGCTTGAGCCGCTGCTCGGTGAAGCAGAAGCAGTTGATCTTGGAGAAATACTGCCCGACCGTCGGCGGCGTGACGTTGTAGGAAGCCTGCCCGACCGTCTCCCGCGCCGCTTGGTTGATGACGGTGAAGATCACGGTCACCACCTGGCCGAGCTTGACCTCGACCGAGTTCTGCTCCGGCTCGAATTTCCACGGCAGCCCGCCGGTGACATTGGCGTCGAAGCGCACGTTGAGCTTGCGCTCGAGCACGGCGCCGGGCGCGACGCTGGCCACCTGCGTGGTGCCGCCGAAACCGGTGGCACGGCAGAACCAGCTGTAGAGCGGTACCGACGCATAGGCCATGCCGACCATGACCGCGACGAACATTCCGCAGGCCGCCGCGACCGCGAGATCGCGCCTGCGCGCTCTGTGCGGCGCTTGCTTGGACTCGTTCACGAAAGCCTCTCTTCCACCTCCCCCTGGAGGGGGGAGGTCGGCGAGCCTGAAAGGCGAGCCGGGTGGGGGTGAAGCTGAATCACCCCACCCCGCGCGCTTCGCGCGCGACCCTCCCCCTCCAGGGGAGGGTGAAGCGCGGGAGATGATTTGCCGCAACCAAACAATGGACTCTCTCACAGCGGCCGGTTCAGCACGCCGGGCCCGAGCTTGACGATGGTGACGATATAGAACAGCACCACCAAGGCCCCAAGGGCGAGCGCAATGGCGATCGAGCGCGCACGCCGCCGGCGCTTCTGCTCCTCGGTGAGCACGACCCCGGGCTCGGGCGTCCGATCATCCATGGCGCTCATCCGATGCCGATACCGCCGAGCCGCGGTCCGCCGGTGTGCTCGATCAGCAGCGTCGCGAACAGCACGAAAAGATAGAGGACCGAGAAGGCGAACAGCCGTTTCGCGGTCTGCTCTTCGTCCGCTCCGCCCTGACCGCGCAGTCGCAACGCCAGCAGAATCATCATGCCGCCGCCGGCGCTCGCAACTGTCGCGTAGGCGGGTCCCGCAAATCCGAGCAGCCACGGCGCGAGCCCGAGCGGGGCCAGCACCAGCGCGTAGAGCAGGATCTGCCGGTGCGTCTCCGCTCTTCCGGCCACCACCGGAAGCATGGGGATGCCGGCGCGGGCGTATTCATCGACGCGATAGAGCGACAGGGCCCAGAAATGCGGCGGGGTCCAGAAGAAGATGATCAGGAACAGCAGGATCGACTCCATCCCGATGCCCCCCGTTGCCGCGGCCCAGCCGATCATCGGCGGAAAGGCGCCCGCGGCGCCGCCGATGACGATGTTCTGCGGCGTCGAGCGCTTGAGCCACATCGTGTAGATCACGGCGTAGAAGAAGATGGTGAACGCCAGCAGGCCGGCGGCAAGCACGCTCACCAGAAGCCCGAGCACGACGATCGAGCCGCCCGCCAGCGTGAGACCGAAGGCCAGGGCTTCGCCGGGGAGAATGCGTCCGCGCGGGATCGGCCGGCCGGCGGTGCGGGTCATCAGCGCGTCGACGTCCGCGTCGAACCACATGTTGAGCGCGCCCGCCGCGCCGGCGCCGACCGCGATGCACAACAGCGCCGTGAAGCCGATCACCGGGTGCAGGTGGCCCGGCGCCAGCACCAGGCCGACCAGCGCCGTGAACACCACGAGCGACATGACCCGCGGCTTCATCAGCGCAACATAGTCGCCCACGCCGGCGAGGCTCGGCTCGACCTGCGCGAAAGATCCGGTGAGATCGTTGCCTTGGCTCAGCGACATGAATTTCTTTCAACTCGCTTTGTCTTGCCGTCTGCCGCCGAAACGGCTGCCGGCGAGTCGGCCGGCCAGCCGCGTCAGCGGATGCGCGGCAGAACTTCAAACTGGTGGAACGGCGGGGGCGACGACAGCGTCCACTCCAGCGTCGTCGCGCCGGCGCCCCAAGGATTGTCGGCGGCTTTCTCTTTGCGCAGGAAAGCCTGGGCCAATCCGAACAGGAACACCAGCGCTCCGCATGCCGAAACATAAGACCCGATCGAGGACACCATGTTCCACGGGTGGAAGGCGTCAGGATAATCGACGATGCGGCGCGGCATGCCCGCAAGCCCGAGGAAATGCTGCGGGAAGAACACCATGTTGACGCCGATGAAGGTGAGCCAGAAGTGCAGCTTGCCCAACGTTTCCGAGTACATGTAGCCGGTCATCTTGGGGAACCAGTAGTACCAGCCGGCGAAGATGGCGAACACCGCGCCGAGCGAAAGCACGTAATGGAAATGCGCCACCACGTAATAGGTGTCCTGCAGCACGCGGTCGACGCCCGCATTGGCGAGAACCACGCCGGTGACGCCCCCGATCGTGAACAGGAAGATGAAGCCGATCGCCCACAGCAGCGGGGTGCGGAATTCGAGCGATCCGCCCCACATGGTAGCGATCCACGAGAAGATCTTGATGCCGGTGGGCACCGCGATGACCATGGTGGCGGCGACGAAATACGCCTGGGCGCCGGTCGACATGCCAACCGTGTACATATGGTGCGCCCAAACCACGAAGCCGATGCCGCCGATGGCGACCATGGCATAGGCCATGCCGAGATAGCCGAACACCGGCTTGCGGCTGAAGGTGGCGACCACCTGGCTGATCATGCCGAAGCCGGGCAGGATCAGGATGTAGACTTCGGGATGACCGAAGAACCAGAACAGGTGCTGGAACAGAATCGGGTCGCCGCCGCCTTCGGGGCTGAAGAACGTGGTGCCGAAATTGCGGTCGGTCAGCAGCATCGTGATCGCGCCGGCGAGCACCGGCAAGGCCAGCAGCAGCAGGAACGTCGTGACCAGGATCGACCACACGAACAGCGGCATCTTGTGCAGCGTCATGCCCGGCGCGCGCATGTTGAAGATCGTGGTGATGAAATTGATGGCGCCGAGAATCGAGGAGGCGCCGGCAAGGTGCAGCGACAGAATGGCGAAATCGACCGCCGGGCCCGGATGACCGCTGGTCGACAGCGGGGCATAGATGGTCCAGCCCGCCCCCACGCCGTTGCCGCCCGGCTCGCCCTCGACGAACATCGAGCTCAGCAGCAGGGCGAAGGACGCGGGCAGCAGCCAGAACGAAATGTTGTTCATGCGCGGGAACGCCATGTCCGGCGCCCCGATCATCAGCGGGACCATCCAATTGCCGAACCCGCCGATCATCGCCGGCATCACCATGAAGAAGATCATGATCAGGCCGTGCGCGGTGGTGAACACATTGAATGTGTGGACGTCGTGGAAAATCTGCAGCCCGGGATACATCAGCTCGAGGCGAATGCCGATGGACAGAACGGCGCCGACCACTCCGCCGACCAGGGCGAACACGAGGTACATCGTGCCGATGTCCTTGTGGTTGGTGGAATAGAGATAACGGCGCCATCCGGTGGGATGATCGTGCGCATCGTGCGCGCCGTGGGCCGTCTCCATCGTCGTTGCCATGTCGTATTCCCTCGATCTCGTTTGCCGGACCGCAGCGCGTCCGGTCTGCTACTCGATTTTCGCGGATCCTCTCGCGGCGAATGCCGCCGGCGCAGCATCATCGCCGCGCGCGTATTTCTTCTTGGCCTCTTCGAGCCAGCCGTTGAACTCGCTGTCGCTCACTACGCGGACGGCGATCGGCATGTAGGCGTGGTTCTTGCCGCAAAGCTCGGAACATTGCCCGTAATAGATTCCTTCTTTCGTGGCCTTGAACCAGGTCTCGTTGAGCCGCCCCGGGATCGCGTCGATCTTGATGCCGAATGAAGGCACCGCAAAGGAATGGATCACGTCGGACCCGGTGACCTGGACCCGGACGACCTTGTTCACCGGCACGACCAAATCGTTGTCGACCGAAAGCAGCCGCGGCTGGTCCGCCTTGAGATCCTTGTCCTGGATCATCAGCGAGTCGAACTCGATTTTGCCCTGATCGGGATAGCCGTAGCTCCAGTACCATTGCTTGCCGGTCGCCTTCACGGTGATGTCCGCCGCGGGGATGTTCTGCTCGAGGAACAACAGGCGGAACGACGGCACGGCGATGAACACCAGAATGGCGATCGGGATCACGGTCCAGGCCACTTCGAGCGAGGTCCGGTGCGTCGTGCGGGACGGCGTGGGATGGGTGCGCTGGTTGAACCGTACCATCACCCAAACCAGCAGCGCGAGCACGAACGCGGCGATCAGGGTGATTACGATCAGCAGCAGGCGGTGGAACCAGATGATGTTTTCCATCACCGGCGAGCCGGCGTCCTGGAACCCGGTCTGCCACGGCGTGGGATAACCCATCGCGGCAAGAGCAACGCTTGCGCCCATGAGCACGACCAGAGCCGACACGCAGGCAATCAACCGCGACAACACCAGCATCGTTCGACTAGCTCCTTACGACGGATTACCGGCGGGGCCGGTCGCGCTCGCTCGGCTACGAGCGCTCAGGCTTGCCCGCTCGGGCTCTCGGTGCCGCGGGATGTTGGCGCGAGGGTGAAGCTGTCCGGGCGGAGGCCAAGCCTCTCAAACCACAATTCCGCCCCACTCGCAATGTGGCTTCTCGCGCCGCCGAAGCGCGGCTCGCAGTGCGCCGGCACGGCTCGAACCGGCCTCGCGGCACGCTGCGGATGTTTCTTGACAGAAGCAAGGCGCCATGGTCCGAGGGCGGCCCAAGAGGGCGGCACGAGCCGCGAATCGATCCAGCTGCGACATCGTTCGCGGGCGAGGCCGGTCTGAGGTTTAAGCTGATGGGCATGCTCCGCCAGGCAAAGCCGCGGCGCGCCGCGAGTTGGGCTTTCGCGCTCGCCGCCGCGCTATCGGCCGCCGGGTTGCCGGAGACCGCCACAGCGCAGGGCGTCGTGAAATCCATCTATGGCGACTGGCAGATCCGCTGCGACACGCCGCCCGGAGCGCAAAGCGAGCAATGCGCGCTGATCCAGAGCGTCACCGCCGAGGATCGTCCCAACGTCGGATTGACCGTCATCGTACTCAAGACCGCCGATCAGAAGAGCAAGCTGATGCGCGTGCTGGCGCCGCTCGGCGTGCTGCTGCCCTCCGGGCTCGGGCTGAAGATCAACCAGGCCGATATCGGCCGAGCCGGGTTCGTGCGCTGCCTGCCCAACGGCTGCGTCGCCGAAGTGATCATGGACGATAATCTGATCAAGCAATTGCGCACCGGCCAGACCGCGACCTTCATCATTTTCCAGACCCCGGAAGAGGGCATCGGCATTCCGATGAGCCTAAAAGGCTTCGGCGACGGGTTCGACAAGCTGCCGTAGACAGGGGCGGACATCCGAACTCAGCGGTCGGAGTCGGCCTAAGCCGACGATTTTGCTCCTCGATCCCGGACTTCTGATTTCTCAAGCCCGGCCCCCTCCCCGCCGCGCCTCGCCGGCCTTATGTTCCGGACACCATCCATCGGAACGCCCATGACCCAGGTTCCCACCGGCTCACTCATCGACCGCGCCGGGCTCGACCGAGACCGACTCAAGCGCCATGTCGCCCGCGGCTTCGAAGGCGCCGACGACGGCGAGCTTTTCCTCGAATACCGCCAATCCGAGGCCCTCGTCTTCGATAACGGGCGCCTGAAGCAAGGAACCTACGACACTGCCCAGGGCTTCGGGCTTCGCGCCGTAAAGGCCGATGCGGTCGGCTATGCCCATGCCTCGGATCTCTCGGAGGCGGCGCTCGCACGCGCCGCCGAGGCGGTCCGCGCGGTTCGCGGCGGCTATTCCGGGACCTATGCCGCGCCACCGGCGCGCAGCAACGTCCGGCTCTACGGCGAGGACAATCCGCTCGGTGCGCCGAGCTTCGAGGCCAAGGTCAAGCTGCTCGAGACGATCGACGCGTACGCGCGCAAGAAAGACCCGCGGGTCAAGCAGGTATCGGTCAGCTTCGGCGCGACCTGGCAAGTGGTCGAGATCGTGCGCGCGGACGGCGGCACCTATCGCGACATAAGGCCGCTCGTGCGGATCAATGTCTCGGTGGTCGCCGGCTCGGGCAATCGCCAGGAAACCGGCAGCCACGGCTACGGCGGACGCGAGGGTTACGAGGGGTTCCTGGAGAGGGATGCCTGGCAATGGGCGGCCGACGAGGCGGTCCGGCAGGCGCTCACCAATCTCGAATCCGTGCCGGCGCCCGCCGGCGAGATGGACGTGGTGCTCGGGTCGGGCTGGCCGGGCGTCATGCTGCACGAAGCGGTCGGTCATGGCCTCGAGGGCGACTTCAACCGCCGCGGCACTTCGGCGTTCGCCGGGCTGATGGGCCGGCGCGTCGCCGCCAAGGGCGTCACCGTCGTCGACGACGGGACCATGGCGGGACGGCGGGGTTCGCTTTCCATCGACGACGAGGGCACGGCGACCAACCGCACCGTGCTGATCGAGGACGGAATCCTCGTCGGCTACATGCAGGACCGGCAGAACGCGCGGCTGATGAACATGCGGCCCACCGGCAACGGCCGGCGCCAGAGCTACGCCCACGTGCCGATGCCGCGCATGACCAACACCTATATGCTCGCGGGCGACCGCGATCCGGCGGAAATCCTCGCCTCGGTCAAGAACGGCATCTATGCCGTGAGCTTCGGCGGCGGCCAGGTCGACATCACGTCCGGCAAGTTCGTGTTCCAGTGCACCGAAGCCTATCGGGTCGAGAACGGAAAAGTCGGCGCGCCGCTCAAAGGCGCGATGCTGATCGGCAACGGTCCCGATGCGCTCACGCGCGTGAGCATGGTCGGCAACGACCTCGCGCTCGATACCGGCATCGGCACTTGCGGCAAGAACGGCCAGGGCGTGCCGGTCGGCGTCGGTCAGCCGACGCTGCGCATCGACCGCATCACCGTCGGCGGCACCGGGTAGCGGACAACCTTGTCGTCGCGGCCAAGGCCACGCAGTGGCCGCGAGCCGTGACCCATGGCCACGGACCTTCCAAACTCGCACGACCGTGGTCATGGGTCCCCGCTTTTCGCGGGGACGACGCGTGCTGATAACGCGCTACCGCACCACGCCGGAGATGCAGCAAGGCTCGTGTCGCGGCAACGTCACGCGATCCTTGAGAAAGCAGCGCGCGGCGTGCCCGCCGTAATATCCCGGACGCGAATAGGTCCAGGCGCGGCAGCGCGCATCGGCCTGGCAGGCAGCGCCGCAGGCCCTTCCGACCGGATCGGTCGGGATCTCGAAATTGCGGTAGTCGCCGCCGACGCGGTCGATCGAGAATTCGATCGCGGGATTGCGCGGTCCGATGACGCCGGCACCTTTGACCCCCGACACACAGCACGGATTGGGCCGCCACGGCGTCACCTGGCTTTTCAGCCAGCAGATCGCGTTGGGAAAAGGGCCGGTCGGGTAGGAGAAGCTCCAGGCCCGGCAATGGGAGTCGCGATCGCAGCGCGACGCGCAAACGGCCGGATCGCCGAATCCCACCACGAAATTCGCATAATCGCCGCCGGGACGATCGAAGCCGACCTGGGCGCCCGCCGGAGCGGCGAGGGCGAGCAGCAATAGAAGAGCGCCGCCAAGCCGCCGCGGATCGGGACGCCGCCGGGACCGGTCGCGCCAGCTTCGATTGCGGAATGCAAGCGCGATCGAGAACGCCATGGGTGACCCGCTTGCCTTCGGTTGGATGCGGCTCGTGCCGCGCCGCTATCATGCTAAAGGACGCGGTCAGTCAAGGCGATACCGGGCCCCGACCGAGATGCGAGCAGGTCGCAACGGTCTGTTGCCCCCCACGCATGATGGATGCGCCCATGAATCCCCAGCCCGCCGAATTCGGCTTTCTGTCGCTCGCGGTCGTGCTGCTCGCCACCGCGGTCATCAGCGTGCCGATCGCGCGCCGCATCCGTCTCTCCGCCATCGTGGCGTATCTGGCGGCCGGCGTGCTGATCGGTCCCTGGGGCATCGGCATCTTCCGTGCGCCCGAAACCATCCTGGCGGTCGCGGAGCTCGGCGTCGTGCTGCTGTTGTTCCTGGTCGGGCTGGAGCTCGATTTTTCCCGGCTGTTCGCCATGCGGCGCGATATTTTCGGTCTCGGCGCGGCGCAGCTTGCCCTCACTTCCGCGGCGATCGCGGCGCTGGCGCTTGCGGCGGGCCTTCCCTGGCGCGGCGCCCTCATCGCCGGAATCTCGCTCGCGCTCTCGGCAACCGCGATCGCGCTGCGGATCCTCGAGGACCGCGGGCATCTCCAGCGCACCTACGGCCAGCGCGCGTTCGCGATTCTGTTGTTCCAGGACATGTCGGTGGTGCCGCTGCTCGCGCTGCTGCCGCTGCTTGCGCCGGGAGGAGACAGCCGCGGCGGCGATTGGGGTGGCGATCTGCTTTCCATCGGCCGCGCCGGGGCGGCGATCGCGGCGCTCGTGCTGGCCGGGCGCTATCTGCTCAATCCGGCGTTCCGGCTCTTGGCAGAGACCGGCGCGCGCGAGGTGATGACCGCGGCGGCGCTCTTGATCGTGCTCGGCGCCGCGCTGCTGATGCAGGCCGTCGGCATGTCGATGGCGCTCGGCGCGTTCTTGGCCGGCGTGCTGCTCGCCGGCTCCAACTATCGCCATGAGCTCGAGGCCGACGTCGAACCGTTCCGCGGGCTGTTGCTCGCGCTGTTCTTCATGGGCATCGGCATGACGATCGATCTCGCGCTGGTGCGCGAGAAGCTCTGGCTGATCCTTGCCGCCGCGATCGTGCTGACCGCGGTCAAGACCGCGATCGTCTGGCTGCTGTTCCGCGCGACCTGCTCGCGCTGCGACGCGCTGCGTGCCGGCTCGGTGCTCACCGGCGCCGGCGAATTCGCCTTCGTGCTGCTGCCGCTCGGGGTCTCGCTCGGCGCGCTGAACGGCGCGGACGGCAGCCTGGTCACGGCGATCGCCGCCATGACCATGCTGTTCGGCCCGCCCTTCGCCGAGCTGACCGAGGCAACGCTGCGGCGTTTCAAGCAGCCGATCGAGCGCGAGCCCGACAATTTCGACGGGGTCACGGGCTCTGTCCTGGTGATCGGCTTCGGGCGCTTCGGGCAGATCGCGGCGCAATGCCTGCTCGCCGAGGGCATCGACGTCACCACGATCGACAACGACGCGCAGATGATCCAGAACGCCGGCCGCTTCGGATTCAAGGTCTATTATGGCGACGGCACCCGGCTCGACGTGCTGCGCGCCGCGGGCGCCGGAAATGTGCGGCTGATCGCGGTCTGCGTCGACGATCCGAAAGCGGCGACCCGCATCGTCGAGCTCGTGCGCGCGGAGTTTCCCGGCACCAGGCTCTACGTGCGCTCCTACGATCGCGGCCACACGCTCGAGCTGATCGCCAAGGGCGTCGATTTCGAGCTGCGCGAGACCTACGAGTCGGCGCTGGTGTTCGGGCGCGAGGCGCTCACCGCGCTCGGGCTCGTGCCCGGTCGGTGGAGGCACATGTGCGCGAACGCGATCTGGCGCGGCTGGCTCTGCAGGAAGCCGGCGGGCTGTTGGCGGGAGCCGAAATGCTCGCCCTGCCCGCACCGCGGCCCGAGCCGCTGAGCGAGCCGGGCCGTAGAGCGACCGCGCTCAATGCCGAGGCGGACGACATCATCCACCACGAGACCGAATTCTCCGGATAGCGGACCGAGGTCGGTGGATCGATACCGGATCGCGTTGCGAAAAAATGAAAGTCAGATCAAGGCCTTGGGCGTGATCATTTCGCAAGGGCGATTATCCGGGACTTGACAGACAGCTTTTGTCATGGCAATATTCTCCTACGTTCACAGGGGATCGAGCCATGGCCAAGCATCGTCCGAAAGCGGTTCACCAGCTCACCATTGGCGAGTTCGAAGCTATGTTCCCGCATGAGGATGCCTGCCGGGCATACCTCCAAGCGCGGCGCTGGCCCGATGGCGTCCACTGTCCGCGCTGTGGCAACCCCAAGGTCTATGACCTCGCCTCGCGCAAGTGGCACTGGCAATGCGAACAGTGCGACCCCAACGGCTATCGGTTCTCCATCCTGGTCGGGACGATCTTCGAGAACACCAATAAGCCGCTGCGCGAGTGGTACCGCGTCGTCCACATGATGCTCACCAGCAAGAAGGGCATTTCCGCCCTCCAAGTGAAGCGTGTCATGGGCTTCGGTTCCTACGAAACGGCGTGGTCCATGTGCCACAAGATCAGAACCGCTCTCTTGGAGGATATCGACAAGCTCGGCGGCATCGTCGAGGTGGACGAAACTTACGTCGGCGGCAAAGACAAAAACCGCCATTGGGATAAGCGCAGCGGAAGCCGCGGCCGTGGTGACACCCTCAAGGCGACCGTCATCGGCGCGGTCAAACGCAAGGGCAATGTAATTGCCCGCGTGATCCAAAATACCGCGCGCGAGACGTTGGAAGCTTTCGTTCGTGAGACTGTCTCGACCAGAGTCAGCCTGCTTTGCACGGATGATTACGCGGGATATCGGCGGCTCGGCTTCCGATTTCCGCATGGAGTGATTGACCACAGCGAGGGTCACCACGTTGTCGGCGCGATCCACACAAATACCATTGAAGGCTTCTGGTCGATCATCAAGCGCGGCGTGGTCGGCACTTTCCACAAGGTCAGCAAGAAATACATGCCGCTCTACGTAGCCGAGTTCCAGTTCCGCTACAATAATCGAGAGAACGCAATTTTTGGAACGGCGATTGCGGGATGTTAAGGACTGGGTCTTTTTGCGGCTTGTTCTAACGTTTCCTTTATCGTGGTTTGCACGATATCCCGCACGTTCATTCCGCGTCCAAATAGTGCGTCACCGTAAAGTGCCATTGTCACAATCAGACCCGCGATGGCAAATAGACTGGTAATAATTGTGCCAAACAAGACCCATCGGCTATCTCGGTTGTACTGATCCGACTTGGCGACATCTGTTCTTAGGACATCAAGCTTGCTGCCAAGGGTTGCCACAGCTAGTTCAATCTTGCCCTCCAAGCGCACAATCTTTGTGTCTGTCCGCGCTTCGGCGGTAGCAATCTCAGCCTTGGTTTCCTCACGCGTTGGATCAGCCATACTATCCTCATGAGCCTGTGGCGACATCGACGACGGAAGTTCCTCGTTCTCATACGCCCATGGGCTGAGATTTCGGGCTGGCATGCCGAGATACGGTGTACGATTTAAGTTAATCACCTGCGCCGAAGGCAATTCCGGCGTCCGCGACTTCTCCGAGCGATAATCAAGTCCGGGTTGAGCTGTCATTTATGACCCGGAATGTTCGATCCAGAATTGACGCGCTGCGTCGATCGATTCCTGCGTTACTGCCTTTTCAGCTACCATTATCTTTAGGCGATGTTCGAAAAACGCCACCATCTTAACAAAGGCATCTGAGGGCATAGTAATTTGGGCAATAATGGTCTCTCGGGCGGGAGTCTGGACCTCTGGATCGGGATCAAACCGGAGAAGATAGAATTTTGAGATGCCCGACCCGAAGGCTTGGCTTTTCACGCCATCGGAGAAAATGACCGGAATCTCCGGCGCTATTCGTACTATCGGGATCGCAGGAGGAGGCGGCGCCGCCTCACTAGCGGGCGGCGTGGTCGGCTGATCGGACATTTCTCCCTCCCTAGGGGAGGGCATTTAACCATGCCCTCCCCACCGAGTCTCGGGGAGAGGGTGCATTACTATTCTACTACTGTCAAGTCCCGGATAATCGCCTTCGCAAGAATACTTCGTTTTAGATGATATAATTCTGTAATTCAATTTTTCGTTCGGTCCTGCTCCGCCCTATGTCGTCCGAAAATAAAAAAGCGCCCGCCGGCGCGCCGGCGGGCGCAGCATCCGGACTTCGGAGGGGGACGCGAAAGTCCGGAGGGGCCGACGGGAGGATCGGCCGGGGAAACTCACGCCGCCCGGCGCGGTGCGCGCGGCGGCGCACCGATTGCCCGCGCGCCCGACTCGCCGCGCGCCGGCACGACCGAGGGCACGGAAGCCGCGCGGCTCTTGGCTCGTCCACGCTGGCCGACCGTGTCGATCAGAACCGCGCCCGGATCGCGCCAGAACGGCTCGGAGAGCGCGAAGCGAAGATCGCTCCGAGTCAGCCCGATATCCTTGAGCATGCGATCGTCGAGGCCAGCGAGAAACTCGAGGTCGCGGCGATGCCGGAGGATTTTCGCCACGCGCGCGATGCGCTCCGCCGACATCGCGCCCACGGCGCGGAACGCCCGCAGGAGCGGCACGGCGAATTGCGCAACGATCTCTTGACGCAGCGTCATGGCAACCTCCGTCGCGAAGCGGGCGCAAGGGTGGTCCCTCGGCCTCCCGACGAGCCACCCGAAATGCCAACCGATTTCGGAACGAGGGCACCATGCGCAATCGGTATTGATAAGTAAAACGAATGTTCTTAATCTAACACATCACTTGGAGTGATAGATCGTCCCTGCGAGGCTATCCCATGAATTCCCTGCTCGACATCGATCAACTGCGCACGTTCCTCGCCATCGTGGAAACCGGCAGTTTCACCCGGGCCGCCGAGATCGTGCACAAGACCCAATCGGCCGTATCGATGCAGATGAAGCGGCTCGAGGAACGGCTGGAGCGGCCGATTTTCGCCCGGGACGGGCGCGCCTCGAAGCTGACCGAGGACGGCGAGCGGCTGCTCGATTACGCGCGGCGGATCGTGAAGCTCAACGTCGAAGCGCTCTCCGCATTCTCGGATTTCGCGCTCACCGGGCGGGTGCGGCTGGGCGTACCCGACGACTACGCCGACCGTTATCTGCCGGAGATCATGGCGCGGTTCTCGCGCGCCTATCCGGGCGTCGAGCTCTCGGTGATCTGCGAGCCGAGTCTCGAGCTCGTCGAGCGCATCGCCGCAAACGAGCTCGATCTGGCGATCATCACCGACTGCGGATCGACCCGGCCGGTCGAGAGCTTCCGTCGCGAGCGCCTGCTCTGGGTCACCTCCAATCGCCACACCACGCATCGCGAGGAACCGCTGCCACTGGCGCTCGGCAGGCCGCGATCGAGGGGCTCGAGCTGACGGGCCGGCCGTACCGGGTGCTCTATTCGAGCGGGAACGCCGGCGCGGTCGCCGCCGCCGTGCTCGCCGGGCTCGCGGTCTCGGTATTTCCGGAGTCGGGCCTGCGGCCGGGCATGCGCGTGCTCGGCGCTTCCGAAGGTTTCCCCGAGCTGCCCTCGTGCCGCGTCGGATTGTTGCGCAATCCGCACCAGCAATCGGCGCTCGCCGAAGCGCTGTCCGGACACATCATTTCCTCGCTCGACAATCTGTCGGCGGCGGCCGACGCCGCGGAGTGACCGGGGACCGGACGTCAGAAGTCGATAATCGGAACGCGCAAATCCCCGTCGTCCGGCGTTTCGCTATTTGTTGCGGCTGCGGCAGAAGAAATCTCACTGTTTGGCTGAACTGCGGCGAAGAGTGGTGGTGAGCAATCCGCCATTCACCGCCCCGCTTGGTGATCAGCATCGTAATGGCGCTGGTACGGCCTTGCCCTCCTGCATCCGAGTAAATTCGTAAAACCCCGTGACCAGCGCAGCATTGTCATCGATCGCGATGGTGCGCCTTTCCTGGATCGCATTCTTGTTGCCGCCTCCCTTTAGCTGCGAGAAATATTTTTGCATCGCCTCCGTCCCTTCAGACATAACGAGGCTCACACGGTTCCGAGAAGAACCGCATCGGGCCAATAGTTCTTTACGACCGCCTCAGGGTCATTAGAGGTATAAGCCGCCGACCGGTGGTCGACCACCGCGTTCGCTGGCGGCGTCGACTGCAGTATCCTGCTGCCGCGGGACCAGTGCCCCGGTTCCTAAGCGAATGACGCCGTCAAACAGGTTACTTGACCCGATCGTAAACTCCGATCATCGGACCAAGCGGCAGCAGATTGCTGCTTCCCCCCAGCGCCGGCGAGTAGAGACTCGGCACAGTTCCGCCGTCCAGGAACAAAGCGTTGTTACAGCGTAGTCCGTCCCGGAAAAGCCGGGCGAATTCGCCGAAAGACACTTCGTTTTCCGAGACGGCGAACAGCAACGTGCCGGCATCGCGGCTGCCTACACCGCTGCGGTATTTTCGCGATCCGCCTTTTCGGGCGAAACGCGGGTGGAGGCGCCCGTTCATGACGAGCATCGGTCCGGACTGCGTTGCGAAGTCGGCCCGTGGCTTCTGCCTGAGAAAGGCGCCGGTTTCGAGGACACCGGCGGTATCTCCGGCAACGTACAGCACGCCATTGGGCTTCAAATGAAAATTGCCGAGGCCAGCCTTGGTATTGGCGTGAACAAGCTCCCGGCCATTTTCGATGTAAAGACCGACAGGCTTGTAGTCGGGATCAAACATCCCGGCGTTGGTTGCGAACAGGAGGGCCGAGTGTGCGCCGAGCGACTGCGGTAGCGAGGACAGGTGCCCATACGGCCGCCCATCCGTTCCCTTCCAAAAGAACCTCACGTCCTGCTGACGCAGATCCACCGGGCATACGATGTAATCGCTGCCCTCGTGCGTGACCGATCGACAGGGCACAGGTCCGGCCAAAACCGGAAATGCCCAGCTCAAGATCAGGAACAGGCAAGACCGCAGTACGGCAAAAAAATATCCCGTCAGGATCATAGCCCTTTCCCGTAGCCCACTTCGACGCCGTGCGAGTAGCTATCCAACAGCTTGGAACAAATACACTTTGCAGCCAAGCTAAAGCTCGGCATCACGCCGAATGCGGCCAGGACTGTCGAGGCCGCCCCCGAGGCGCCGAAGACCCTTCAATGATAACCTATGCCGCCAGGGCGCTCCCTCACGTGCGCAATCGAACCCGGCGCAAGGGTCCAGGGCAAGGAGATGCCGATGCTGCACAACCCGCCGCTGCTGACGATCAACCGTGGCCATCGCCGTCCGGAAAAGGCGCTGGTCGAAGCGTTCCGTGGCGCGCAGACCTCGCATCTGTGCGACGCCATGGATGGACGCGGTGCCCTCGACTACCGCATCAAGCCGCTGGACCCCGGCAACGCGGTCTTTGTCGGCCCGGCGCTGACGGCATACGCGTACCCGGCGGATAGCGTCGGCATGTTCGGCGCCCTCGCCGAGGCGGCGCCGGGCGACGTGCTGGTGGTTGCCTGCGATGGGTTTACGGGGACCGCCGTCGTGGGCGATCTCGCCGCAGGCATGATGAAGAACAAAGGCTGCGCCGGATTCGTGACCGATGGTCTGGCGCGCGACCGCGCCGGCATCGTCGCCACCGGGTTGCCCGTCTTCGCTGCCGGCATCAGCCCGAATTCCCCGGCGCGGAACGGCCCGGGCGTCGTGGCCGTTCCGGTGAGCCTTGGGGGCATTCAGGTGAAGCCCGGAGACATCATCGTGGGCGACCAGGACGCCGTGGTCGTGGTGCCTTTGGAGCGAGCCGACGCGGTGCTGCGGGCGCTGGAGGATGTGCGGGCCAACGAGGCGAAAGCCGAGGAGCGGGTGCGAAACGGCGCCGTTATGGCCGCGCCGATGGAGCCGATCCTGGCGGCAGCCCGGATCATCCAGGGCTGATGGTGGACCGCCCGCTCATCGGCAGCGGCATCTATCGTCCGGGATTTTGCCGTGAAGTTGGCGAGAGTCCGGCGGGGCGAGGCTTTTTGCGACCCCTCGGATGAAAAGGAGTGAACCATGGGTCTCTCCGCATGCTGACCAGTTACCCTCGCAATTGGAAGCTTGCGTCCGGCGGCGCACAGGGCATTTGGATCGACCTCGTCGACCCAACCCCGGAGGAAAGATCTTCGATCAGAGAGGAGTTCGGGCTGCAAGTACCCACCAGGGAGGAATTGTCGGAAATCGAAACGACCAGCCGGCTTCGAGCGGAGCCGAAGGCGCTCTATATGAGCGCCCCATTAATCTCCGTCGCGGAAGATGGATTATGGTCTTCTGCACCGAGCGGGTTCGTAGTCTCGAAAAAGCTGCTGATAACCGTGCATTTTGGCAAACTCGCCGTCATCGATGCTGTCGCTCAAAAGCTGGGAGCGCCGGAACGGATCGAGCCGGTAGAAGTCTTTACTCGAATTTTGGAGGAAGTCGTCGATCGGGCAGCGGACCACCTCGAGCTGTCAGCCGAGCGCCTGGACCAGGCATCCAAGGTGGTCTTCCGCGACGAAGAAGCAGTGCATTCCGGATTATCTTACGATCCAAAGCTGCTAAGGACCGCAATGACGCAAATGGGACGCATCAGCGAGCGTATTTCGAACGTCCAGTATATGCTGACCTGGATCGATCGAATATGCCACTTCACTGCCGATCATGGCCGCGAGTGGATCGCAATCGAAGTCATTGAACGCCTTCAGGCGGTGCGCACCGACGTTGTTTCGCTGACCCAATTCGACGAGAGCCTCCTGAGTCGAGTGCAGCTTCTGCAGGATGCCGCCAGTGCAATCATCAGCATCGGCCAAAACGAAGTGATGAAGGTGCTGACCGTCGTATCCGTTGCCGGAGTTCCACCCGTCCTGATCGCCGGCATATACGGAATGAACTTCAAGAACATGCCGGAGCTGAATTGGCCCTGGGGTTATGGCTTTGCCTTGGCTCTCATCGTGATTTCCACGATAATTCCGCTGATATGGTTCAAGTTGAAACGGTGGATTTGATGGAGCCGGGGAAAATGCAGACAGGTCATCCAAGGTCGAACAGAAGCGCACTCGGTTTAGCCATCTGTTTGTGTCTTGGCTTGTCCACTGACGCGTTCGCGTTGCCGTGCTCGCTCACCGAGGCGGACTATCAGGCGCTGGCGAACACCACGGAGAAATCGTATACGAAATCCGACATCGAGGCGTTGGAGCCCAAAGATCAAGAGGCATTGTGCAAGGCGCGCAAGTTCTACCACGAGGCGCGCGGCAAGGACCCACGGGCGTTCGCCCGGACCCATACGTCGAACGATATTCCGGCGAGAATGTCGCGATTCTTGACCCCGGAAGAATATGGCCAAATCCGCTCAGCAATGAACGAGGTGTTCGTGGAGGACTCCATTCGGAAAAAGAGTCCGCCTCGAGATCGAAAATAGTGCAGTGTTGAGCTTGGGCTTAAGAGGGCACTGATGGCAGCGTATGTCCGCCTCGGGGCTGAAACCGGACTTCCTGCCGATGTCGCGGAAGGTCGCAGAAGTGGCATTCGCAGACATCAAGGAGCCGAGATCGCAGTGGAGCGTATAAGGCCTCGATCAAGGTTTTCTAGTTCACCTCTCCTTTTCCTGAGGTGCTCGCCTAGGGTCTGCGGCTCCGAGGCCGGTATAAGCGTTTTCAATGACTTAAGCCGCACAGAGGCATAGCAAAAATTGCTGAATGAACTCGGGCTTTCTGTCAAAACAATTAGCTGGAGCGGCCGTCCCTAACGCGCTAGGCGTACTCGCCATACACTACAAGCCCTCCACTCATGGCGTCTCGGCCGCGGAGCATCTCGGTGTCTAGGGGCGAAGAAGCCGTGGGGGTTGTGGTCGTCTAGTTTGGGGAGCGCGAGATGGAAAGCAAAATTCTGAGTTCTCTTGGTAAGGCTGCAGGTCTTAGCGGTATAGCTCTTGGCGTTTTACTGTTGATCTTTCGAGACGTCCTCAAAGACCGGTTTCTCGCCCAAATTGGTCTTGGTTCTGCCCAATCCTTCGCTATCATTTTCTCCTTGCTGATACTTACATTTGGTGTCGCGAGTATCGGAATCTTTGCCTGGTTAGTCGGCCGGACCACCCATCCAAAAGCTCCGATACCTGGGTTTGCCCTAGGACTGCTGGCTGGGCTAGCAGCCTTAGTTCTCGCGGCGACAGTCTACATTGGCGCAATAGCAAGACCCGACCCTTATCCGATTCCGGCCAAGGATGCTCAGGCGCGTTTCCCGGAATCTAAGGAGACGCGCGTTAATTCATTTACCTATCAGGCCGCTGATCCAACGAATGCAGGGCCTCGTTACTGGCGCAGATCCGTGTCAGGCGACGGATGGGTCGAAAGAACACCTGCGGGCGACGAATCTTTTTTTCAAATCGACAAACGGACAAATTATGGCGGCTGTGATGGAACTGTTGTCTCTAAGATTGGCGAACCACACTTTCAACTACTGATCCCAGACAGGGGATGTCCAAATATGGAATTAAAATTTCGCAGGAGCACCAACGAAAATTGGATGGGACTCCCGAGAATGGAAAACATTCTTTGATCACAGGAACGCCTCCAGTCGAACGAGGCTAGCCTAACGCGTGGCGCTGGGACGTTGGGTGAGCTGATTTCTGCGCTAGTCTGAGATGCGCAGCCGGGATGAAGCAATTGATCGTGATATCACCCAACCGCTAATCGATTCATTAAATTCAATGCTTCGTCGTGAACATGGACGACTAACGGCACCAAAAGGCTCGCTGACGCTCACTGGCGGCCGATATTTTCGAGATCGAGCACAACTCGCCTGATGTCCGATCCCATGTCCTCCTCCTGAAAACCGAGTTCGGCGCACATTTGCAGCATGGCCGTGTTCTCGGCTAACACATCGCCGTACA
>WNFY01001717.1_pt1 | contig 32889 bp, 26 predicted proteins | sample 5400091 | NCBI WGS metagenome assembly WNFY01 (sample SAMN13153364, study PRJNA577476) | soil metagenome | isolation source: 60 cm soil or saprolite under grassland replicate 1 | place: USA:California | collected 2016-06-15 | reverse complement strand
CAATTGCGCGAGAAGCAGAAGGCCAAGCGCATTTACTTCACGCAGGAAGGCCAATTCCGCAACTATTTTGAGAAGGCCGCACGCTCGAAAGGCGTGACCGGCGAGTTGCTGTTGCAGCAGCTCGAACGGCGGCTGGACACCGTTGTCTACCGATTAGGCTTCGGGATTTCCCGGCGTCAGGCACGTCAACTGGTGCGGCACGGGCATGTTGCGGTGAACGGAAGGAAAGTGGACATTCCGTCTTATCAGGTCAGCGTTGGCGAAGAGATCATTGTCCGTGAAAGCAGCCGCAAATTAGCGATTCTTGAGCAAGCCAAAGAATTTTCGGCCCACCAGAATGCGCCGACGTGGCTGGAAATCGATCGTGAGAATTTCAAGGGACGCGTCTTGGCATTGCCCAAGCGCGAAGACATCCAGCTGCCGGTAAACGAGCAGTTGATTGTGGAGTTGTATAGCAAATAATTGTTGTTGTAGAGACGTAGCTTCGCTACGTCTCAGACGTTGCAAGCAACGTCTCTACAGGACGGTCCACATTTCGTGCCAGATCAGCCTTTGCTGACATTGACCTGAGTCGGACCACTCGGCGAGTCAGCCTTGAGCCACATGGCCGAAGGAGAAACAAATGCTTTGGAAGGGTTTTCAAAAACCAAAACGCCTCGCAGTTGACACTTCAACCCTCACCGACAAGTACGGAATTTTCTGGGCACAGCCGTTTGAGCGCGGCTTCGGCACGACCATCGGCAATGCACTACGTCGCGTGCTGTTGTCTTCGATCGAAGGCGCGGCCGTTACTGCCGTAAAGATTGAAGGCGTGCTGCACGAGTTCCAATCCATTCCCGGCGTTGTCGAAGACGCGACCGACATCATCCTGAACCTGAAGCAAGTGCCGTTCAAGTTGAGCGGCGATGCTCCGAAGGCGATCTATCTTCGCTCCGATCAACCGGGCGTAGTCACCTCGGGCATCATCGAAGCCGATGCTGATGTCGAAGTTCTCGACAAAGACGTATACATCGCCACCGTCAGCGAAGGCGGCAAGCTCGACATGGAAATGCGCCTCAAACGAGGTCGCGGCTACGTTTCGGCAGATAAGAATTTCGATGAAGACCTCGGCATCGGATTTATTCCGATTGACTCCGTCCATTCGCCTGTGCGCAAGTGCAATTACACGGTCGAAGCTGCGCGTCTCGGCCAGATCACTGACTACGACAAGCTGACGCTGGAAGTCTGGACCAACGGCTCCATCACTCCGGCGGATTCAATTGGCCTGTCGGCGAAGCTGCTGAAGGACCACATGAATATCTTCATCAACTTCGAGGAAGATATCGAAACGGGAACGAGTTCCGAAGAGCGCAAGCCGGAGATCAAGAACGAGAACCTGAACCGCTCCGTCGAAGAATTGGAACTTTCGGTTCGCAGCTACAACTGCTTGAAGAACGCCAATATTCAGTCGATTGGCGAACTGGTTCAGAAGACCGAGGCTGAAATGCTGAAGACGAAAAACTTTGGCCGCAAGTCACTGAACGAAATCAAGGAAATCCTCGGCACCATGGGCTTGAGCCTGGGTATGAAGATTGACGAGCATGGTAATGCTGTCCCGGGCCCAACTTCGAACCAGGTGCTGCCGGCGTCGGCGTACGGCCCGGACGATAACTACTAGAAGTGGCTGGTGGCTAGTTAATAGTGACTAGCCACTAGTTATTTGCCACTGAATGTGATTCTGGTGACTAGCCACTAATCACTAGCCACTAACAACTGAGGCTCTATGCGTCACAAAGTTGCTGGATACAAACTCGGACGTACTACATCGCACCGGCGATCGCTGCTGCGGAACATGGTCACTTCACTCATCATCGAAGAGCGGATTGAGACCACGGTTCCCAAAGCGAAAGCGCTCCGCCCGACCGCCGAAAAGATGATCACGCTCGGCAAGCGCGGCGATCTAGCTGCGCGCCGCCAGGCCGCGTCTTACCTGATGACCGACGAAGCCGTTCGCAAACTGTTTGACACCATTGGTCCGCGCTTTGGCGACCGCAACGGCGGCTACACGCGCATTGTCCGTACGGCATGGCAAAAAGGCGACGGCGCTGATAAGGCCTTCATTGAACTGCTCGGAAGCGAGCAGGTGCTCGATGAAAAACGCCAGAAGCGTGCGGAGACCCGGGCTAAGAAAGCCGAAGAAACCAGAAAGGCGATGGAAGAGGCCGAAGCTCAGCAAGCTCAAGCCACAGCCGAAACAGCCGAAACCGAAGGGAAATCAGAAAAAGAGTAACGAAATCTTTCACGAGGCGTGGGCAGTTAGCCCGCGCCTTTTTCTTGCGCTCGTTTCGTAGTCTGTTATAGGTGTATCATTATTTGGAATGCCTGTAGCAAAACGGTCACAGTGGCTCATGTTGGCCTTCAGTCTTTCAGCCCAGCGTGCCAGCGAGCGAGTTGATATCTGGCGCAAACTCAAACGCGTGGGTGCGCTTTCGATTGGGCCATCTGGCCATCTACTGCCGCTGACCGACGCGAATCAGGAAAAGTTCGAATGGCTTGCCGCAGCCATTCGCCGCTACAAGGGCCAGGCTTCCGTGCTCCATGTGGAATCGATAGACGATCTGCCCCCAGAAGAAATCGCCCGGCGTTTTCTCGATGCACGATCTCGTGACTATGCGGCCCTTATCTCTGAGCTGAGGAAGCACAAGCGATCTGCGAAGTTCGCCGCAAAGCTCTCACGCCTCCGGCGCCGTTTCCAAGAAATTGTCGCGATTGACTTTTTTGACAGTCCACTGCGCAGCCGGGCAGAGAGCTTATTGGCGCGCGAAACAGAATCCGGCGGTGCCTTGCCAGCCGGCCCTTCCGGACGAAAGAAAAGGTTCCAAAAACGTACCTGGATCACCCGCCCACGGCCCGGGATAGACCGGGTGTCCTCTGCCTGGTTGATTACGAAGTTCATCGATCCATCTGCGTCATTCGCTTTTGCCTCGGCGCCAGGCGCATTGCCCGATGCTGTACCGTTCGACATGTTTCAGAGCGGTGGGTTCGGACATCGTGGTGATGACTGCACGTTTGAAACTCTGCGAAAGGAATTCGCCGTTCGCGACGTGAAGGTCATCACGATTGGTGAAATCGTTCATGACGCTGATTTGGATGATGGCAAGTTTGGCCGGCACGAGGGGCTTGGCTTGGATCGTGTGTTGATTGGATGGGCACAGCAGGGGGTGCCCGATGAAGAGCTTTTGCAACGGGGCATGCAGTTGATTGAAGGTTTATATCAGTCACTGAACTGATGAGGAGGAAGTCATGGCAAGAAGTTCGCTTCTATTCCGAGTGATGTCCGTAGTCGTCGCTGCATTCGCTTTTGGCGCAGCTATTGGTCAGTCTGCAGCCCAAACTCCACCCGAGTGGAAATCTGTCGAATCCGCTTTGGGTCGCACAGGCAAAGTGCAACCTGATGGGCCGCTGAAATTCGCCATGCCGCGCAAAGACCTGAAAGTCACAGTCGCTGGCACAGCAATCAAGCCCGGCCTTGCGCTTGGATCATGGTGTGCATTTTCTTCGAGTGGTGACAGTGCAATGGTCATGGGCGACCTGGTCCTGGTCGAAGACGAGGTCGCGCCCGTCATGGCGAAGCTTCAGGAATCAGGAATCGAGATTACCGCGCTGCACAATCACGTGCTGCACGAAACGCCGCGAGTAATATACATGCACATTGGAGGCCACGGAAATGCCGCCAAACTCTCGCAGGCTATTCATGACGCGCTGGCCGCGACAGGAACTCCGCCCGAGAGTCCTGCGACAGCGGCCGCAGCGAAGATCGATCTCGATACCGACAAGATTGATGCAGCCTTAGGACGCAAAGGCAAAGACAACGGTGGTATCTATCAGTTCAGTGTTCCACGCGCTGAAGCCATCCGCGCCCACGGCATTGACGTGCCTGCGTCCATGGGAATCTCCACTGCTATCAATTTTCAGCCTACCGGAAATGGTCATGCCGCTATTACCGGCGACTTTGTGCTTCTCGGTACGGAAGTGAATCCTGTGATTTCTGCGCTTCGTGACAATGGTATCCAAGTGACGGCCTTGCACAGTCATATGTTGAGCGAGGAGCCGCGGCTTTTCTTCATGCACTTCTGGGCGAACGATGACGCGGTGAAACTGGCGACCGGTGTCAAAGCAGCACTGGATAAGACGAATTCGAAGAAGTGAAGGCCCGAGGTTTCAGAAGTTTCAAAGTTTCATCGAAGCTGGAGCCTGAATGTGGAATCTCGAAACCTGAAACCTAAACCTGAACCTTGAAACGCCTACCATGAGCAGCGCTGCCAACCCGGAGTCGACAACTACCACTCCCGTTTCCCTCGCTCCCTTCTGCGGCTATTTTCTTTGGCTGGGGACCACCGGTTTCGGCGGCCCCATCGCGCTCGCCGGATATATGCAGCGCGATCTTGTGGAACGGCGCCGCTGGGTGACGAAGGAAGACTACATGGAAGGACTGGCTCTGGCGCAGCTCGCGCCCGGCCCACTGGCGGCGCAGCTCGCAATCTATCTCGGCTACTTGCGAGCGGGCACTATCGGCGCATCTCTGGTAGGTCTGGCATTCATCGGACCGTCGTTTCTCATGGTGCTCGCGATTTCCGCTGCCTACGTTCGCTTCGGCGGGCTTCCGTGGATGCAACCTGCCTTTTATGGAATTGGGGCGGCAGTGGTTGCGATCATCGCGCGGTCAGCGTGGAAGCTGGCGAAAATGGTCCTTGGCAAGGACTCGATCAAGTGGGCCATCTTCCTGGTTCTTGCGGTGTCCACGGCAATAACTGGACGGGAACTGGTCGGGTTATTCTTGCTCGGCGGCGTGGTCGGCTATCTGGCAAAAACGGTCAAGGCTCCCCAACTACAAGCCGGAATGTTCTTCGTTGTTCTTGCGGGTGCCGGAACCGCCGTGCGTGGCAAGGTCGCGGAACTACTCTGGTTTTTTACCAAAGCTGGGGCATTTGTCTTCGGCAGCGGTCTCGCAATCGTGCCATTTCTTTACGGAGGCGTTGTCGAGCAACACCACTGGCTAACCGACCGGCAATTTCTCGACGCGGTTGCGGTTGCGATGATTACGCCAGGTCCGGTTGTCATTACCTCCGGTTTTATTGGATATCTGGTGGCTGGGCCCTGGGGTGCTATGGCCGCGGCTGCCGGTGTGTTCATTCCGGTTTATCTCGTCGTTCTTTTCGTCAGCCCGTATTTCGCAAAGATCGCCAGGAACCCTCAGGCGCGTGCCGCACTGGAAGGCGTGACTGCGGCTGCAACCGGCGCAATTGCCGGCGCGGTTTACGTGCTTGGCCGCCGCGCGATTCACGACTGGACAACAGCGCTGATCGCTGTCGTCGCACTGTTGATTACCCTTCGCTGGAAGGTGCCCGAGCCATTGCTGATCGCCGGGGCAGCAGTGGCTGGCGTACTGCTCTACCACTGAACGCTGCTAGTTCTTGCTGACCAGATTAGTGTGTGAGGCCACGCAAAGCCATTTGCGGTCCTGATAAACCCAGGTATCGGTGAATCGTCCAACGTGATCGAACGGCTTCCCCTTGTAGGTCCCTTTCGAATGATAGGTCCCAATTACAACCGCGGCGTTCGAATAAGGAAATACTTGCAGGTCCTGGTTGGTAAGAACCGTTGCGTGATAATTCGGGTCTTTCAAATCTTCCAGAAATCGCGCCCTGTTCATGACCGTGCCGTCATAGTCGGTATAAATGAACGTTTCCGGCAGGAGCTGCGCCACCGCATCAGAATCATGGTGCAGTTGGGCCTGGTTCCACGCATTCTCAAGTGCGAGCAACTTGGTGCGATCCACGTCCACTTCAGTCGTGGTTCGTTGCGCGGTCAGCGTAGCCGTCAGCAACAACAGGCAGAAGGCAATTGCAGTTTTCATATTCGTTCCGGAACAAGTGTTGCAGTGAGTTTACAAGCACGAGGACTCCTGCGGAACCTTTGACAGGGCACGGAACCTTCCCCGCTATCAACTAGGGCGACGCCACTTCTCGTCGGAAATCGCCGCGTCCTGCGCGAAAATGCAGCAATGAATTACTCTGGTAGCCAAAATTTCCAGGAGAAGACTTAGCCATGGGTGAGGACACGCAGGCGCACCGAAGAAAGTTCTTAAAGATTGGACTCACCGGAGCCGCATCGGCAGCTTCGGTTGGTGCTTTTAGCCTGCCGTCCGCAGGAGCAGAAAGTAGCGCTAAATCGGAAGGGGAAATTCCTTCCTTCAATGTGCGCCGCTTTGACGCCAGAGGTGACGGCACAACCATTGACACTCCGGCGATCAACAACGCAATTGCTGCTGCAGCCGAGGCGGGTGGCGGCACGGTCACGTTTCCGGCTGGCACGTATGCAAGCTACTCGATTCACTTGAAAAGCAACGTATCTTTATATCTGGAGCCTGGCGCCACAATCCTCGCGGCTTCGACGCCGCTGGAGGGAACAACGACTGGCGGCTATGATGCGGCCGAGCCGCAGGGTCCGTGGGGGCCGTATCAGGACTTCGGCCACAATCATTGGCATAACAGTTTGATCTGGGGCGAGGACATTCACGACGTCGCGATTCTTGGTACAGGCTTGATTTGGGGGAAGGGACTCAGTCGCGGGCACGCCGACGACACTGATCTTCCCAAGACCGATAGGCCAGGCGTCGGGAATAAAGCCATTGCTCTGAAGAATTGCCGCAACGTGATCCTGCGTAATTTCTCGATGCTCGCTGCAGGCTGGTTTGCCATTCTGGCGACCGCTGTGGACAACCTGACGATTGATAACCTGAAAATTGATACCAACCGCGACGGCATGGACATTGACTGCTGCCGGAACGTGCGGGTGTCGAACTGCAGCGTCAACTCGCCGTGGGATGATGCCATCTGCCCCAAGAGCTCGTTCGCTCTCGGCTACCCGCGAGCCACGGAGAATGTGACCATCAGTAACTGCTATGTGACCGGCGGATATCAGTTAGGGACGTTGCTCGACGGCACGTTCAAGCGCTTGGGCACCGATTTCAAACATCCAACGGGAAGAATCAAATGCGGGACGGAATCGAATGGTGGGTTCAAGAACATCACGATTTCCAGTTGCGTTTTCGAAAGCTGCCGCGGATTTGCGCTCGAGACCGTAGATGGCGCCATTTGCGAAGACATCACGTTCACAGGAATCACCATGCGCGATGTCCGAAACTCGCCGCTGTTCTTGCGGCTCGGCACACGGATGCGAGGGCCTAAAGACATTCCCGTCGGTAGCCTGAAGCGCGTTCTCATCAGCAATGTGGTCAGTTCAGGAGCGCTACCCGAGCTTTGTTCCATTGTGAGCGGAGTGCCTGGTCACCGAATCGAGGACATCAAGATCAGCGACGTCTATCTGCACCAGCTTGGCGGAGGCACCAGTGCGATGGCGGACTTGAACCCTCTGGGAAAGGAGAACGATTATCCAGAGCCGTCAATGTTCGGGACGCTCCCGGCCTGTGGCTTCTTTCTGCGGCACGTCAGAAATATCGAAATGTCGAACGTAGAGATTGCCACTGAGCAGCCGGACGCGAGACCGGCATTTTGGCTGCATGATGTTGAAGGCGGCGACTTCTTTCGCGTCAAAGTTCCAAGGGCCTCACGCGCCTTCGCAATGCGCGACGTGCGAGAGTTCCGCGTCTTTGGTAGCAGGAAGATCAAAGATACGACGCTGGAGCAGGCCACCCATCAGGAGCTCTGAGCCAAGAGGTTGGCTGGCGATTCCCATCTCCCCGACTCCGCTGAGCGAAAGATCGCTTCAATGATCGCCATGTTCTTAATTGCATCTTCCAGTGGGACCGGGACCTCGCGGTTTTCACGTATCGCGCGAGAAAAGATATCGCCTTGGATGGTGTACTGATCGCACGTCGGAAAATTCTCGCTGGTGATGTCCTCGCCAAAAATGTTGCCGCCATCGTCAATGAAAATCCGGCACGGCCGTTCTCTTGGCGCATTGAACGGAATTTCGATTTCGATGCGACCCTTCGTCCCCAGAAAATGCATGCGCTGGTAAGGCACAAGCTGTGTGCCACAGGTGAACATCGCTTGCCCAGAAGGGAAGTCTAGGATGGCCGAGGCGAGACGGTCGGTTTTCATTTCCGGATCACGCTCAAGCAGTCCGAAAACGCGGCTTGGCTCTTCCCCAAAGATGAATCGCGAAGTGGTGATTGGATAACACCCGATGTCCATGAGCGCGCCGCCGCCAGCCTCAAGAATATTGCGAATATTGGCTGCATCGCGATTGAAATAACTGAACACGCCGACAATCGAACGCAGAGCCCCGATTCTGCCGGATCGAACCACTTCACGCGTGCGCAGCCATTGCGGGTGCGTGCGCACCATGAAAGCCTCTCCGATCTTGACTCCCGCTCGATCGCGCGCCGCAATCAACTGCTGAGCTTCAGCCACCGTCATGCTGAGCGGCTTTTCGCACAAAACATGTTTGCCAGCTTCGGCAGCCTTAATAGACCAGGGAACATGCAGATGGTTGGGAAGCGGATTGTAGATGGCATCAATTTCCGGATCAGCTAGAAGCTCCTCGTAGGAGCCATACGCTTTGGGGATGCCGAGGGTTTTCGCCGCTGCTTCGGCCTTGCTCTTATCGCGTGAGGCAATAGCAATCACTTCGCTCCATTCGCCCTTCTGCATCGCCGGTATGGATTTTCTTAGTCCGAAATCAGCTGTACTCAGAACTCCCCAGCGCACTTTGTTCGGCATTTCGTCTCGCCTCCAATGACTTGTTGCAAGAACGCCCAGGCACATCACTATATCGTGCGGGTCACTTCAGCGTGATCTCCCCATGAATTGGAGTATGTAAAGGCGGAATGTGTCCGGCGCGATGGTCTTCGGACGGGTGACTGACCTTTGAAGTGCGTCCGGTTTCCTGAATCTGGCGATGAGCTTCGGACCACGCTGGAGGCTGTTGCGAGTCCTGCACCCAATGAACGAGTGCCGCTTCGTCACACCAATCCAGCAGGCGGCGCATTACTCCCCGATGCACCCCGGACAGCATATAAGCTCTCATGGACTCTTCAGAGCTCCAGACGGTTCGCGTCCAGAAGGTCCTGCCCGGTTGCCGCAGCACTGAGACTGACAGATTTCCCTCAGCCGATTTCGCCTGTCGCGCGGCGCGAATTGCTTGGATCAGAAAAATTGGCAGATGGCGCCAGGAACGCACTCTCAGGCGAGTGACCGAGACAAGAGGCATGTTGAAATCGTAACAACGTGACTGCCGCGGAAATTCGCCGGAAGTACACGTTATCGCAGAAGCGCCGATGCGCTCCACAAGATCGGCGCCTGGCCGTGCAGATCGCCGGTGTTGCGCTTACGGTCTAAATAATACTGAACGTTGTTGTTCTTGCCCGTGCCTTCGCAAACCTCGCGAATGTCGCCATTCGGTTCGATGTAGCTGACCAGTCCAAGCCAGCCTTTGCGCGCTGCAGACCCGTAAGCCTTCTTATCGAGCCAGCCGTTCCTTACGCCGGTTACCATCGCGAACGTGAACATTCCTGTAGATGATGTTTCTGGCCACGCTTCGGGATGGTCTATCAGTTGTCTCCACATACCGTCGGCTCCCTGATATTTCAGAAGCGCAGCCATCATTTTTCGATAGGCTTCCATGATGCGCGGGCGGCGAAAATGATTCGCAGGCAGCGACTGGAGAAGTTCGGTCATCCCGGCGGCCACCCACCCGTTGCCGCGTCCCCAGAAAAACGGCGCATCGGGCGCATGATAAAAAAGTCCGTTCGGCTGTTGCAACTTGTCTAGGTATGAGGACATTTCGAGCGCCGCACGATCAAGGTACTTTGAGTCACCAGTCGCGCGATAAGCCTGCACCTCGACGGCCGTAATCATGTACATGTCATCTATCCAGAAACGGGTCTGGTTGGTGAGACCTTCCTGCGTTGGATTGGTCCACTGCTCGTCTGCCAGCTTTCGGCCGAGGTCAAGGTAAACTTCCTGTTTATTCTCGAGGTAGATTTCGAGGGGCACGGCCCCAAACACAGTTAAGTCAACGTGAGTTGGGCGCGGCACTAGCTTCGCGTCTTGGTTCAGGAGTGGTTGAAACCGCTGGATGATGCGAGCGCTCAGGTCCTTGTCGCCGCTTAGTTGTGCAAAGGTCAGAGCACCGTACCAGGTCACCGACTCCGGATACGTGATGAACGGCTGACTATCCTGCGACAAAAGATGTGGCGTGGCCAGAAACCGTTCCGTGACGCGTTTGCCGATCTCCTGTGGAGACGCTCCCGTAGGCCACTTGCGAAACTCCTTCGGCTGAGCAATGGACTGCAGCGATGAAGTAATTATTGTTGCTGCCAAGACGAGGACCACCCAGTTGCTCATGCGCATCGGAATGCCTCTCTATCTAATATGAATTCTATTGCTGCGCTCGCTATGCTACACCGTTCGCCGCACTGTTGAGTTTCCCAAAAACCTGCGAGTCATTGATAATCAGCAATCTGATCTCACGGTAATAGATGGACTCTTTTCCACAATCCACAGATACTCACAGCGCGCCTGCGCCCGATTCGCAAGAGCCGCGAGGAGCATTGGGAAATTTTCGCTGGGTGATCTGCGCGGTCCTTCTGCTCGGAGTGACGAAGAACTACATGGATCGTCAGGTGATTGCGGTCCTGAAAGGGACTCTGCAGCACGACCTGGGATGGAACGAAATTGACTACGGCAATCTGGTTTTTACGTTCCAATTGGCGTATGCAGCAGGTCTGCTTTTCGTTGGGCGCTTTATAGATCTAGTGGGAACACGGATTGGTTACGCTCTGGCAATGGTCGCCTGGAGCCTGGCTTCAATGGCGCATGGGATGATGAGTTCTTTTACCGGTTTTCTATGGGCACGCCGTGCGCTGGGTTTTGCTGAGGCAGGAGTCTTTCCTGCAAGCATTAAAGCGGTGGCGGAATGGTTTCCAAAGAAAGAGCGCGCATTTGCAACCGGGATCTTCAACGCGGGCAGCAATCTGGGTGCAATCCTTACTCCGCTTCTGGTTCCGTGGATCACCACACGTTGGGGCTGGCGTGTCGCGTTTTTGTCTGTTGGGGCGATCGGAATGGTGTGGCTGATTCTGTGGCTTGTGGTTTACCGTGTACCCGAAGCCCACTCGCGTTGCTCGGCCGGTGAACTTGAATACATTCGCAGCGATCCTTCCGAATCGCCGGAGAAAATTCCCTGGCTCCGTTTGTTGCCCCATCGCCAAACCTGGGCGTTTATTCTGGCGAAGTTCGTTACTGATCCTATCTGGTGGTTCTACTTATTCTGGGTGCCGGATTTCTTGCAACGACAGCATGGTCTAGCGCTGCTGCAGATTGGCCCGCCTATTGTGGTGATTTATCTCATGGCAGATGTCGGCAGCATCGGAGGCGGATGGCTCTCGTCCTCGCTGATCCGCCGTGGAAAAAGTGTAAATGCGGCCCGCAAACTGGCTATGCTCGCGTGCTCCATTAGCGTTCTGCCGATTGTTTCAGCTCCGCGATTGGCGTCCACATGGAGCGCGGTGTTTGTGATCGGACTTGCGGCCGCCGCTCACCAAGGTTTTTCCGCAAATCTATTTACTCTAACTTCCGACATGTTTCCAGCCAAGGCGGTTGGGTCAGTTGTCGGACTCGGCGGCATGGCGGGTGCCATCGGCGGAATGTTCATTGCGAAGGTCGTGGCGCATTTTCTCCAATGGACCGGAAGTTATGCCGTTCCATTTGCGATTGCCGGCTCGGCATATTTAATCGCGCTGCTTTGCATCCATGGTCTGGCCCCACGCTTGCAGCCTGCGGTGATCAAGCTCTCGAGTACTTAAAGGTCAAATCATGCCACTGAAAATCAAAAGCAAAGACGAATGCCGCTGGGATGAGTTAAGTCTGGGTGAGGTGATGCTGCGTTTCGACCCTGGCGATCACCGGATTGCGACGACACGCAAGTTTGAAGTCTTTGAAGGTGGAGGCGAATACAATGTCGCCCGCGGCCTGAAACGCTGCTTCGGCCTGGACACCGCGCATGTGACTGCGCTCGCCGACAACCCCGTTGGCCACCTCGTCGAAGATCTGATGTATCAGGGCGGCGTACACCAGATCGTTCGCTGGGTGCCTGATGATGGCGTTGGCCGCACCGTGCGCAACGGATTGAACTTCGTCGAGCGCGGATTCGGCGTGCGCGCGGCGCTGGGATGCTCAGATCGCGGTCATACCGCCATCTCGCAGATGAAACCGGACGATGTCGACTGGGAGCAGATGTTCGGGAAATACGGAGTCCGCTGGTTTCATACTGGCGGCATCTTCTGCGCCCTCTCGGAAGGCACGCCCGAGGTCGCAATCGCGGCTATGAAAGCTGCCCGCAAGCACGGAACGATTGTTTCCTATGATCTGAACTACCGTGATTCTCTTTGGAAGTCCATTGGCGGCAAGAAGCGCGCACAGGAAGTGAACCACCGGCTGGCTCCGCTGGTAGATGTTATGCTCGGCAACGAAGAGGACTTTTCTGCGTCCCTTGGTTTTGAAGTCAGCGGTATGGATGAGCACATTTCGAAAATTGAAGCCGAAGCCTTCAAAGAAATGATTAAGAACGTTGTGAAAGAGTTCCCATTTAAAGTCGTCGCGACAACGCTGCGCAAAGCAAAAACCGCGACCGTGAATGATTGGGGCGCGATCTGTTATGCCGACGGATCTTTTTATGAAGCAAAGAACCGCGACAACCTCGAGATTTACGACCGTGTGGGCGGGGGTGACTCATTTGCCTCGGGCCTGATCTATGGGTTCATCAGCGGACAGGGCCCGCAATTCGCGGTCGAATGCGGCGCGGCACACGGCGCGCTGGCCATGACCACACCAGGTGATACGACTATGGCTACCCTCAAGGAAGTGATGCAGTTGATGAAGGGAGCCGGTGCACGGATCGCCCGCTGAAAAGCTTTTAACCGCAGAGTTCGCCGAGAAGACGCTGTAGCATCCTCTGCGAAGCCTTGGCGCTCCCTGTGGTTAAAAGCTTTGAAGTTGAGTGAAAAGAGATCAATGACTCGCGAAGAGATCAGCAAGAGAATTGTGGAAGTCGGAATCGTTCCGATCGTAAGAGCAACGTCGTCCGCGCAGGCGAGACAAGCTGCGGAAGCGGTATGCGCCGGCGGAATTCCGATTGTCGAAGTGACCATGACTGTGCCCGGTGCGATTGAGCTGATCAAAGAATTAGTCAAGAGCCTTGGAGCCGAGGTGCTTATTGGCGCCGGAACCGTGCTCGATGCGGGTACGGCACAGCGATGTATTGACTCAGGCGCCGAGTTCATCGTCGCCCCTGGATTCGACTCAGCCACGGTCCAACTCGTAAAGAGCCTTGGCAAGCCGATGATGGCTGGCGCGCTAACGCCAACCGAAGTCATCGCCGCGTGGCGAGCCGGCAGTGATTTTGTGAAGATATTCCCGTGCGGGACAGTCGGAGGGCCCAAATACATCAAGGCCCTCAAAGGGCCGTTGCCGCAGATTCCCATGATTCCGACCGGAGGAGTGAACCTCAATACTGCTGCGGAATTTATTCAAGCTGGAGCTGTCGCGCTCGGTATCGGTGGTGAATTGGTTTCTGCCGCAGCACTGAAATCTGGAGACATGAAATTGATCACGGAAAACGCGCGGCAGTTCGTCAGAATTGTCCGTGAGGCTCGCGCCAACGCCGTCAGTCCTGCCGCTTCGTAAACGCTTTGTCTATCACTGCGGCGGTGTCTTCCGGAAGCGCTAGCCCGCTCACTTCTTCCTGCGCAAACCAGCGTGCGTCGGCGGCATCGCCTGATGCCCGCAGCTCTCCCGAAATGTTTTCGCAGAGGAAGTCGACGAGCAAGTAGTGATAGCGCATCCGTTTGTCATTGTCTGGGACAAGCCGATCAAACACTCCCAGCAATTCAGTCGCGCGGACGACAAGCCCGGTTTCTTCCAACGCTTCTCGTTCCGCACCCTGGCGTGCGGTCTCGCCCAACTCGAGCAGTCCGCCCGGGATGGACCACTCACCCAATAATGGAGCCTTGCCGCGCTTGATCAGCAGCACACGGTCGTGCTCAACGATGACGGCGCCGACTCCAACCAGCGGACGGCCCGGATATTCGCGCTCCATCAGGGATGTTGCTCTCCAGAAAAGCCGAAGAGGAGCATTATAGGCCCCCTTTGAAATCAAGCGTCCCGGAAGAGAAGTCTGCGTTTTTTTCCAAGAACTGAAGGTACAGAGGCCATTGGTAACCAGGCCATGTACTTGTTATTCTTGCGCGCCAGTTGAGGGCTTGTTTATTGTGAATCTCAAGAATATTGCTCTTTCGCCGCGCCCACTAAGCACGTCCACCTGATGTATCGCACCACGCGTCAGCGTGGAAGTGTGCGAGACGAAAAAACCGTTATGGAGGATTTTTTTCGTGCTGAGGTTCTTACGCAGTCTTACCCCGTTTTTGTTTCTAATCGCAGCAACCGTCGCTTTCGCGCAAAACGTAACCATCGTTTCGCCGAGCGCCACCACCGTAAGCTCGCCAGTCCATGTCGTGGCAAATTTTTCAGCCACAGCACCGATCGATTCGATTAGCGTTCTGGTTGATAACGCAGAAGTAAGCCAGCAGCCCGAGGCAGTTACACCCCTTGATCTTTACGTTTCGATGCCCGCTGGCAACCACCTTTTGACCGTCAACGCGGTACAGGCGGACGGGCTTCAGCTTACGGCATCGCGTTCGGTGGATGTTTCCGCACCAGCGACGGCAATGAGCACGACCACAACGTCGAGCGCGCCGTTAGCTTCGACAGTGCCTGACCCTGGAATTACCATGAGTACTTCCGGAAGCACCTCCTGGGTCAGTCATATTGAGGAAAAATCGGGTTGGTACATGTACCCGGACCAAGGCAATCCTGACTGCAGTTCGAAGCCGAACCTGATGTCCTCACCATCGCTTGATGGAACTTCAGGCAGGTTCTCTCTCGCTCCGAACGGTCAGTTCAACAATTGTCTATGGCCGATCAAGCTGGGAACAAGCACGGCCACCCACTTCAAGCTCGTCACCGCCTACCAGCTCAGTAAACCGTCCGCTTCTCAGGGACTGGAATTCTCGTCGAACAAGCACGTGGGTACGAAATGGTACAAATTCTCCGTGCAGTGCTCCTACTATAAAGGCGTGTTCAGCGTCTGGGACACGGCAGGCTCAAAGTGGGTGGCAACAAATATTCCTTGCAAGCGGCCAGCCAGCAACACTTGGGAACACCTGACGGTCCAGACAGAAATCAACAACGGAAAAGCTGTGTTTCTGTCGCTCACCCATAACGGCGTCACACACGCGATCAACAAGTCCTTCTACCCAAAAACCGGGACAAGCTCCTCCAGTTTCGGCGTTCACTTCCAGATGAATGGAAATCGAGCGGGCGATTCCTATTACACGTGGGTGGATAATCTCAAGTTCACATTGTGGTGATCCGGACGAAATCTGGCGCTCGGGTCGGTGCGGGCGGCGTGGAAGATGCCCGACTACATACAGCGGTAGTTGTTTTGTAGGCAAAATGTTGCCGAATAGCGTTCGCAGGGTAAGGCTTCGGAAGCCGGCGGCGATTGCTGTACTAGAACATGTCGTGATGATTGCCGGAGTATCACGAGTTTGCTAGAAGGTTCCATACACTGCCAACTGCTTCTGCGTCCCCACGTATACCTTTCCATTGACCACCAGCGGGGGTGCAAACTTGACCGAACTCCCCAAGCCGTCACGCGTGGCGTTCTGGCTGGAATTGTACAGCTCAATTGAAAGCTTAGTCGCGTCATAGGCGTGCAGAACGTTGGCACCTTTTTCCACCGCCCACAAGATACCGCTGCCATTTCCGTTGCCCGACACAACCGGATTACTACCGGGAAAGGCATATGTTGTAGCTGACTGGTCGGACGGGGTTGCAGTTAATGTGCTCGTCAGTGTATTCAACCGAAACCGCTTTACCGAATCGTTGGTTCCGGAAAAATATACGTTTCCATTCCAATAAGGTGGGGTATTAAAATTGCGCTCCCAATCGGCAGTATTTGTCGCAACGCCCACAGCATTCGGTATTGACTGCACGATTTGGCAGTCGCAAGTAGAATTGAAATGCCCCATATTGTCACGATTGATGACATAGATGCGCCCCTCTTTACCAGCCCCGATCATTATGTTGGGGAATGGACTGGATCCAAGGGCCGGCAGCAGAGTTCCCCCAGCCGAACCGACCTCGCGGTCATTCGCGTTCAGGGTGACATAATTGAATGGGGTAAAATAGTCCGCCGCAGAAAGAGTCCCGCCAGCCTGGGATAATTTCAAAAATGAATCACCGAAGTTCGACGCGCCATCCCATTTGCCGTTGCCCGTAACGCCAAAAATGAAAGTGCCGTCTGAAGCCAAGGGACTGCCCCAAATCCCGCCGCGTTTGCCGTTCGGGGTAGTGTTAAACCCGACTGTTCGCGCCAAGCTGCTGGCGGAAAAACCAATAATCCAGCCGTGGTACGGATCGGCATCTCCGTAGGAAGCGGTGGACACGTAGATGGTGCCGTTCAATTCGAGCAGCGCAGAGCGTTGGCCTGCCGTTTGCGGGTTGAAGCTAACGTTGCCGTTTATTGCATCGTATCCGGTTCCAGCAACACTCGCAGTAATACCCACGGGACTCCCGAGGTTTTCAGCACCAGTAAGTAGGTTGAGGGAGTGGAGGCTGTGTGAATAAGTTCCGGTGCCGGAATTGAACTGCCGATTTGCAACGTAAATGTTTCCGAGCGTCGTATCTATGACCGGAGTTGCCGTCACACCTATGACCGGGGCTACACCGCAACCGTGAACGTTGCCACAGGGAATGGCCGAGCCGAAGCTGGTCTTCCACAACTGTCCACCGCCATCGGCATCGAAGGCGTACACGCTATTGTTCTCGGTCGCCACGTAAACAACGTTGTGGGTAGCTCCATTTATCGTCAGTTTGGGCACGAATAATGGTTGCCCGTAGATGAAGCCGTCAACCGGGTACGAAAACATCTTTTCGAAGGTCGCAACACGCACGTTGGTCGGGGTCAAGATGTACTCTGCCATATTCACATTGTTGCGCTGAGTGCCGTAGCCCCAAGTAGTAACTGCTGGCGGCGTAGGCAGCGAGCCTGTCACGGTAATACTGATAGTGACTTTGGAACTGCCGCCGCATTTGTCCCACTCCTGGACAACGAAATTGGTGTACTTGCGCGGATTCAGGATAAATGACTGGCTGAAACTGTTGGCAGATACCTTGTACAACAAATTGCCCGACGTTGGATAAACTCCCATAGCGGAAATTCCAGCCGGACACGTCGGAGGCGTGACGGCATTGGCGGTCACGCTAACTGGGGTCGCGACCGAGCTGCCATTCGCCGGAGCAGTGATCGTCACAATTCCATTGGAAGTGGAAGCAGACGCAAGACAGGCAAGTAGAAACACAGGGAGTGCGAACCACTTCATAGAATCTCCAGGACGAACGGCCTTTATTCCTGTCCTGGCAAGGCCGGGGCGCGCCGCCAAGGTATCGCCCCTTGCGACAGGCTGAATAATAAAACAGAGGTCGGCAGCAACTGTCAACTTTGACCGTGTCATTAGAACCATTTTCAGCCGCGCCGACCCGTTAAGCTTACCTTCGCTTTCCTTGTCATCCCGACTATTGCCGCCCAGTGGGGGACCGCTCCTGGTACCGCATTTCACAAGGTGAGCAAGCGGAAGATTCTGTCCTGAGGACAATTCCAGCGGTATAATTGCGGCATTCTGACCGGCCAACCTGAACGGCCGAGCGTGGGTTGTCTGCAGCCGTCTGACTCTTAGCGTTTGGTGAAATTCAATGGCAGGCTCGAAAGACCAGAAACGCGCTCATCCCGAGACTGCCCATGGCTCAAGTGTCACCGCTGCGCCTCCGGGAAAGACCGCACACGCTGTACAGACGCCGCCTCCGCAGACGGGCGCATCACAGCCTGTCGACTCGGAAGCCCCCACGATTCCGCATCAGGAAGCCGGCCACGATGCGGCAACTCTGATCGACCTACGTCATCCGTCGGAAGCACCTACAGTACTGGAGACGCCCGCCCGCGCAGCGAATCGCCCTGTCACTAAACTCCCGGCGAGCAACTGGAGCAGCGCCTTTCTGCTCCCGATTGGCAGCATTCTCGCGAATCGTTACGAGATTCTGCAAATGCTTGGCGAAGGCGGAATGGGTGCGGTCTACAAAGCCCGGGACAACGAACTCGACCGCATGATCGCTTTGAAAGTAATCCGGCCAGAACTGGCGAGTAATCCAGAAATTCTGCAGCGCTTCAAACAGGAATTGGTCCTTGCTAGGCAGGTCACAGACCGCAATATTATTCGTATTTTCGATCTTGGCGAGGCGGATGGAATTCGCTTTATCACCATGGAGTACGTGGAGGGCACCAGCCTCTATCAAGTCCTCCAAGAACAAGGCAAGCTCCCGGTAAAGGACGCGGCGGAAATCATTGAACAAGTGCTGACTGGTTTGAAAGCTGCCCACCGCGAAGGCGTCATTCATCGCGATCTGAAGCCAGGCAACATCATGCGCGATCCGCAAGGACGAATCCTGGTCATGGACTTCGGACTTGCACGCTCCCTCGAATCCGATGGAATGACCAAGACTGGCGCCGTGCTCGGCACCATGGAGTACATGTCGCCCGAACAGGCCTTAGGTGGCGCTATTGACCAGCGCTCTGACCTATTCACCGTTGGCTTGATCTTCTTCGAGTTGCTGACTGGGAAGATGCCGTTTAAAGCGGAGACCGCCCTGGCCAGCTTGTTGAAGCGAGTGCACGAACGCGCCGTTCCAATCTCGAGTCTCGACAGTGCAATTCCAGTTGCAGTGGGGCAAATCGTCGCGAGGTGCCTCGAGCGAGATCCGAACCAGAGATACCAGACCGCACAAGAATTCATTGACGACATTCACAAGTGGGAAGGTGCAGGAGTGGCGGCATCTCTGCATTTTCCGCCAGTGCAAACCTGGGGACGGGATATCCCCTGGCACTGGATCGGCGGCATTGGCGCAGTCCTTGTGCTCGCAATCGCAGGCTTCCTCCTGCGCGGAAGGGTTTTCAGTTCAAACGCAGCTGGCCGACTTGAGAGGCCTCCCTCTGGTTCCACCCCGGTCTCAGTGCTGGTAGCCGATTTTCAGAACAATACCTCCGATACCATATTCGACGGAACTCTGGAGCCGATGTTTAACGTAGCCCTGGAGGGAGCCAGCTTCATTGACGCTTTCAATCGGGGCGCAGCGCGGCAGCTCGCGGAGAAGCTTCCGAACCCGACCAGTAAGCTCGATGAACAGGCGGCCCGGTTAGTGGCTGTAGACCAGGGTATCAGTGCGATCGTGACCGGCTCCCTCGACCGCCGGGGCAATGGTTACGAACTGTCAGCAAAGGCTATTGATGCCGTGACCGGCAAGGTCCTCGTTACCGATCACATCACCGCTGACAGCAAAGACCAACTTCTCCTTGACGTTCCCAAACTGGCGGCCCCAATCCGGCAAGCGTTGGGCGACAACACCCCAGAGTCAGTGCAGCTCGCCGCGGCCCAAGGAACGTTTAAAGTCAGCAATCTCGAAGCGGTACACCAGTACTCCATGGGCATGGAACAACAGGCTGCGGGCAAAATGGATGAGGCGCTGCTGTCATTCTCGAGCGCGGTGCAACTCGATCCGAATTTCGCGCGGGCCTACTCCTCCATGGCTGCCGTTGCGGGAAACCTTGGGCAAACGCAGAATGCTGAAAAGTACGCGAAACTGGCCATGCAGCACGTGGACCATATGACGGAGCGCGAGCGCTATTTCGTCCGCGGAATGTACTACGTCAGGACTGCTAACTGGCAGAAGTGCGTAGAAGAATATAGCGATCTCGTAAAACAATATCCGGCCGATCAATTCGGCCAAAATAACCTTGCGACCTGCTACGCCCAACTGCACCAGATGCCTAAGGCCATGGAGGAGGGAAAGCGAGCCCTCCAGATTGCGCCTAAGGATGCAGCGGCACGGTTGAACTTTGCCCTGTATTCGTGCTATGCGACCGCTTTCGATAGTTGCGAGCAGGAAGCGAACAAGGTATTCGAACTCAACCCCAACTATGAAGAAGCTTTCCTCGCGCTGGCGTATGCGCAAACAGGGGAGAACCAGCTCTCCCAAGCGAAAGGGACTTACCAGAAACTGGAAAAGGTCAGCGCGTGGGGGGCGTCTCTGGCGGGTTTAGGAATGGCGAATCTTGCCCTCTATGAAGGGAGACTCCGGGAGGCGGTGGAGATCCTTGAAAAAGGCGCCGCTGCTGATCTAGCCGCCAAGAAGCCTGATTCAGCTGCAGACAAGTTTGCAATCCTTTCCTACGCAAGGCTGTCGCAGGGAGATAAATCCTCCGCCTCCGCCGCGGCTGATAAGGCGCTGGCCAATAGCCACTCCGTAAAAATTCAGTTCCTCGCCGCGCGGATCTTCGTCGAGGCGGGGCAAACCGCGAAGGCGCGAAAGCTCGCTTCCACTCTGGCTTCTGAATTGGGCGCTGAACCGCAAGCTTATGCAAAGCTAGTCCTTGGCGAAGTCGCGCTGAAAGCACACGACGCAAAGTCCGCCGTCCAGTTGTTCAGCGGAGCCAACGATCCGACGCCGCGGCGAGGCCTTGGAACTCTTCATGGACGATATGCCCACGTATAGCTACTTCCCAATTGTTTATTACTATGAAGGGCGCGTCCGCGAGGGTCTCAAGAGTCCTGGATTTAGAGATTTCTACCGCAGCTATCTTGACATCCGCGGAAAGAGTACCGAGGATCCCTTAATTGCCGATGTTCAGCGGCAGCTTGCGCAGTAAGCGCAGCAAACAAAATACGCACCCATCAACACGGTCTCAGCTGTTCTGACCTTCAAACACTAACTCGTAAAAAACAAAAGAGCGGATCGCTCCCGTACACGATCCGCTCGTTTTCGTTTGATTCTTCAGACCTTCTTTAACACTCCACCTTTTTTCATTTGATCGTTACGACGAGCGGGGTCGAAGCTGTGCTCTTCGCTCCGGGCAAATTCGAATCAGTGACGAAGTAAGTGTAAGTCTTGCCGCTTTTAAGACCCACGCTGTCGATGAACGACGTTACCGGTGGCTGTCCTGTCCCTGTCAACGTCGTGATTATCGAGAACTGGCCGATGTTCGCCAGTGCTTGTTGCACAGTTGGGAAAGATCCCAAAGCGCGCCGGACGGTATACGAGCGAATCTGACCAAAATCTGGCGAAGTCCAGCTGAGCGGAACGCTCTTGGCTTTCTCCTCGAATGGCCCTGTACCGGTGCACGCTGGGATAACAGTTCCGTTTGTGGTTGTTAACGAGTGCACGCAGTTCAGGCCTAATGGCGGGTCAACCGTAAAGTTGGCAGTCTCCACATTGTGCTCAAAGCCAAGGCCGCCGCCAGGACTGCGCTGTAGTCCGCCACCCGGGCTGCGCTGTAGCCCGCCACCGGGGCTACGTTGCAGTCCGCCGCCATCCGGGTCAGTGCCACCGCCAGGGCTTCGCTGCAGTCCGCCACCGGGGCTTCGCTGCAGCCCACCACCCTCGGAAAACCCGAAGCCACTGGAGCGAGCGCTCATCTGCTGGAAATCAACGTTATCCCAGTCATTGAAGCCTTTGAACGCCTCGTCTCCAATAATCCCGTTGTGATTAAGGTCTAGCCCCGGCGCAGTGACATTGTTAGGAACGGTGAGATCATTATTCCAGTCAAATGGCTGGGAGAAGTCACCCCCGGGCCATACGATGCCTTCTACCCGCACCCATGGGTCTTGGCTTGGATTTTCCGTAGAAGCCAGCGGTGATCCATCGCAGTGGCCAAATGCCCAATCCTGCAGTGCCGCATCACCGAGATTATTTGGTCTGGAATACCAGCGACTGAGATGCGCCGCAGCTTTGCCGCTTTCATAACCTAAACCGCTGGATTCGTCCAGAGGGGAAGCCACCGAACTGGTTTCGTTTAGATCTGGCAGCGCTTGAGCTGAATAGTCGAATGCGAGAGGGAATGCGGGATCGAATCCGCCATCTGCGAATCCCCGTATCTGGAACAAGTAATTCATTACGCTGAGGAAATTGGGCTTGCAGTTCAGGTCGTAGGTTGGGACGCTCGGATTCGCGACGTTGTAGTAGGTGGCTCCATGCGCAAGCGTAAGGGTATGCCCAAGTTCATGCATGAGCGTGCCCGTTTGCGCTTTGAGCGTGCCCACCTGATCATCGCAGTACACCTGATTTGACCCAAGCGTTTGTGAGGGATCGTGCTGGCAGCCAAGCGCGTTATCTGCTCCCCAGAGCCCGAAAGTTACCTCAAGGTCTCCGCCACCACCAAAGTCGCCATGCCCGGAGCTACTCGTGGGCCCAAGATAGCTGACGCCTAGTTGTGGCTCGTTGCTGAAGTCGTACGTACCGTTCGGAACGTTTGCGGTCGTGATCTGAAATGTCGTAGTAATCACGCCAGTGGTTGGGTCCGTCGTCGAATTGGGTTTGCAGGGGTTGACGTTGCAGAATTTATAGGTTCCATTCAACGGAGAAATCGGGGGTGTAGTGCCTGCCGTGAATGTACCGGGAAGAAGCGCACCGGCGATCGTGACCCGGTCTTGATTGCCGTCCAGACAGGCTGGAGGGGGAGAGGCAGCGCTGCAATCGCCGGGTTTGACCATCAGCGGCGGATTGAGTGGTAGGACTCCGTTAATCAAAGAAGGCGATTTTATCTTCACCGCCGCCGTGTTGTTTGATACCACGATATTAACCAGTTGTGGCATGGAAGAACCGAGTTCCTGGGCATCGCTTGCCACGTATGCGCTAGCAACCGTGCTCCAATAGAATCTGGGTTCTCCCATTGAGTGCCCAAATAATGCGTAATGGTAACTTTGCGTTCGGCCCGTTTGAAACGCCGCTACGCCGTTCTGGAACGCCAACCCGCCGTTCTGTAGCGCAAGCAGTCCTCCCTTCCAACTGACTGCAGGTTGGTTGGGGAACGCACACAGCTGACCAGGAGCCGCGGGAACCGGATCGGTGCAGACCAAAGCGCTTTCGGAAATCTCATTCCCACCCGTACCGTTGGCGACGACGTAGGTGTCCCCTGAATAAATGGGTGATGGCAGATCAAAATGCACATTGATGTTTTTCGCGGCGAAGGCATCGCCAACCGCATGCAGTGCAGCTTTCTTAGGAAGGTGCGAGTGCAAGATGTTATTGCCGTTTTTCAATACCAGGTAGTCGGTTTCGACGAAGAGATCTTTCTGGGATGGGTCGGCTCCAGGTAGGGCTATGAAATTATTGCTAACTACGTCTGTGTAGCCCTGGCTCGGGCCCTCCCAAACATCCAGCAAACCATCGCCGTCGGTGTCCTGTACGGTTGTGCTGAACACCATCGCTCCCCAATTGACGCAGCCGCTATTGGTGGAAGATGGCGTTACGGAGGTCGTCTCGCTCGTATCGAAGGCGTTGAGAGATCCATTCACGAATTGACCGACGCTCCAAGTCGGATTGTCCCAGGCGCCATAGATGCCGGGAAAGGGAGGAGCGTTCGGGCCGAGAGTCGCGGTGTACAGCGAACCAAGCTGGTTTAGCGCATTCGGATTACTGCCAAAATACAAATTCTCGCCCTTGTTGACCTGCCCGTTTGCCACAATGTGCGTAAGCTTGGCGTTAGGGCTATTGATACCTGCGGGAATACCAGGCTCGTAGAACCCTGCCAAGCCTTGGGTCATCGTCGGCTGGCCATTGCTCGGAGCATAGGATCCGTCATAAAGAACAACTGCGTTGAGGGGAAGGTGTGGCGCCAGCACACGGTAGATAACCACTAACGTTGCGCCCAGCGCGTTTGGCTGTGTGTTGCCGTTGCTGCCCGAGTCCGCGATCTTGACAGTAACCGAGCCATTGGCAACCAGGGCTCCAAATGTTGGAGACGAGGAAGTCAGGTCGAGTGGCAGGTACGGCCGAACGTCGGCGCGATAGAACCGCATCGTCTTTGATCCGGTGGAGGATCCTGTACAACCGCCCGCGCTCCAGGAGGTGGGAGCATTGGGATTCCCCAGCACGTCGCCGACAATTTTGTATCCGTTGAAGAACGCCTGCTGGCCAGCGAAGCTCGACTGACTGCCTTCGACCGTGCCCCAGTACAGATAGGCCGCAACAATATCGGCGCCCGCTGGTACTGCCGGAGGAGGCACTGCCGGAGGAGGCGGACACGGACTGCCTATATATTGGGCCTGCCTACAATCGGGGATGCTGATCGTGCCCGTAGCGAAACCATTCGTGCTCGAATTTTCTACCCACCCGGCCACAACATAATCGCCAGTGACAAAGTAGTTCTTAAAGATCTTCAAGGGGGATTGTGCGAACCCAGTTAGCGCAGACCCAATGGTGAACACAAACAAAACGACAACCAGCGCAGGGTTAACACGATTTTTTTGATTGCAGGCATGAAGTGGCATGGTAATTTCCTTTTGTTATCGAGGCACGTTGAAAAAAAACACAAATTAATACCCAGATCAGAACTATGTGACGACTCTCTGCCCGATCCAGCAAGTTGCAAAGTTGGCCGTGCACGAATCGGTCGAATGCTGCATCAGAGTTTCTTCAGCCAAGCGCAAGAATCCGAGCAAGCAGTGAAAGGCGTGGCCCCCTCGTTTCGGAATACACGGCGTCTAGATCGTTCGCGACGTCCCTAAAATATCAGCGATGGAATCCGGCGTTTTGATAGAGCCCATGGGTGCACCGAATGCGCGAAAGACGAAGCCGTGAAGCGCAGACTTCTGGAGATTATGGGAGCTGGAAACCCGCATGTCAAGCGGTGATTTCGAATTCTCGGCTAAAAGCAAAATGCAACAAATTTCGTACAACGAAAGTTGTAGCCGCGATGATGATCGAGGTCTTGCACCGCGAATTGAACTAAGAAAACGAGGCCGCAGCGGCCTGGATGTCGGGGAATATTTCGAAGAGATTCAGCAGTCCAACCAGCTTAAGCGTCTGCACAACAAATTTAGAGGGGTTGACCAACTTCAGGGATCCGCCCTGCTGTTTCGTCGAAGTTAGAAAACGGCTCAATAGCCCTATGCCGCTGGAGTCCATCGTTGCCAGTTCCTCGAGATCCAAAACTAATCGATTTTCTCCGGAACTTAGCAGGTCGGTCATAGTTTCGCGCAGGCGCTCAACTGGCTCACCGAGTGCGAGACGCCCACGCAGCTTGATGATCTTCACCGTTCCCTGACTTCGAACATCAATGTCCACGTCGCCTCCCATTTGCGGCGCACCGAGATGAGCAATTCATTGACAGCGTGAATTCCCTTTGCTAGAGTCACTCAACTTAGAGTAAGCCCTCGGAATTTGCAAGAGGACTTTGCTCACGGCACGCCTCTTCGCAGGCAGGCCATCTCGATGTCACTTCGGGGCCACAACTATGGCGACCCAGGGTTCAGTGTTGGCGGTTGATATTGCCGCCTTCTCGGCCCTATTGTTGGATCAGCGCGAGGTCTTTCCACGCGCCCGAATCATTGTTGAAGCGGTCACGGATGTTCTGTCCGGAACCGCGGCCACCGTTTACCTGCTGGCCAGCGGTGATGAAACCCAAATCTGGGTTCCGCAAGCAACCTCGGGTGACGTGACCATACACGGTTCGTCCGTCGCGACTGACCACGGTACGCTCGGCGTTGTCGCCGTGAAGGGTGAGCCGCTAGCTTTCTCAGGTAAGGAGTTGGAGCGCGAACAATACGCTCACTTGAATGTGCGACGTACTCTGCACGCTCTCGCGTATGTTCCACTCAGGAACCGAGCACGTGAACTGGTCGGCACGATCGAGATTGTAAGTTTTGAGGAACCGCTCGAGGAGAAAACGCTCTGGGACCTTCAGCCGCTTGCCAATGTGGCCGCGAGCGCGCTTGCGGATGCCGTCAGCTACGAACGGGAACGCAACAGCGCACTATCCTCGATTACTCGTATCACTCAACTGTATGATCTCGAAAAAGTGTTCAGCTCCACTCTGGAGCTGGAACAGCTCTTGCCCATCATCGGTTCGAAATTCAAAGAAGTTCTGGAGTGCCAGGCGAGGGCGCGGTCTTTACTTTGATGGTGGCCCCGCTGATTGACCGTGGCGCTCTGGTTGGAGTGGTCGAAGCGGTGAATCGCCTCGATGGAACTCCGTTTGACGAAGACGAACTCTTTGCTCTAACCAGCCTGACCGAGACCGCGGTTGGCGCCCTGCACAACGCCAGCCTGCTGATGGCCGAACGCAAAGTCGAGATTCTCGAAGCCTTGGTCAAAACCAGCGGAGAAATTACCTCAACGCTCGATATTGATCGCGTGTTGCAGGCAATCGTCAACGGTCCCTCGACAGTTATTCCCTACGAGCGCGCCGGAATTGCTCTCGATGAACGCGGCGGAATTCACCTGAAGGCTGTCTCTGGAACAACCCAGCTGAACGCCGACGATCCCCAATATCGAGGACTGCGCGATCTCTTGCGGTGGGGAGCAATGCTGAAAGAACCACTCTTGGTGGCGCAGCACGGAGACGAAATTGATTCCGACCGCGAGGAAACTCGTGCCAAGTTCCGCGAGTACTTCGCGGATACGGGAATGCGTGCCTGCCACATCGTTCCACTTGCGGATGAGGAAGGACGGGTCGGAATTCTGGCTTTCGAGAGCAGCGCCCCGGACTTCCTTTCTGAAGCTCATTTGGAAATGATCATGGTGTTGGCCAGCCAGGCGACGGTGGCCCTCCGCAATGCTTCACTTTATAAAGAAGTGCCATTTATCAGCGTTCTCCAGCCGCTGCTGGAGAGGAAGAAGAGGTTTCTGGCGCTGGAAAAGCCTCGCAGATTGACATGGATCGCGGTGGCGACGGCCGTCCTCTTATTTTTGCTAGCATTCCCTCTGCCTCTGCGGGTGGACGGCAATGCCGTGGTTGCCCCAGCACACATGGCGCAACTGGGGTCGGAGTTCGAGGGGGTCATCAGGAATGTGTACGTTCGCGAAGGCGACGCGCTAAAGAAAGGTGCAGTCATCGCCAGCCTGGAAGATTGGGAGTACCGATCAGCCCTCGCCTCTGCCCAGGCAAAATACGAGACTGCGATCACACAGATGAACCGTGCCCTTGCCAATAATGATGGTTCCGAGGCGGGTATTCAGCGGGCACAGGCGGACTATTGGACATCCGAGTTGGCCCGTGCTCAGGAGCGCCTGAACAAAACTGCGATTCGCTCGCCCATTGACGGAATCGTGGCCACGCCCCAAATCGAAAATCTGGTTGGACACAAACTCAAAGCCGGCGACAGCTTCGTGGAGATCGTGGATAACTCGCACGCGCTGGTGGATGTCGCAATTGACGGCGCCGACGCTGGCCTGCTGCGGTCGGGCGAGAAGGCCAGTTTGAAATTTGAAAGTTTTCCGGAGCGCACGTTTCATGGGCAGGTGGTAGTGGTAAGTCCGCAGGGCCTGTTGAAAGATAGTGACGTTGTGTTCTTTGCCCGCGTCGGTGTGACCAATCAAGATGCCGCACTCCGCGCAGGAATGCAGGGACGAGGAAAGATTGTGACCGGCTGGCGCCCCGCTGGACTCGTGATGGTCCGGCGGCCAGCAATGTGGATCTGGTCGAAACTTTGGAGTTGGTTTGGGTGGTAATTTTTGAGGGTTATATGACGAAAATCGGAATGACTACGGCGATCGCGTTGTGGCTGACCGCAGGCATCGCCTGCTCGAGCGCTCCCGCGTCGCCGCCAGCCACAGTCGCAGCCTCGGAATCAGCGATGCCGGCTGCACGTGTTGAGACGAGCACCGCGAACACTCCGTCAGTGCCGGAATTTCTTGCTTCAGGCCCGATTATTGTTGAGGACGAGGTGGACGTGGCGGCGCAACGCGATGGCGTCGTTTCGAAAATCATGGCTGAGCCCGGCGCGCCCGTAAAGAAGGGACAGCGCCTGGCCATGCTCGATGATCGTCAGATTTCCGCCGATCTTGAAGCAGCACGCGCGAAGACCCGCAGCACGGAAAATGACCTGAAGAATTGGGAGGCGGAAGCCAAGGTGCTCGAAGCGGATTATTCCCGCGCACAAAAATTGTGGGAGGCGCAGATTATTCCGAAGGAACAGCTCGACCATGCCAGGTACAAAGCGGAATCCGACCAGTGGGACGTCAGGCGCGTGTCCGAACTAATGACGAATGCGAAGGCCACCGAGCAGTCACTGGAATTGGAATTGGAAAAGACTCGAGTCACAGCTCCTTTTGACGGCATTGTCGCTCGGCGATACGTAAGGGCCGGACAAAGCGTTGTTAAGAATGACCGCCTGTTCTGGGTAACGGCTGTCGCGCCCCTGCGCATCCGCGTGACCCTGCCCGAGAGGTTTCTTGGAAAAATCCATCCCGGCATCGTGGTCGGCATTACGCCTGCTGAGAATTCGACTTCTCGCAGCTATCGCGCGAAGGTGATTCAAGTAAGCCCTGTTGTTGATCCATCGAGCGATACGATCGAAGTACTCGCTGAACTCACCGGCACCACTGCTGGCCTGAAACCTGGGATGCGCGCGAACCTTCACGTTCCGAATGTCCCATGAACATCGTCCGAGCACTCGAAGTCGCCTTGCCGGAACTGCCTGAGCGGATTGTCCGGCAAACCCCTCCTAGGCTGGACCCAAGAGTCATATCGAAACAGCACATCGAAGACGGCCAGCCGGTCGTCCTGGTGAAAATGCCTGGGACAGACCTTCTGTTTCGCTTCTCGCCTCTGCAGTGGCAGCTAATTCAAATGTTCGACGGCCGCAGCTCTTGGGAAGAAATTTCGGCCCGGTTCGAGACAGAAACCGGTACTGCAGTTGCGCAGGAAGACGTAAAGGAACTGGCTGGCTTTCTTCACTCCAACAGCCCGCTGCTTTACAAGAGCCCTCTCGAAAAAAACATCACTCTTCAGGAGGAACTGCGCTCTTCGCGAAAAAAGCGCCGTTCGCGCCAGCTTGATTTCGCCGAGATTACCATTAAAACCTGGGACAACGCCGACGGGTACATCAATTGGCTCTATCCGAAGCTCCGGTTCCTCTTCACGCCCTGGTTCGCATGGACCAGCATCGGATTATTTGCCGTAATGGGCTGGATGTGGGCTGATCGCTTTGGCGAAGTCTTGTCCGACAGCTTTGCCTTTTACAACTTCACCAAGAAATCCGGGACCGACCTGGTTGAATTCTGGATTCTCTTCGGGGCGATGGCCGCAATTCATGAGACTGCTCATGGCCTGGCCGGGAAGCATTACGGTGCGACCATCGAAAAGATGGGTTTCATGCTGATGTACTTTGCGCCCAGCTTCTTTTGCGACGCCACGCAAGTCTGGATCCTCGGCGGCAGGTGGGCCCGCATTGTGACGGCGTTCGCCGGCATCTGGCTCGATCTCGTGGTCTGCTTCATAGCCACCGTGGTCTGGTGGGGAACAGCCACCGGCATGGCGGTGCATGACTGGGCTTACAAGGTCATGATGGTCACGGGAATTGGAGTTTCGGTCCTGAATCTGAACCCGCTTATCAAGCTGGATGGATACCTGATCTTTTCCGAATTGGTGAAGGAACCGTCGCTCAAGGAAAGCAGCACTGAATATTTATCGGCATGGATGCGCAAGCGCGTCTTCCGGCTTCCAGTAGAAGTGCCCTACGTGCCACGGCGCAAGCGTCCCTTTTATGTGATCTATGGAATCCTCTCCGGGATGTACAGCTATGTGCTGCTTTCATTTCTCATGATAGTGACCTATCACATCCTACGGTCGTTTAGTCCGGAGTGGGCTTTTGTTCCCGCGGCTGCAATTGGTGTATGGGTTTTCCGCTCGCGAATCAAACTTCTGGTGAAGTTTATGAAGATGCTCTATCTCGATAAGAAAGAACGGGTGCGCGCGTGGTTCACACCGGCGCGCATCGCGGTCGTTTCCACCGTCTTTGCCTTAGTTTTCTTTCTTCCAATCTGGCCAGATTTCGTCCAAGGGCCATTTGTGCTTGCCCCAACTCGCATGGCTATGCTGCGTGCGGCAGTGCCAGGCACCGTGGCATCCGTTTCCGTTCGCGAAGGCGATGAGGTCGCAGTGGGAACGCCCTTGGTACTCATTCGCAACCTCGACATCGAGTCGCGATCGGAGGAAGCGCAGCAGGGGCTAAACCAGGCAACGGCTAAGATGGTGAGGGCCGTTCGGAGCTACACGGATCTCGGGGCAGCCGAGCAGGAACGGCAGCGTCAGGTCAAGGACAACGAACTTGCAGGCGAACAAGTAAGTCGCCTTGCTATCACAAGCCCCATTTCGGGAATCGTCGCAACTCCGCACACAGAAGATCTGGTCGGCCGCTCTTTAGATGCCGGCGATCTCGTTTTACAGGTCACCGATAATGCAAACATGAAAGGGCAGATTTACATCCCCGAGTTCGCGATGCACGACGTCCACATCGGCGAGGCAGTCCGATTGTTGCCCCAGGGGCGAGTTCGACCGATCAGCGGAGTGCTTTCGCTCCTTTCTCCGACCTCAGTGCCAATTGCGGAGGGCTTAGCCTCGAAAGAGCAACTTCAGGGCATCAATCCCCCGCGATATTTCCTTGGAACAGTATGGTTGAAGAATGATGGGGAAATGTTGCCGGGAGTCATGGGGACAGCCAAGGTGCTGGTAGCGAGACGCAGCCTGGGAAGTTTTGGATTGCGCTTTTGTCGGGAGTTGGTCTATCGCAAAGTGTGGTAGCTGGAAAATTGAAAAGGGCTGAACTCAAGTTCAGCCCTTTACTACTTCGGCCTTGAAATCTCTTGCTGTGCGCGGCGTTTGTTGCCGTAACCCCTCTTTCGCACAACGACCTCTTTCGCACAACGACCTCTTTCGCACAACGACCTCTTTCGCACAACGACCTCTTTCGCACAACGACCTTTACGCTGCAAGGCCGACTGTCCCACCTGATAAATGAACTACTAAATCTTGATCTTGGGCGATGCCATGCTGACCGCCAACTTGGCGCCCACTTTCGGCGATGCCATACTGACAGCAAGTCTCGAACCGACCTTCGGCGAGGCGAGGTTTACCGAAAGTTTGCTGCTGGCCGCCGGGCTGGCTAGCTTGTTGGAAGTTAGCTTGGTCGCGCTGACCTTGGTGACATTGACTCTCTTGGCGACCGCGCGGTTGCTGATCAGGGACTTTTTCTCGATGGACATTGCCTGGCTCCTCAATTTGTAGTTGATTTTTGGTGGCTGACGTCTAGTTACATAGCACTGCGAATGCCAAACTGATTCGTAATTGGCCAAGTGACCTAAGTTAAAGAAATCAGCCATTTACGGCGATCCTCATAGATATGGGCGGTCCTGGTAGTGGTCAATTATTAATCGCAATGGTTAATAATTAACCGATGATGGGTTAATTATTAACCTTCGAGTGCCAGCTTTCGTTTGCGGCACAAGTATTTCATTCGCTGAGGATCAATTCGCAGGAGGGCCGCGGCCGCGGTTTTCCTCCCTTTCGTGCGGCGGAGTGCGGCATTGAGATACGCCAGCTCGATCCGTTCCATTTCGGCGTCAAAATCTACGCCCGCTTCGGGAATCAGGATGGCCTCCTGGCTGGCATTGCTCGAGTAAAGCAATTGCTGGGGAAGGTGCTCCGCTCTAATGTTAGACGATCCACTCATCAAGACCAGCCGCTGAACCACGTTCTCCAATTCGCGGACGTTTCCCGGCCACGGGTAGTCCTCCATGATCTCCAAAGCCTCGGGATCAAGCTGCTTCAGCGGTTTGTTATTCGCGGCGCAGTAGACCCGCAGAAAATGATCAACCAGAAGCGGCAGGTCACCACTGCGGTCGCGCAATGGAGGGACGAAAACTGGAACAACGTTTATGCGGTAATAGAGATCTTCGCGAAAACGCCCTTGCTTTACGAGTTCTTCCAAATTGTCGTTGCTGGCAGCGATCAGGCGAAAATCGATCTTCTTGGCCGACCGGGCCCCGATGCGCTGGACTACGTGCTCCTGCAGCACCCGTAACAATTTGCTTTGAAGACTGTGGTCGAGGGTTGTGATCTCGTCCATGAAAAGAGTTCCGCCGTGAGCGGACTCGATGAGCCCGGGCTTCGCGCCGTCGGCGCCGGTGAACGCTCCCTTTTCGTGTCCAAAGAGTTCTGACTCTATCAGACTTTCGGGGATTGCCGAACAATTCAGGCAGATATACGGCTTGTCGCGCCGGCTGCCGGTTTGAACGATGGCACCGGCGATGAGTTCCTTACCAGTGCCGCTTTCGCCTCGCAGGACAACCGTAGTGTTGCTGTCAGCGACCGCCTGAATCGCCTGATAAACACGTTGCATGGCCTCACTGCCGCCGATCATTCCACAGAACGCGGACTTGCTTTCCGCCTGTTCAACCACCCGCTGCCCTTCGATCTGCAAACCCCGCTTCTCGATCGCGCGGACCAGGACAATCTGCAGCTCCTGGAAATCGAGAGGAGCAAGAAAGAATTCATCAGCGCCAGCCTGGCTTGCCTTCACAGGAATACTGCGGCTATTAGATCGGGTTATGGCTACCAACACCAGGTCATTGCGAGACTGTCGAATCTCCTGCAACAGGCGAAGCCCATCCGAAGTGTCGTCTCCGATACTGTCGAGGTCTATCAGAATCGCGCGGAGGGCCGGATCGTCAACTGCGTGTTGAATCTCCTTTTCCGTTTGGACGAGATCAGCGCTGAATTGGGGAGCAAGAAAATGCTGCATGTCCGGAAAGGCGGAACTCTCGGCGGTAATGATGCTTATGCGATTTTCTATGCCATTTTGGCTAGCAGCGGCACGCACATCAGCTCCGAGAACGATGAATGTGTGCCCGATTATAGGGGAGTCCGGTCAAGGATTGAAGAGATTTGAGACGACAGGCCTGCGGCGCTGGTCCCCCAGACGTGTTGCTCAGAGTT
>WNFY01000592.1_pt1 | contig 32900 bp, 28 predicted proteins | sample 5400091 | NCBI WGS metagenome assembly WNFY01 (sample SAMN13153364, study PRJNA577476) | soil metagenome | isolation source: 60 cm soil or saprolite under grassland replicate 1 | place: USA:California | collected 2016-06-15 | reverse complement strand
GACGAGCCGGATGTCTACGCGCTGGTAGCCCATTCCCGATTCGGGGAGTTCGAGTAACCGCTTAGTCCAACGTGGTTCGAGTCTGATACGCATCTCATTCATCCGGGATCTTCATTGGTCCGGTGACGGTCTTTGGCTGCGTGCCATTTGTGAAAATCACTTCGACGCCGCCGCCCGGCTGACCGAAGGCGGGTTCGACGATTCCCCGCTGAATGTCGGTATCTTTGTTCGGGCGGATGGTAAACACGTTGGACGCGGGCGCGGGGTCCGGCAACGCGTAGCGGGCCACGGCATCCTTTCCAGTCTTGACGTTTTTGGCGTCTTCTTCAGTTGTCGCATACGTTCCTGAGAGCAAGCTTCGATCTGACGCGACACGTCGATCATTCGGGTAGGCCGAGAATCGTTTGAACACTTCATCGGCATTGGTTTTTTCCTTCGGACCATCCCTTGCCGGTCCCGCCTTCTTCTGAACCGCCGCGCCGTAAGGCTCCCGCGCCGAAAGTGTAGTGACGGTCGCACGCGAGATGACGCGGAGCGATTTGATTTCTCCGGTCGCACTTCTTACCGACTCCAAGAGTCTGAGGTAGGGCGTTGACAACATGATGCGGCGCGGCTCTTCTTCGAACAACAACAATTCCGCGTTGTAGGCAACGCCGCGCTTCATTTTGTTGTCGGACAAAGTCGCCTCGACGACTTGGTAGCCCATCCCCGATTCCGGCTGTGCCAGCAAGGCACGGGTATTCGAGTCGGTGAGTCTCAGCATTTGATAAGGATATCTGAATGCACGCCTTGGCACTACAATTCGCCGCTTCCCTCGCGCACGGAGCCTTTCAGATCACGCACAGCCCGGCCGAAGGTATACGGACTCCTCCCGCGGCATAAGAGGTAAAAACGCGATGCAGGCCGCGGCCGGAATAGGTAACAGCCGTATATTCGTCCCGCCGCTGTGGCTCGTGTAACATCGCGAGCTATGTGGGAGGCAATGTCCCATAGCGCGTAAAAACGAAGGGTGATCATGGCTCAAACATTTGACGTCGTCGTGATCGGCGGCGGGCCGGGCGGCTACGTCGCCGCGATCCGCGCCGCCCAGCTCGGCCTGAAGACCGCCTGCATCGACGACTGGAAGGGCACCGACGGGAAGCCCGCCCTGGGCGGAACCTGCACCAACATCGGCTGCATTCCCTCCAAGGCGCTGCTGCAGTCCTCGGAGAACTTCGAGCAGGCCGGGCATGGCTTCGCCGAGCACGGCGTGCGCGTGAAAGGCCTGGAGCTCGATCTTGCGCAGATGCTCAAGCGCAAGGACCAGGTCGTGAAGGCGAGCAACGACGGCGTCGCCTATCTCTTCAAGAAGAACAAGGTCGCCTTCTTCCACGGCCGTGGGAGCTTCGTCAAAGCCGGGACCGAAGGCTGCGAAATCGCCGTGAGCGGCGAGACCCTCTCGGCGCGCAACGTCATCATAGCCACCGGCTCGAGTCCCCGCGTTCTGTCGGGGGCGGCATTCGACGAGAAGCTGATCCTCAGCAACGACGGTGCGCTCGCCATTCCCGAAGTGCCGAAACGCCTCGGCGTCATCGGCGCGGGCGTGATCGGGCTGGAAATGGGCAGCGTGTGGCGCAGGCTCGGGTCGGAGGTGACGATCCTCGAGGCGCTGCCGGTTTTCCTGGGCGCCGCCGACGAGCAGATCGCCAGGGAAGCGTGGAAGATCTTCACCAAGCAGGGTCTGAAGATCGAGCTCGGCGTGAAAATTACGGGTGTGAAGATGAGAAAGGACGTCACGGTCGAATACACCGACGCCGAGGGCAAGGCTCAGAGCGCGATTTTCGATCGGCTCATCGTCTCGATCGGCCGCATCGCCAACACCGAAGGCTTGAACGCCGAAGCAGTCGGCCTCAAGCTCGAGCGCGGCTTCGTCGCCGTGGACGAGCATTGCCGCACGAGTCTCGCCGGCGTGTGGGCGATCGGCGACGTGGTGCGCGGGCCCATGCTCGCGCACAAGGCGGAAGAGGAGGGCGTCGCCGTGGCAGAGCGCATCGCCGGGCAGCACCCGCACGTGGATTTCAACACCGTCCCCTGGGTGATCTACACCACGCCGGAGATCGCCTGGGTGGGCAAGACCGAGCAGCAGCTGAAGGCCGAAGGTGTCGCCTACCGTGCCGGCACCTTTCCGTTCTCCGCCAACGCCCGGGCGCGCGCGCTGGGCGACACGAGCGGGCTGGTGAAATTTCTCGCGGACGCGAAAACCGACTCCATACTCGGCGTGCACATCATCGGGGCGTTCGCCTCCGAGCTGATCGCCGAAGCCGTCGTCGCGATGGAGTTCCGCGCCACGAGCGAGGACATCGGCATGATCTGCCACGCGCATCCCTCGCTCTCGGAGGCGATGAAGGACGCGGCGCTGGCGGTGGACAAGCGCGCACTCAATATCTGATGAACGACAGCCCGCCGGAGGCCGCCGAGAAATTGCAGGACGCGGGCGAATCGCTTTCGGTCGTCGATCTTTACCACCGGGCGCTGCAACGTCGCGGATTCATGAGCGATTCCTCGCAGCTGCGCGCGGTCGAGCGGCTGCAGCAGCTCTACGAGGAGTGGACCGCCTACAAGGCGCGGCGCAGCACGGCGTTGAGGCGCCTGGTGGTGCGCCCGCCGCTGCCGCGCGGGGTGTACCTGTGGGGCGGCGTGGGCCGCGGCAAGAGCTTCCTCATGGACAGCTTTTACCTGTGCCTGCCGCTGGTGAGAAAGCGCCGCGTGCATTTCCACCATTTCATGCGCGACGTGCACCGGGAGCTCGAGGAGCTGAAAGGCCGGGAGGATCCGCTCGGCGCGCTGGCCGAGAGAATCGCCAAGCGCTACCGCCTCATCTGTTTCGACGAGATGCACGTGAACGACATCGCCGACGCCATGATCGTGGGCAGGCTGCTCGGCCGGGTGATGGATCTCGGAGTCGTCTGCTGCATGACCTCGAACTACCGTCCGGACGATCTGTACAAGGACGGGCTCAAGCGCGAAAATTTCCTGCCCACGATTGCGCTGCTCAAGGAGCGCCTGGACGTTCTGCACGTCGACGGCGGCGTGGACTACCGCCAGCGCATGCTCGAAGGCGTCAAGGTCTATCACACTCCGCTCGGCGATCAAACCGACCGGGCGTTGCTGGAGACCTTCAGGAGAATTGCGGAAGTCGAGGAGGAATTCCACGAGCTCGACGTGGAGGGCCGCGTGATTCCCTACCGCCACCGGGCCGGCGGCGTCGTCTGGTTCGATTTCAAGGTGATCTGCGGCCGGGGCCGGTCCCAGCACGATTATCTCGACCTCTCCAAGCGCTTCCACACGGTGATCGTCTCCGAGGTGCCGCGAATGGGCCTGATTCTCGCGGAAGAGGCGCGCCGCTTCACGCTGATGGTGGACGTGTTGTACGACAACCGGGTCAAGCTGATCGTCTCCGCGGAAACCGCGCCGGACAAGCTGCTCAAGATCGAGGACGACCCCGGCGAAGCGCAGCTGCGCGCCATGGTGTTCGAGTTCGACCGCACCGCGAGCCGTCTCGTCGAGATGCAGTCGCGCGAGTATCTCGCCGAGCGCCGGCGCACCCCCGATTGAGCAGCGTGCCGGCGCTCGCCGCACCGCCGGTATAATCGCTCATGGAAAAATTCAAAGCCTATCGCATCCACGAGATCGAGAAAAAAGTGGTTGCGGGGTTCGAAGAGCTCGCCCTCGATGACCTCGACAAGGGAGAGGTCGTGGTGCGCGTCGCGTATTCGAGCGTCAACTACAAGGACGCGCTCGCCGCGACCGGCGCGGGAAGGATCATCCGGCGCTTCCCCTGCGTCGGCGGGATCGACCTGTCGGGGACGGTGACGGAATCGGCCGACGCACGCTTTTCGCGCGGAGACGCGGTCATCTGCACGAGCTACGACCTAGGCGTGGCGCACGACGGCGGTTACGCCGAGTACGCCCGGGTCCCGGCGGACTGGGTGGTTCCCATGCCGAAGGGAATGAGTCTTTTCGAGGCCATGGCCCTCGGAACGGCCGGGTACACCGCCGGCCTCGCGATCGTGCGCATGGAGGCGAACGGCCTTGCGCCCGCCAAGGGTCCCGTCATCGTGAGCGGCGCGACCGGCGGCGTGGGCTCGATCGCGATCGACGTCCTTTCGCGCCTGGGCTATCGGGTGGTGGCGCTGACCGGCAAGGAGAGCGAAGCCGACTACCTCAAGGGACTCGGGGCAAAGGAGGTGATGTCCAGAAAAAGCCTCGATCTCTCGAAAGTCAAGCCGCTCGACAAGGCGATCTGGGCCGGGGCGGTCGACAATCTCGGCGGAGAAGTGCTCGCCTGGATGGCGAGCACGATGATGCCGGGCGGAACCATCGCTTCGATCGGCCTCGCGGCGAGCATGAGCCTGAACACCACGGTCGCGCCGTTCATTCTGCGCGGCGTGAGCCTGCTCGGGATCGACTCCGGCGCTACGCCGATGCCGCAGCGCCAGGAGGTGTGGCGCCGGCTAGCGGGCGACATGCGGCCGGCGCACCTCAAGCAGCTGACGCGAACCATCCCGATCGAGGAGCTCCCGCGGGCCTTCGAGGGCCTGCTGAAGGGCGCGGCCAAGGGGCGCATCGTCGTCGATCTGGCGGCCTGACATGAGCTCGATTCCCGGCGTGTCCACTCAGATACCGAAGCAGCGCGTGCTTCTGGTGGACGATTCCAAGATCGTCCGCACGACGCTCGCGCGCCTGATACGCAAGAGCTTCGACGTCCGGGAGGAGGTGAACGGCGAGGCCGGCTGGCAGGCGATCACGACCGATCCCTCCATCGAGGTGGTGTTCTGCGACATCCAGATGCCGGTGCTCGACGGCTTCGCGCTTCTCGATCGCATCCGGCAGTCCGGGGACCCGCGCATCAAGGGCATGCCGGTGATCGTGATCTCCGGCGACGAGGACGACGCCACCAAGAAGCGCGCGCGCGCGGCCGGAGCAAACGACTTCATAACCAAGACCACCGACGGCACGGAGCTCCTTTCGCGCATCGACAATCTCCTGCACCTGGTCGAGGCGAAGCAGCAGCTGGTCGTCAGCAAGCAGGCGCTCGACCAGACCGCCACCCGCGACCCGGTCACCGGCGCGTTCACGCCGCATTACCTCGTCACCGAAGGCGGCAAGCATTACTCCCACGCGAGGCGGCACGGCGGTCTGCTCGCCGTCCTGACCTTCCGGATGGACAGCTACGGCGAAATCGCCGAGAAAGTCGGGAAGAACGTGGCCGACCAGCTGCTCGCGAAAGTCGCCAAGCTCGTGATGGGCACGCTGCGTGCGGAGGATTCCATGGGGCGCACCGCGGAGGCGACCTTTGCGGTGATCTTCCCCGGGACCTCCTCCCAGCAGGCGCTCAATTTTGCGCGGCGCATGCACGAGCAGCTGGAGAAAGCCCAGGTCACCTACCGCGACCAGGTGCTCAAGATTCGCACGAGCCTCGGTCTTGCGGCGCTCGACGTAGACACCGTCGCCTCGATCGAGGAACTGATGAAGATGGCGCTGCAGCGCCTGCAGGATGCGGCGAGCCGCAAGCTTCAGCGCGCAGCCGAGCAGGAGGAAGCGACCCCGCTGAAGCCCGCGACCCTGCCGAGTGACATCGACCGGGCGGTGCAGATCATCGAGCACGCCGATGCGCAGCAGCTGGGCGACGCGGCAAGCGAAATGCTGCGGCGGATGCTGCCTTTCCTTCTGGCCGTGTGCCGGCGCCTCAATGTCGAGCTTCCGCTGGACAAGATCACCCAGGCGCTCAGGAACCGGCCGAAGTAGGGGCAGGACCGGACCCGATGACGACTTACCGCGAATTCCATCGGCGCTCCATCGAAGACCGCGAGGGCTTCTGGTCGGAGCAGGCGAAACTGGTGCACTGGCACCGGCCGCCTGCGCAAGTGCTCGACTACGGCCGGCCGCCCTTCGCCCGGTGGTTCGTCGGCGGAGAAACCAACCTCTGCTACAACGCGCTCGACCGGCATGTCGGAACACGCGGCGATCAGAAGGCACTGGTCTACATCTCCACAGAGACCGGCGAAGGGCGGAGCTTCAGCTACCGCGAGTTGCATGCCGAGGTGCAGCGCGCGGCGGCCATGATGCGATCGCTCGGGGTCGGCAAAAGCGACCGGGTCATCGTCTACATGCCCATGATCCCGGAGGCCGCTTTTGTCATTCTCGCCTGCGCGAGGATAGGGGCGATCCATTCGGTGGTGTTCGGCGGGTTCGCCGCGGCGAGCCTCGCGGCGCGCATCGACGACGCGCGGCCGAAGCTCATGGTCACCGCCGACGGCGGCAGCCGCATGGGGAAGGTCGTTCTTTACAAGGCGCTCGTCGACGAATCCATCCGGCTCGCCGGGCACCCGCCGGAGAAGGTCCTGATATACCGGCGCGGCTTCGACAAGGCGGTGCAAGCCGTCGCCGGGCGCGACCTCGATTACGCGGAGCTGCGCTCAAAGCACCTCGACGCCAGGGTGCCCGTCACCTGGCTCGAGTCGAACGAGCCCTCCTACATCCTTTACACCTCGGGCACCACCGGCAAACCGAAAGGCGTGCAGCGCGACGTCGGCGGCCACGCAGTCGCGCTCGCCGCGTCGATGCAGCACATCTACTGCGGCAGCGCGGGGGAGACGATGTTCACCACCTCGGACATCGGCTGGGTGGTGGGACATTCCTACATCATCTACGCCCCGCTGATCGCGGGAATGACGACGATCATGTACGAGGGCGTTCCGATCCGGCCCGATGCCGGGATCTGGTGGAAGATCGTGCAGGACCACAAGGTGAACGTGATGTTCTCCGCGCCGACCGCGATCCGGGTGTTGAAGAAGCACGATCCGGCTTTCCTGCGCAAATACGACCTCGGCTCGCTCAAACACCTTTTCCTCGCGGGCGAGCCGCTCGACGAGCCGACGCACCGCTGGATCGCGGAGGCGCTGCGCAAGCCGGTCATCGATCACTACTGGCAGACCGAAACCGGCTGGCCGATCCTGTCAGCCGTTCCGGGCGTGGAGAAGACGGCGATCAAGCTCGGCAGCCCGAGCTTTCCCGCCTACGGCTACGACCTGAAGCTCTTGCGCGAGGCCGACGCCGCCGAGGCCGGGATCGACGAGAAAGCCGTGGTCGCCATCGCGCCGCCTTTGCCGCCGGGCTGCATGACGACGGTGTGGGGCGACGACGAGCGCTTCGTCAAGACCTATTTCGGCACGTTCCGTAACAAACTGGTGTACACGACCTTCGACTGGGGCATCCGGGACAAGGACGGCTACTACTTCATTCTCGGCCGCACCGACGACGTGATCAACGTCGCCGGACACCGCCTCGGCACGCGCGAGATCGAGGAAGCGGTCAGCATGCACCCGAACATCGCCGAATGCGCCGTGGTGGGCGTGGCCGACTCCCTGAAGGGCCAGATGCCGCTTGCGTTTGCCGTGGTGAAGGATCCGTCCGGGCTGACTTCGGCCGGGGGCCGCAAGGCATTGGAGAAGGAGGTCATGGAGACCGTCGACAGGCAACTGGGCGCCATCGGCAGGCCACGTGCGGTACACTTCGTGTCCCTGCTCCCCAAGACGCGCTCGGGCAAGACGCTGCGGCGCTCCATTCAAGCGCTCGCCGAAGGGCGCGACCCCGGCGATCTCACCACGATCGAGGACCCGGCCGCGCTGGAGCAGATTCGAAGTGCGTTGAAGAACTAGCATCGCAGTCAACTCAAAGGAGACAGCATGTCCTCGAAACTAGCAGTTCAGGCTTTTGCAGCCGCGATGCTCGCGGCATTCGCGCTCGCCGCCGTCGCGCAGCAGCCGAACCCGATGGACGTCGTTCCGGACAAGATGCCGAACGACATCCCCTACGGCGCGCCGATATCGCTCGAGCGCGCCGACGCGGCTCTCGCCGCCGCGGTGGCCGAGTCCAAGAAGCGCGGCTGGAAACTGATCTGCGCGGTGGTGGACTCAGGGGCCCATCTCGTATCGTTCAAGCGCATGGACGGGGCGCAGCTCGGGTCGATCGCGATCGCGGAGCACAAGGCGCGCGCCGCGGCGAAGTTCCGTCGCGAGACCAAGGCGTTCGAGGACCGTATCCAGAGCAATAACTACTTGCTCACCCTGGACGACGTCATTGCTTCGCGCGGCGGCGTCCTGATCATGGAAAGCGGCAGGATCATCGGGGCGATCGGCTGCTCGGGCGGCACCGGCTCGCAAGACGAAGTGGTGGCCAAGGCGGGCGCCGCGACCGTCAAGTAGAGTTCCGTCTGTCGAAATGATAATAAGGGGCCGCGAGGCCCCTTATTTTTTCTCCGGCTCCGGCATCCGCAGGAGCTTCATCGCATTTCCAAAGTAGATCTTTCGTTTGTCCGCTTCCGGCAACTCGAGATCTTCGACCGAGCGTATCCCCTCGCGGATGAACATCGGCCCGCCCTCCGGATCGAAGGGGCAGTCGCTCGCGAACACCACGCGGTCGGCGCCGAAGAAATCCAGACCGCAGCGCAGCGCCGAGGCAGACCCGCCGAGCACCGTGTCGCCGTAGAACATGCGGAAATACTCGATCGGCTTTTTCGACATGCGTTTGAGCACGTCCTCGTAGTTCTCGTCGGCCGTGCGGCTGCCGAGCTGCGCCCACAGCGTTTCGGCGCGTCCCGAAAAATACGGGATCATTCCGCCGCAGTGATGCGTGATGATGCGCAGGCCCGGGAGCTTCTCGAAGAAGGCCGAGAACACCATGCGCGCCATCGCGATGCTCGTCTCGAACGGCCATCCGAGCACCTGCCAGATCTCGTATTTCGATTTCTGCTCGCCGACGTAGTCGGGGCGCGAGCCGGGCCGCGCCGGGTGCATCCAGATCGGAACGCCGTGCTTCCTCGTCGCGCGCTCGAACACCGGGAAGAACTCCGGCTCGTCGAGCGCGCGGCCGTTCACGCTGGTGCATATCTGCACGCCGCGCGCGCCGAGCTTGGTTATAGCGCGGTCCATCTCCTCGAGCGCAGCGGGAACGTTGTTCATCGGCAGCGAGGCGACGAATGCGGGGAATTTCTTCGGCCATTTCGCCGTCATCCCCGCCATGCCGTCGTTGGCGATGCGCGCGAGCTCGGGCGCGAGATCGGGCCCTCCCACCAGCTCGGGGGAGGGCAGCGACAGCGTCAGCACCTGCTGCACGTCCGGGAATTTTTCATCCAGCATCCGCACCCGCGCCTCGATGTCCCAGAGCATGCGCAGGCTGCTCATGCGCTTCAAGATGCCCTGATCCTTCAGGTGCTGCTTCATCATGTCCAGGTAAGGCATCGGCATGACGTGATTGAAGATGTCGATTTTCATGATTGTGAAAGTATTATCGTTTCCGGAGTCTTCATCGTTCAGCACTCTTTTCCTTGGCAGGATGAGGATGGGCGCGGCGTATGGTCGGGGACACGACTTTAGCTGAGACGTGAAAGTCCCAGACCGCAGCGCCGCCGCTTGCAGCGAACTCCGCCACCTGCTTCGGCAGATCATCCAGATTCCTGAAGGTCTTTCCCGGGAGCCCGAATCCGCGCGCGATGCCCGCGAAATCGCAGTAGCCGAACACCGACCCGTCCTCGGACATCCCCTCCGAGCGGAGCTTGTGCAGCTCGGAGCCGTACGCGCCGTCGTTCATCACGACGATCAGGATGTTCAGCCGATGACGCTTGATGGTTTCAAGCTCCTGCACATGCATCATCAGGCTGCCGTCGCCGTCGAACAGCACGACGGTTCTATCCGGACGCGCCGCGGCGACCCCCATGGCGAACGAGATGCCGTTGCCGATCGCGCCGAACTCGCGGACGGTGAGGAACGTCTCCTGTGGACGCGAAGGCATCTGCGCGAAAAACCATGAACAGTGGCCGCCCGAGTTCACCATCTCCCAATCGTGCGGCAAGGCTTTTTCCAGCGCCTCGACCACGTGGCGCGGGTCGAGCAGCCCCGGCTCGATCTCGAACACGTGGCTGTCGGGTTTTGAATCGCGGATGCGCGCAGCCATCGCATCGCTTCGCCAGCTCCCGCTTTTTCGTTCACTTTGGGCAGGCAACGCCGCCGTCAACGCCTCGACTCCCAGACGTGCGTCGGCCCGCAGGTGATGACGCGCCACTTCCTGGCCTTGACTGACCGCGACAGGGTCGATATCGATCTGCAGCATCTTCGCCTTCGGCCAGAGCTGGCCGCCGCCGCCCGCGTGGTAGGCGAGCGAACAGCCGACCGCGATGACGAGGTCGGCCTGCGCCAGATATTCGAGGCCGGCCTCGGGGGTGAAGCTGCCCGAGATGCCGATGCAAAAAGGATCGTCGTGGAACAGCCCTCTCGCGGGAAGCGTCGTCAACAGCAGGCCACCCATCCTGGCGGCCAAGGCCCGGCAAGCGGCGCCCGCTCCGGCTTCGACCGCACCCAGGCCGGCGAGCACGACAACCCGTTCGGCGCCGGCAACCAGCTGCGCGGCGCTGGCCACGTCGTCGGGATGCGGCGGAATCGGCGAAGGGCGCGGCAACAATTTGTGCGAGGGCCTGGGCAGATCCGCAGGTCCGTCCCACGGCCGGGCCTGCAGATCGAACGGAATACCGATCACTACGGGGCGACGTTCGCGACGCGCCTGCAGGAACGCGTCGCGTATTGCAACAGGCATGCGCTCGGGCATGTGCAGGCCGTGATAGGCGGCACCCGTTGCGGTGATGAGCGGTGCCTGGTCGATTTCCTGGTTGTACCAACCGCTTTTCAGCGGCGCTTCCCCGGCGAACACCACCAGCGGCAGATGGGCGCGCACGGCTGCGGGGAGCGCCGTGATCAATTGCGTCACACCGGGCCCGCACGTGACGGTCGCCACGCCCACTTCCCGGTTCTTTCGCGAGTACGCCATGGCGGCAGCGAGCGCGCAATGCTCGTGCCTGACATAGACCATGCGGCATCCCTCCTCGGACAAGCGCGCGGCCCAATTCATGTTCGCATCCCCGAGAAGAGCAAAACATGTTCGCACATCCTCCTGCGCGAAGGCCTTGGCGAGGATGTCGTACACGCGGGGCTTGGCTTCATTCTTCATCGTCGCAACTCCTGCATCGAACTCTCTTCTTAACCGTTGTGATCAGCGCCGGAGTTCACGTGGCGACGGGCCGTACTCGTTCCGCAGTTGCGTCTGCCTGTAACTGGGCTGCTCGTGACGCGCGATCGGCCGCTTGGCGTGCACCAAATTCAGGGCGACGAACGTCAGGCGATGGTCGCAAGCCGTCATACCTTTATGGGGTCCGGCGGTGCTGCCACCGTGCCACCGACGTTCGCAGCCACCGGCCCGCGCCCGCAAACCTTTGTAAGGCACGGTGCTCGCGCGCGCGTCCGCGTGGGCTGCGCTGTTAGCCGTCATCGTGCCGCAAGGACTTCCCTTAGCACCGCTTTGTAGATGTCCGCCCAAGTCAACCAACCCATATTCTTCGCAATAGAGCCGATGTTCACACTTGGCATGTCTTCGAAGACCTCACTCAATGAACTCGTGCTTCCACGGGCGCTCTTGTAGCGCGCAAACCAGTAAGCCGTCTGCCACTTGCTTAGAAACCCGCCGCGCGACTTTCTCTTTGCGTCGTTTAGGCTTGCCCCTGGCCTGAGAGTCCGGAGAATTTCCATGGGCGCTATGTCGAGCAGAATGAAGAAAAACTCTCTTCCGGAACGCAAACTATCCTTCACGCCGACACGAAGCTTTCGCGCGATTTGGTCATGCGGCTTTCGATTGGCTTTGTCCGCAAGGCTCATCGGCGAGTAGAGCTTCGCCTCTATGAACACAAGCAGGCCTTTTCCTTCGATACTCGCATCGACTTCAGTTTCCTCTCCCTTCTCACCGTATTTCTTACCAATGAAGATTTGGCTCTCGGGCAGGCTAGCCGAGGGCTGCCGATTGTCGAACGCCAATGCCCATATGGTGGCAAGGGCACGCGCTTTCTGGGCTGATGAAAGGAAGTTCAAAGTGTCAAAGCACGACCAAGTGAGAGCGTCCTCGCTGTTCGAACTTCTCGTATGGCGGAGCTTGTGTCGTTGGCCGCCATATGTCTGGTTTACGAACTGCTCGACATCAGCTTCTCGTCCGGGGCAAATGACGAAGTTGTCCCTATAGTCTTTGTAAACCAGCGCCCCAGACGTGCGAGACCTCAGTAAAGTTGGTCTTTCAGGTTTCTCAGAACTCATTCGCCCCCCAAAGGGACTCTGCCATGCGTGACGGCTAACGTCGCGCTAACCGGCGCGCGCGGCTAGCCCGCGCGCGGTCCGGTTGAGCGAGTGGTTAGGCCTGACATCGTGATTCATGGAGCTAGCTCTGATCGCCCTCGTCCAGCGGACTGCAAACGTAGCGTGGCAGGTTCCAATGCTCAGGCGGGCATGCAATTTCCTCGATGCGAGCGACCAATGCGTCCGTTCGGGTGAACCACTCCGCGCCCCGAGTGTACGGCTTGAACCGCTGGATGTGTCGAAACTCCTTGTGTAACTTCTGTTCAAGCTTCTCAGCTTCGTATGTCGGAAACTCGTGGTCGCTCTTGGTAAAGTATTTCAAGCCCAGGAGTTCGACTTGCTCGTGATTGGAGGATTGGATCTGCGACAGGCGTCTCATCACAGTTGCTCGGAGATCCCTGCTCCCGGTGAGAGCGGCCATGCCGATTTTCACTGCAACATGATATGGTTTGCCAACGGCGAGGAAATAGACGATCCCTTCACAGCGTCGCCACGCGACGGTGCTTGCTGCAGCCTCAGAAGGCAGTTTGGGTGGATTCACTGGTGGTGTCAGGCCTAACGTCGCGCTAACCGGCGCGCGCGGCTAGCCCGCGCGCGTCCGTGTTGAGCAGCAGGTTAGAACTCACAAGCCCAACTCCTGGACCCGATATGCCGCCTTCCCCCGGATAAGCACTGCATTCCGAACAACCTCGATCTCCGCTGCTTTATTCTTCAATCTAGACCGTACGAGCACGATATCCACAGGAAACGCATCCGGGAGTGCGTCCGTTTTCATATCTGCAAATTCGGATAGCTTCGGCGGGAGTAAATCAGAGGCGTGTACACCGTCAGCACGATGATAGACGATATCCCAGAACTCGAAATCGTCTTTTGGCGTACTCGTGAGAAGAGTATTGATTTCCTGCTGTCGTTTCTGGAGCCAAGCTTTGGAATCCTTTTGCATCAAGTTACGATCTGCCTCTATCTCCGTTACCTTGTCGTGAAATTTACCTCGATAGTCAACATTGGCCACTTCACCAAAAAAACAGTGGCGAAAAGGAATTGCGAGAACCCATTTGTCACAGGAACTGAAACTCTGCATGAGAACTACCTCGAATAACCGGTCGGTAGCAGGATCATAGATGTAGGCTGGCCTCTTAGCGAAAACGGAGTTGTACACGGAAATTGCGTAAAGAACACCAACGAACGCTGCAATCCACCCAATGCCACTCCATTTTCTGTGCCCTTGGTCCATGTACTAGTGCGTTCTAACGTTTGGCATGAGAAGGGTTAGGCGGCGTCTTTGCCATGGATCGCAATTCGATTCTTGCCTTTGGCTTTGGCTTCGTGTTCAGCGGCGTTCGCCATCGCTATCAGGTTTTCCAGTGTGTCTCCGTCCTTTGGCCACAGTGCGATGCCAATCGACACCGTAATGTGCAGACGGCTGTTGCCCACAGAGAACTCCTCCGCTGCAACTTGTTCTCGCAACCGCTCGGCGAACTGTGCAACCTCGTCAGAAGTTTGGTTCGGAAGAAGAACCAAGAACTCCTCACCGCCGTGGCGATAGGCTTCGCCTCGATGAACGCAGATAGCACCGAGCAGCTTCTGAAATGGAACCAGGACGTCCCGATCGACGACGGCCTCGGTGAAGCGCGTGTTGAGAGACTTGAAGTCGTCGATATCTAGGAACAGGACACCTACGGCAGCGTCAGCACGAAGTCCAGAGCAGTACGAAACGAAGTCAGGCGAAGCCTGCCGGAGGCTGTACAGAAGTCCGAACTTCTGCTCTTTCTCCTTCTCGCTCGGCGGCTCCATTTCAAGTGCCTCTTCATAATGCTGTCTCTCCACGGCCCAAATCAGTTGAGATGCACTCCTCACGGCCCGAGCCCGTATCTCGGGAGTGGTCATTGGCTGAAAGACCGATGGAACTGAAAAAACGAGAGGGTCAACGAACGAAAATGACTTCGTCAAATGCCCGAGAAGGTCAGGTAGCACAATTCTTTGCACCTCTTTCAGTGCAAGCCCGTGCTGAACAATGAAAAGCGGCTCTGTAACCGTCCAGAATTCATTCCAGTTGTACGTTTCGAACCGCGGATAGTGCCGGTAACTGGAGCGAGAAATGGCAAAAAGCAAAATCTTCTCACCGATGATCAGTACCGTATCTCGAGTCGCAAATGGCGTACAGGCGCGCGCAAAAGTAGGATCGTCTGCCAATAGATTATCGAGCTGCAATAGAATGTCAGCGATGAGATCGGAGTAGGGGCGAAAAATGCCCTTGCCGAAGCTTTTTGCGTGTGTGTAGTCAGTCCAAGACACAGGCGCGACCCTAATTACTCGTGAGTTCTAACGTCTTGGTGTGCCGCGGGCCAGCACTGACATCCACACTCGCGTGGCGCTGGCGGCCCGTCGGCACCACCTTGAGTTTGAGCACATGTACATTATTGACTACCAAACGCGCACGGTTGCAACGGTATACATAAGCGATAGGGCGCTCTTTGCATCTTCTTCGAGGACCTCATAGTCGCGGCGGCCAACCTTCCAAGAGCGCTGAGACAGTAGCGCTGGATGTGCATAAGGCTTGAGATGAACGTAGGGATTTCGGATCTCCTGAAGGTCGTCAATTCTCTTGAGAAGTGGTGTGATGGCCGCACGATTGTTTTCTAAGCACCTAAGAATAGATCGCATTCCGCCACGGGCCTCTTTGTGAAAACCCTTCTTGTCGAGTTCAATCGTGAGTACGTGCTCGATAAATGCGCCGGCGAGCATCACGGCTGCGATTGGTTGCCCGTTTATGAAGGAATCCTTGGCTTCGCTGAAGACAAAGAACGTTTCAGGCGGAAGCGTAAAGAAGAAACCTCTCGGGAATATTTGTTCAACCCATTTCAACCGATCTAGACGTTCGTCAAATGTCTCCTGATCGTAGCGGGCAAGTCCAGCCTCAAGTCGCGTTCGACGAACGCGACGCCGCTTGCCGAAAAGATCTCGCGGTATCGAATGCCGCGTTCGCATGTGCTCTAACGTCCGCCGTGAGCCGCGTGCCGCTTGCGGCACGTCGGGCTCGACGGCGTGGTTGGGTGGCAAGACATCACGGTCATAGGTCGGATACTCAGGTATTCCTCCAGAAGCTCGGAGCCCTGACACCTTAGTTGCGCAGCGCGGCGGTGCTTTAGGTCTTCCCGTTAGAGCCTGGGGGCTACTTCGGTTTCATAGAACTTGCGGAGGTTGGGCTGGAAGGAATCCGTGTATCGAGTCGTACCGATCGGGTAGCTCACGTTCCCATCTCGCCCGTTCATCTGAAACTCGAGCCGCGCTGCGTTGCAGATCTTTCGCATCTGCTCGAGAGTGCTAGCCCGATAGTTGACGAAGTCAAAATAGTAGGTGCCGGTAGTTCGATCGACAGTATGGTCAATGCGCGTGCTCGCCGCGCGCAGGGCGATTCGCTCGCCGTCAGCTAGAAACACGATTTCGTCTCCGGGTCGCACGTTAAGCCAGCGCGCTGGTCCGACTGGCCCGAATTGCACATCAGGTTTTGCTCTGCGGTAATTGAAACCGGCGGCGATAGCCTTGCCAGTGGTTCGATCCGCGGCTACCCACGGATTAAGCTCCGAAACCGGAAGCGTCCAGAGCGGACCACCAGAGTCGATGCCGTTGCCTTTGAAGCTGTATATCCGCGGAGAGGAGGGATCGGAGAATTTATCGGTGTCCTCGGCAACTTGATATGGAGAGGCACAAGCGCTGATAAGGACGGCGGCCGTAAGTAGGGCACTGCGCTGTTTTGCGATCATCGTTGCGTTCCACAAAGTTGAAAAATCGGACTTTGCAACGTAGAAGTGGCCCCATAGGCAAGAACTCCAGTGACCTCAGGGACTTTGGCGAGCGAGCGCCCATCTTCTTCGCGTTCGTGCTGAATCGTGAATTTCATACGCCACCTCGACGTTTACGCGCGTTTTACGCCCGTTGTCTTCTTGCCGCCCAACGTATAGTTAACTTCCGAAATGTCCCCTATATTGGACACCCGCAGTCGGGTGCCTGTCATCTCTTCCGAAAATCAATGTATTACAGCGCTGCATACATGTATGTGCGCATGGTGCGCCGCGATGTCGTGCCAATTATCACAGGATAGGCGGCCGGGAGGAAAGAAATGAACCAGGATTCAAGGAAGTCTGCGATGCGGGTATATCATGCTCCCGCACGACATTTCCGGATTTGACGATGGCCGATTACCGCATCGAGCACGACAGCTTCGGCGAGATCCGCGTTCCCGCCGACCGACTGTGGGGCGCGCAGACGCAGCGCTCGCTCGAGAATTTCCGCATTTCCGGCGAGCGCATGCCCGTGGAGCTGATCCGCGCGCTCGCGCTGGTCAAGCGCTCCTGCGCGCGGGTGAACATAGAACTGAAGGAGCTTCCCGAGGAGAAAGCGACAGCCATCGCCGCCGCCGCGGACGAGGTGCTCGCCGGAAAGCATGACGGCGAGTTTCCGCTCGTGGTCTGGCAGACGGGCTCGGGCACGCAGACCAACATGAACATGAACGAGGTTCTCGCCAACCGGGCGAGCGAGCTCCTCGGAGGCGAGCGCGGCGAGAAGCGCCGCATCCATCCCAACGACGAGGTCAACCGCGGCCAGTCCTCGAACGACGTTTTTCCCACCGCGATGAACGTCGCCGCCGTTCAGGCCATCCACGATCGGCTCATGCCCGCGCTTTCGTCGCTGCGCGAGATCCTCGGGGCGAAGTCGGCTGCGTTCGCCGGCATCGTCAAGATCGGGCGCACCCATCTGCAGGATGCCACCCCCCTCACGCTCGGCCAGGAGATCTCAGGCTGGGTGTCGCAGCTCGACCATGGCATCGCCCACGTGCGGGCCTCGCTCACTCATCTGTGCGAGCTCGCCCTGGGCGGCACCGCGGTGGGCACGGGACTCAACGCCCATCCCGAATTCGGCGCGCGCGTGGCCAAGGAGCTCGCGAAAGCGACCGGGCTGCCTTTCGTTTCGGCGCGCAACAAATTCGAGGCGCTCGCGGCGAACGACGCCCTGGTGAACGGCCACGGCGCGCTGAAGACGATCGCCGCGTCGCTCACCAAGATCGCGAACGACGTCCGCTGGCTCGCGAGCGGCCCGCGCTGCGGTATCGGCGAGATCTCGATTCCGGAAAACGAGCCCGGCAGCTCGATCATGCCCGGCAAGGTCAATCCGACGCAGTCCGAGGCGATGACCATGCTGTGCGCCCAGGTGCTCGGCAACGACGTCGCGGTGAACGTCGGAGGGGCCTCGGGCAACTTCGAACTGAACGTGTTCAAGCCGCTCATCATCCACAATTTCCTTCAGAGCGTGCGGCTGCTGGCCGACGGGGCCGAGAGCTTCCGCGATCATTGCGCGGCGGGCATCGAGCCGCGGCGCGAGCGCATCGCCGAGCTGCTGCAGACCTCGCTCATGCTCGTCACCGCGCTCAGTCCGCACATCGGTTACGACAAGGCGGCGCAGATCGCCAAGAAAGCGCACAAGGAAGGGACCACCTTGAAGCAGGCGGCGCTCGCGCTGGGGTACGTCACGGCCGAGCAGTTCGACCAGTGGGTGCGGCCGGAGAAGATGGTCTGAGGGAACGGATTCCACGGGAGGAACATGCTCTACGTCATGGTCAACGAAGACCGGCCCGACGGCCAGGCGATCCGCGACGCGACGCGCGAAACGCACCTCGCCTATCTGGAGCGCCACAAGGACATCGTCGTGCTCGCCGGCGGGACGCTCGCCGAGGACGGCAAGACGCGGACGGGCAGCGTGTTCATCGTCAACGTGACTAGCCGCGAGGCGGCGGAGAAATTCTCGGCCGAGGAGCCGTTTCGAAAAGCCGGTTTGTTCCAGACGGTGAAAATCACCCGCATGCGGCGGGGGCAGTGGCATCCGCAAAACGCACCGCGGTCGGAGGAGGGGAGCTGAGCCGGAGGTCGAGAGCGCCTTTCAACCGCAGACCGCGCGGACCTGGAGCATGTCGGTCAGGCCCTGCAGGACCTTGTCGATCCCGTCCTGCTTGAGGGTCCGCATGCCGGCCGCCACTGCCACGTTCTTTACATCGGTCACGGGCGCCCGCAACTGCACCGCCCGCCTCACCGCCGGATCGCCCACGAGCAGCTCGTACAGCCCCAACCTGCCTTGGTATCCGGTGCGATTGCAGCGTTCGCAGCCGCGGGCGCGGTAAAGGGTGATCTTGCCGCCCTTGCCGGTGTAGCGCTCGCGCCAGCCATTCATCACTTTTGCCGCGTCGAGCGAGGTCTCGAGGCAGTATTCCCTGAGGAGCTCGTCGAGATTCGCCGACGTCGGCGTATACGCTTCCTTGCACGCCGGGCAAAGGCGCCTTGCTAGGCGTTGCGCCAGGATGCCGAGCAGCGCATCGGCGAAATTGAACGGATCCATGCCGAGATCGAGCAGCCTCACGATGCACTCGGGCGCGCTGTTGGTGTGCAGCGTCGACAGCACCAGGTGCCCCGTCAGCGACGCCTCGATGCCCATCTTCGTCGTTTCCGCGTCGCGCATCTCCCCGACCATGACGACATCGGGGTCGGCGCGCAGGAAGCTGCGCATCGCGGCGGCAAAAGTCCAGCCGATCTTGGCATTGACCTGGACCTGGCGCAGGCCGGGCTGCGTGATTTCGATCGGGTCTTCCGCCGTCCAGATCTTGGACTCGGACGTGTTGAGGAATCCGAGCAAGGAGTGGAGCGTGGTGGTCTTCCCGGACCCCGTCGGGCCGCACACGAGGATCAGCCCCTGCGGCTTGGAAATCAGCCGCTTCATGGCCGCCAGAGTCTGCGCGTCGAAGCCCACCTGCTCGATCGGGACAGGCTTGGCCGCCGCGAGCACGCGCATCACGACGTCTTCCAGGCCGTCTTTCGTGGGAACGGTGGTGACCCGCAGCTCCACCTTCCTCGGACCGAACCGGCTGAAGTCGATCTTGCCGTCCTGAGGCTTGCGGCGTTCCGTGATGTCGAGCTGGCACATGACCTTGATTCTGGAAATAACGGCCCTGCGGAACCTGGACGAAAGCTCAAGATAGTCGACCAGCGTTCCGTCCTTGCGGAAACGTATGCGCGTGCCCGTCTGGGCCGGGTTGGATTCGATGTGAATGTCCGACGCCTTCTGCTCCACTGCGTCGAGGATTATCTTGTTGACGAGCCGCACGAGCGCGCTGTCGCTCTCGACGGCCTGCTGCTCGCCCACCTCGAGTTCGCCGGTTTCCGCAGCCAGGCGGGATGCGAGCTCATTTATTCCGACATCACCCGCCGCAGCATGGGAAGCTGCGAGCTCGCCAGAACCGCGTCGGCCGGGCTTTGCGTCCGACGAGCCCCCGGCGGGCTGGGGCGCGCCGTAGTGGCTCTCGAGCGCGTACCGGATGTCCTCTTCAGAGGCCATCACGGGGATCACCTTCATGCCGGTCATGAAGCGCAGCTCGTTCAGGCTGGTCATGCCCAGCGGGTTTTCGGTCGCCACGACAAGGCCGCCTCCCGACTCGCACACCGGAACGATCCGGTAACGGTACGCCACGCGCGCCGGAACCTTGCTGGCGATTTCAGGTGCGATCCTGAACTTGCGCAGATTGACAAACGGAATTCCCAGCTTGTGCGCCATCACCGCCTTGATCACTTCGGAATCCACGATTCCCAGGCCCAGCAGGATCTGCCCGATCGGCATCTCGCGATTTTGGGATTGGATCTTCTGCGCTTCCCCCAGCTGCGACTCGGTCAGGAAACCGAGTTCGATCAATGATTCGCCCAGCTTCAGGATCGGGCGGGTATGCTGGCGCTTCAATGCCGCCGCAAGCTGATCCGGCGCGACAATCTGGTTCTCGGTCAGATATTCCCCGAGCTTTTGCGTCCGCAATTCCCGCTGCTTCTTCAGCGCCGCCTCCACCGCCTCGGGCGACGCGAGGTTCTGCTCGATCAGCATCTGCCCGAGGGGAGCACCGATGCTGCTGGCCTGTATCGCGTGTGCGGGCACGAACCACCGCGCCACGCCCGAATCTTGCTCCGGCAAATACAGGAACAGCCCGCACAGCGCATCGACACAACCCATCGTCTCGCCCTGGATTTTTTTCCCGTTCACCAGATCCACGTTGAACGGCTGGCGCTCGGACGGCGCGAATATTTCCTCTTCAGCCACTCCAAGGGTGCGCTGCTCGGGTTTGAGCTTGAGCAGCCGCAGCAGCTGCAGAGTGAGAAAACTGGAAAACGCAACGTTGATTTCGGAACTTGCGTCGGTCGGCTGAAACTTGAGCAGCGCCTCGTCCGGCCGAAAATCCGTCACCCGGCCGGTCGCCCGCGTGTCGTCCTTGAAGATGAGCAGGCATTCTTCCGGAACCTTGCGGTCCCCGCTCCGGATGAACTCGAAGTAGGGCGGAGCGGGCCAATGGAACAGTTCCTCCGTTCCGGCCCTGTTCGCTGCCAGATCCAGATACTCACTCATCTCCATCGTCGTGAAGAGCGGCGGCTGGCTCTTCCCGATGCTTCGTTCTCTGGCCACTCCAACCTCCTTCGCGTGGCTGTGCCATAGTAACATTCGGCTGTCGCCGATACAGGAGAATCCATGAAGAGGTCGTTTTGCCGTCTGGTTTGCCTCACGGGACTCGCCACGCTGTGTGCCGCGCAGACCGTCCTCGCCCAGGGCGCGAAAAACTATCCGGACAAACCCGTGCGCGTCGTCGTCGGCTATTCGCCGGGCGGTCTGCCCGACACGATCGCGCGCCTAGTCGGCCAGAGGCTCGCCGAGCGCTGGGGCCAGCAGTTCGTCGTGGAGAACAAGCCCGGGGCGAACGGCATCCTGGGCGCGGATTACGTCGCGAAGTCGGCGCCGGACGGCTATACGCTGCTGATGACGGACAACTCGACCCACGCGATCAACCCGTTTCTGTATTCCAAGCTTCCCTACGACGCGGACAGGGATCTCATTCCGGTCTCGCTCACCGCGCGCGCGCCGCTGTTCCTCGCCGTGCATCCGTCGGTCAAGGCGAATTCCTTCAAGGAGCTGATCGCGCTCGTCAAGGCCGAGCCGGGCAAGTACGGCTACGGCTCCTCGGGAATCGGCAGCACGCATCACCTGTGCATGGAGTACCTGAAGTCGTCGCTGCATCTCGAGATGACGCACGTGCCCTACAAGGGTACGGGGCAGAGCGTGCCGGCCGTCGTGGGCGGACAGGTGCCCATGGTGCTGTCCGGCTATCCGACGCTCGCCGCCCACGCGAAGGACGGGCGCGTGAAGCTGCTCGCGATCAACTCCCTCAAGCGCTCGGATCTCGCCCCGGATGTGCCGGCGATCGCCGAGACGATTCCCGGATTCGATTTTGCGCCGACCTTCGGCCTGTTCGCGCCCAACGGAACGCCGCGCGACATCATCGTGAAGATCGGCGCCGACGTGGCGCAGGTGGTGAAGCTCCCCGACGTCGCCGAGCGCATGAAGAATCTCGGCATCGATCCGCTCGGCGTCTCGGGGGACGAGTGGGCCAGGCTCCTGAAAGCGGACGCCGAACGCTACGCGAAGGCCGTGAAGATCTCCGGCGCCAAGGTGGACTGAGCGGAATCCGATGGGCATGCTGATCGACGGCAAGTGGACCGACCGGCGCCCGGCCGAGGTCGCCGGTCGCTTCGTTCGCCCCGAAAGCCAGTTCCGCAACTTCATCACCGCGGACGGCTCGTCGGGTTTCAAGACGGAGCCGGGCCGCTACCACCTCTACATCGCCTACAACTGTCCCTGGGCGCACCGCACGCTCATTTTCAGGAAGCTCAAAGGGCTCGAGGGCATGATCTCGATTTCCTCGGCGCGTCCCGATGACCGAAGGGAGGGCTGGCGCTTCCACGCAGGATTTCCCGGCGCGAGCCGCGACGAGATCAACGGCTGCGAGTGGCTGCACCAGGTCTACTCGTTGGCGAAGCCCGACTACACCGGCACCTGCACCGTGCCGACCTTGTGGGACAAGAAGAGGAAGACCATCATCAACAACGAATCCTCCGAGATCATCCGCATGTTCAATAGCGCCTTCGACGGCTTGGGCGCGAAGCCGGGCGATTACTACCCCGCGCCCTTGCGCGGCGAGATCGACCTCGTCAACGAGTTCGTGTACGAGCACCTCAACAACGGCGTATACCGGACCGGTTTCGCGGCGACTCAAGGCGCGTACGACGAAGCGGTGGAGAAGGTCTTCGCGGGGCTGGACACGCTCGAGCAGCGCCTCGCGCACCAGCGCTACCTGGTCTGGAACACGCTGACCGAGGCCGACTGGCGCCTCTTCCCGACGCTGGTGCGCTTCGATGCCGCCTATCATCACGTGTTCAAGTGCACCTGGAGGCCGCTCGCGAGCTACGGCAATCTGCACGACTACATGCTCGATCTGTATCAGGTTCCGGGCATATCCGAGACGGTGAAGCTCGATCACATCGTCACCGGTTACTACAGCATCGACCGAGTCAACCCCAGCCGCATCGTTCCGAAGATCCCGAAGCTCGACTGGACGCGGCCCCACAACCGCGCGCGACTCGGCAAGGCGCTCTCGGCGGCTTAGGAACACGAATGTCCGCCGTCGTCAATTCCGATCTGGCGCGCTTCTCGAAGGAGATCGCCGCGCTCGACATGAAGCCGCTGTGGGAGCGGGTGATGCGGCTGAAACCCGGCACCGCCGCTCGAGCCGCGATCTGGCGCTGGCAGGACACGCGCCCGCTTCTGATGCGCGCCTGCGAGCTGATCACGGCAAAGCAGGCCGAGCGGCGCGTTCTGATGCTCGAGAACCCGGCGCTCGCCGGAACGACTTTCATCACGCCGACCCTGTACGCGGGGCTGCAGGCGATCCTGCCCGGAGAGATCGCCCCCACGCACCGCCATACGCCCAACGCGCTGCGTTTCATCATGGAGGGCGAGGGCGCCTATACCGCGGTCGGCGGCGAGCGCATCGCGATGCGGCCCGGGGATTTCGTCGTGACGCCGGGCTGGACCTGGCACGATCACGGCAACGAAGGCTCGGCGCCCGTCGTCTGGCTGGACGGTTTAGACACGGCGTTCGCGAATCTGTTCGGAGCACACTTCCGCGAGGACTACTCCGAGGAGCGGCAAGGCGGAGCCGCGCGCCCCAACGGCGACAGCCTGCTGTCGTATCCCTACGAGCGCACGCGAGCGCGCCTGGAGCGGCTGTCGAAGAGCGCAGATCCGCATCCGTCTCACGGATGGAAGCTCCGTTATTCGAATTCCGCGACCGGCGGTGATCCCTTTAAGACGATGGCGGTATTCATGCAACGGTTGCCCAAGGGATTCACCGGCGCCGAGTGCCGCAGCACCGACGGCGCGGTGTACTGCGTCGTCGAAGGGCGGGGCCGCGCCGACATCGGGGCGGCGCACTTCGACTTCGCGCCTCACGATGTCTTGGTCGTGCCGTCATGGGAAGTCCACCGCTTCTCGGCGGCGACCGACTGCGTGATCTTCAGCTACTCCGACCGGGCGGCGCAGGAAGCGCTCGGCTTCTGGCGCGAAGAAAGCTGACCACCCCGCCCCTTCGGGGCACCCCTCCTCGACGAGGAGGGGACTGTCACATCCTCCACTCGACGTAGGTGTAGAGGTAGTTCGATCCGCCGTTCACGTTGTCGAAGATCTGGGCCATGCCGAAAATGCCCGAGCGGTGGCTGACGCCCAGCCCGAAATAAGTCTCGCGCAGTTCCTTCGACCCGAAGAGATCGCCCACGCTGACGTCGATGGTCGGGTCGGCGTACTGCAGCAGCTTCGAGGTGTTGCGGCCGCGCGCGGCCTGGTCCCTCGCTTCCACGTAGGGCACGCGTTGCGCGTAGGAGAAGCCCCCGCCGAAGCCGATGCGCGTGCGCACGCGCCCGCTCCAGGGAAAGCCCCAGTAGAACGCCTTGAGGTAGCCGTTGAGCTGCCAGGAGTCCGACCAACGGGTCCCGGCGAGTTGAAGCCCGCGCTCCTCGTGGCGCAGCAGCCCGGCGTACCAGGCGATCATGACCGGCCAGCCGTGCGGGCTCTCGATGAAGGGCCGCCCGACCTCGAAGGAATCGACGCTGGTGCGATCGTCCGTGCCGATCGACCTGCAGCGCAGCTCCATGATCGGCAGCAGGTTGCAGGGGCTCGACCGGCCGTGCAGGACCTTGAAGGTGAGCGGGACGCCGTCGCGGGCACCCTTGACCGGCGTCGGCGTGAATTCGTAGGCGAGGCCGCCGTAAGCCGCGAGCTGGACGCGGCCATCCACGATCGGGCTCTTGCGCACGCCGCTGGCCCAGAGCGTGGCGGACGCGCCTGCGAAAAAATGCCAGGTGTCGGTGAGATCGTATCGCGCGTTCAGGCCGACGCTTCCGTTGAGCCCACCCCCGGGTCGGTAGGCGGGACGGGCCGCTGCGGCCTCGGAGGCGCCCACGCCGTAGTAGTAGTCGTTGAGCCGCGCGTCGCGGGCGGACAGCATGAAGTACGGGGCGAGCATCAGGCGCCCGCGCCACCACTCGGTGGCGGCTCCGAGCCGCCCCTCGGTTCCGCGGGAGTTGCCCGACACGTCGTGAAGGACCTCTGCGAATCCATGGCCCCAATCGAAGCGCTGCTCGTAGCTCAGCCCGAAGTCGGTTCCCGGAACGCGCGTGGACATTCCCGCGAGGCTCGCCGGGACACGTTCGACGGGAAAGCTCTCGAAGCGGTGCGAAAGGAACGCGGCGGCGCGCCTTCCGGACCCGAAATCGAGCCTGAGCCCCGCGCGGTAGGAATGCAGGTAGACGTGCTCCCCCTCGTAGAGGTACAGGGGCAAGAGATCGATGCGCACGCCGCCCCCGCGATAGGGCGACTGCTCGAAGCGCGAGACGATTCCCCAGCCCGCGCTGCCGTGCTCGGTGATGTCGGCGAGGAAGTCGCTCGTCGCGGCCGCCGGCGGAGCGGCGGTCGCGACGAGCACTAGAGCGCAGGCGACGAAGGCGCGCGGCAGGCGAGCGTAGCGAATGATGGGTCCGGATCGGGAGGCTGTGCGAAAAACGCCGCGGTATTCTAATATGAAAGCCATGTCGAATTTCGGAAGTTCACGCTCGTGTCGGGCGGCTTGCGTCCTGGCCGCTTTCTCGGCGTTCTCCGCGGCGCCTGCCCAGGATTACCCGTCCCGCCCCGTGCGCGTGGTCGTTCCCTCCGCCCCGGGCGGCGGCTTCGACCTGGTGGGGCGCGTGCTCGCGCAGAAGCTGGGCGAGCAGACGGGGCAGGCTTTCGTGGTCGAGAACCGCCCCGGCGCAGGCACGCTCGTCGGCACGCAGCTCGTCGCGCGCTCCGTCCCCGACGGCTACAACCTCGTCGTCGGGGGGCTTTCGAACATCGCGCTCAACATGGGCCTTTACAGGGAGCCCGGCTACGATTCGCTCGCCGACTTCACTTGCGTCGGCCTCGTGGTCAGCCATTCCTACACCCTGGTCGCACGCAAGGACCTGCCGCTCGCGAGCCTCGCGGAGGTGATCGCGTTCGCGCGGGCGAATCCCGGCAAGCTCAACATCGGCACCAGCGGTCCCGGAACCGGGCAGTACATCGGCGCGGCCATCATCGCCGCGCTCACCGGCGTCGACATCGTCAAAGTGCCTTACAAGGGCGCGCAGCCCGTATACCAGGATCTGCTCGCGGGCCGCGTCGACCTTTTCTACGACAACACCACGACCACCCGGCCCTACGTCGAGTCCGGGCAGGTGAAGGCGCTCGCGGTGTCGAGCCGCGAGCGCGCGCCGACCATGCCGCAGCTTCCCACGCTCATCGAAACCGGCGTGGTCGAGCTGGAAATGGAGACCTGGTTCGGCCTGTTCGCGCCGGCGCGCACGCCGCGCGCAATCGTCGAGCGCCTGCGCGCCGAGGTGGACCGCGCCACGCGCTCGACCGAAGTGCGTTCGCGCCTCGAGATGGGCAGCGGCAGGAGCCTGCGCATCGCGCCCGCCGAGACCGAGGCGTTCGTGCGCGCGGAGGTGGCCAAATGGACGGGGCTGCTTCGCAAGGCGGGCATCGAGCCCGAGTGAGCGCATGCCCGGACCTGCAGGACCAGCTTGCGATTTCCGCGCTCATGCAGGACTGGGCGCTCGCGCGCGACACCGGAGACTGGGGCAAGCTGCGCGCGACCGCGCACCCCGGGGCCGCGATGACCACGACCTGGTTCGACGGGCGATTCGAGGATTTCGTCGAATCCTGCGAGGCTTCCTTCAGCAAGGGATCGCGCTCGCAGCATTTCCTGGGCGGCACCGCGGCGGAAATCAGGGGCACCCGCGCGATCGCGCAGACGCGCATGTCGATCAACGTGCGCTCGCGGCTCGACGGCGTGGAGGTCGACGCGACGTGCAGCGGCCGCTTCTTCGACCGGGTGGAGAAGCGCGACGGCGTGTGGCGGATCGCAAGGCGCTCGGTGATCTACGAGAAGGACCGCATCGACCCGGTCGATCCGAATGCGAAGATCTCGCTCGACCCGGAGCTTCTGGCGCGCTTTCCGGAAGGCTACCGCCATCTCGCCTATCTGCAGACGAAGAACGGCGCCCGCGTGAACCCGAACCTTCCGACCGCCCGCGGCGAGGCGCTCGAGAAGCTGGTGGCCGAGGCGAAAGCGTGGCTGGCAGCGCAATGAACCGGGGACAGACCACCATTTCCTTTAGCGTAAATGCGTAGGGAATGGAAGCAACGAAAATGGTGGTCTGTCCCCGGTTTTCTACAAGGAGAGATGAACATGGACGAGCTGCAGCGCTATCTGGTGGAGGAAGCGGTCGAGGACTACGAGGAGGGACGCCTCACGCGCCGCGAGGCGCTGAAGGCGATCGCCGGCATCACGGGAGCGGCGCTCGCGGCGCAGATGCTCGAAGCGCGCGCGCAAACCGCGCCGGCCGGCAAGGCCCCCGCGAGCTCGGCGCCCCTGGTCACGCCCGACGATCCCTCGATCGTCGCCGGGATCGCCGAATTTCCCGGAGAAGGCGTGCGGCTCGACGGATACCTCGCGCGGCCCGCGGGAACGGAACGCCACGCCATCGTGCTCGTCTGCCACGAGAACCGCGGCCTCACGCGCCACATCGAGGACGTCGCGCGGCGCGTCGCGAAGGCCGGTTACCTCGGGCTCGCAGTGGACCTGCTGTCGCGCGAAGGCGGGACCGCGAAGCACGACTTCGACGCGATTCCCGGGATCCTCGGCAAGGCGGCCCCCGCGCGCCACGCGCAGGATTTCAAGAGCGGCCTCGCGTATGCGAGATCGCTGCCCTGGGCGCGCGGAGACCGCGTCGGAATGACCGGTTTCTGCTTCGGCGGCGCAGTGACCTGGCGCGTCGCCGCCGGCGTGCCGGAACTGCGTGCCGCAGTGCCCTTCTACGGCGTTCCGGTGCAGGAGCCCGACGTGCCGGGAATCGGCGCGGCGGTGCTCGCGATCTACGGCGGGCTCGACGACCGCATCAACCAGAACATTCCGGCGATCGAGGCGGCGATGCAAAAGCACGGCAAGACCTTCCGCAAGATCATCTACCCGAACGTGGACCATGCTTTCCACAACGATACCGGCGCGCGCTACAACGCCGCCGCGGCGAAGGCCGCGTGGGGCGAGACGCTCGCGTGGTTTGGGAAATACCTGGCGTAGCGAATTCATGATGTCGAACGTCGATAGGAGGGGCGGAACATGGCAGCGTCTAGCGGAGGATGCGGACTTATCGCAGGGCCGGCAGGGACGCGCCATCGGGTCGACCGCGGCCGTCGCGACTTCCTGATCGACGCGCTCGCGGCGACCGCGGGACTCACCGCACTCGGCAGCTGCGCGGCGCCCGTCATGCAAGCGAGCGCCGACACGATCCTCATCAACGGCCGGATCGCGACGCTGGATCGGCGAGCGCCGGCGGCGCGCGCCCTCGCGATCCGCGGCGGCAACCTCGTCGCCGTCGGCTCCGCGGCCGAAATCGAGGGCCTGCGCGGTCCCGACACGCAGGTGATCGACGCGGGCGGGCGCACCGTCATCCCGGGCCTGAACGACGGGCACACCCACTTTATTCGCGGCGGATTGACCTACACGAACGAGGTGCGCTGGGACGGCGTGCCCTCGCTCGCCGAAGCCTTGAGCCGCGTGCGCGAGCAGGCGCAGCGCACGCCCGCGCCGCACTGGGTGCAGGTGATCGGCGGCTGGACCTGGGCGCAGTTCGCGGAGCAGCGCCACCCGACGCTCGAGGAAATCAACGCTGCGACCGGCGACACGCCGTGCATGATCATGCATCTGTACGACCGCGCCTGGCTCAACCGCGCCGGGATCCGCGCGCTCGGCTGGACCAAGGACACGCCCAACATGTTCGGCGGCGCGATCGAGCGCGACGCCTCGGGCAATCCCACGGGCCTGGTGATGTCGACGACCAGCCTCGCGAGCCTGGTCTCGGTGTGGCTGCGCATCCCGCGGCTCTCTCCGGAAGACCAGATCCTCTCGACGCGGCACTTCATGCGCGAGCACAACCGGCTCGGGGTGACGAGCGTGATCGACGCGGGCGGCGGCGGCCAGAACTATCCGGACAACTACGCCGCGATCGCGAAGCTCGCCGCAGACGGGCAGATGACGCTCCGGATCGGGTATACGCTGTTCGCGCAGGCGCCCGGCAAGGAGCTGGAGAACTACACGGCCTGGGCCAAGCTCGTGAAGCTCGGCCAGGGGACAGACTACTACCGCATGATCGGAACCGGAGAGTACATTCTCTACGCTGCGGGCGACGTGGCCAACTTCGCCAAGGACTATCCGGTGCCTCCCGCAGGCGTGATGGAAAAAAATCTCTCGGCGGTGGTGAAGTTCATCGTCGAGCAGGGCTGGCCGTTCCGCCAGCACACGACCTTCGATGCGTCGGCGAGCCGCGTGCTCGACGTGCTCGAGCAGGTGAACCGCGAGATGCCGCTCAGGAATCTGCGCTGGGGCCTGGACCACTGCGAGGCGCTCAAGCCTGCGACGCTCGAGCGGCTCGCGGCCCTGGGCGGCTCGATCGACATCCAGAACCGCATGTCGCTCGACGGCGAGGCGTTCCTCAAGAAGTACGGGGCGCAGGCCGCCGCCGACGCGCCGCCCGTCGCGCGCATCCGCGAGATGGGAATTCCGCTCGCCTGCGGCACCGACGCCAACCGCGCGACCAGCTACAACCCCTGGATCGGCCTGCACTGGCTGGTGACCGGCAAGACGCTGGGCGGGGCGAAACTGCAGGGCGACCGCAATCTCCTGGACCGCACCGAGGCCCTGCGCCTGTATACGACGGGCGGCGCGTGGGTCTCGGGCGAGGAGGGGAAGAAAGGCACGCTGGAGGTCGGAAAATTCGCCGACCTCGCGATTTTGTCAGCGGATTACTTCAACGTTCCGGCGGAAGCGATCAAGGACATCGAGTCGCTGATGACCATGGTCGGCGGCAAAGTCGTCTACGGCGCCGGGCCGTATTCGCGGCTATCGCCGCCCTTGCCTCCGGTCGCGCAGGACTGGCTGCCGGTGAGGGAGTACGGTGAGTACTACAAACGCACCCTTGGGGAAGCGCAGAACCTGGCGCGGGCGTTTTCGCAGCCGGGGATTATCAGCGACGCAGGAGTGTGGGGAGCGTGCAGGTGCGGGGTGTTTTAGTAGTGGAGAGCAATGAGCTACCGGCTAACAGCAAATGAAGCGGGCTTGATTAACATTGCGCTTAATGTGATTGGTAGATCCAATTTCTAGGCCCTTCATTCGGCGAGCCTTCCAGCCTGCAAATCAAACTGCTGGTAATGAATGGGAAGCGCAAACCTTTTGCGAAGCCTCCGAAGGAATGCATCTGCGTCAGGGTCGAGGGGCGGCTCGCCAACTATGAACATGGATTCGGCCTCCTGCGCACCGGGCCAGAATGAATACTCAAGCAACTGGGCGAGCGCTTCGCGGATACATGCACGTGCTGAGGATGCGGTCTTGATCTCGTAAAAGCGGTAGCCTCCGTTGGCCCTTACAACAGCGTCAAGGCGGGCACCCGCTCCGTTTCCGCACTCCGTCGTGACGGCCTCGGTACCATACTTCTTGGCGAGATACTCGTATAGTGCGAGTTGCAGATCATTATGGCGTAGCTGAACGTCAATTTCGCGTTCTGTGAGAGTAGCAGTAGTGCGAGAACGCTTGATGGAGCAACCCGGGATAAAGCGGAACTCACTCCGTGACTCGGCCAACGATGGGAAAGTCGCATTGCCTTCGACGTACCGGTAAAGGGGTAGCAGACGATCAAAGTCACCGAGGATGAGGTCGTAGTTGGGCTCGGCTGCGGATGCGAGTTTGCCGAGGAAGATGAAAACCTTTGGCTGCACTAGCTCGGGAAGTATTGGTGCGGCTACGTAGTTGCTGCTCCGAGTGCCGCGGGCGTAATGCCACATTCTCAAATCCGAAAACTCTTCGGGGTACATCCGTAGGAACTCATTGAAGCGAGCAATTTTCGGAATTAATGGCGTGATCTTCGGCAGGGTCTGGCTCGGCTCCAAGGAGAAGGCGACTCCATGCCTTAGATGCGTAACGTCGTCGACGACTTCCAAACCGATATTGAATTGCAGCTCGGTGCGACCACCTGCATGAAACGCATAGTCGTCGGCTATTGTCTGAGCTGAGAAAATCTCGCGGGTCGGCAAGCGCGACAGCCCCTTGAGCTCACGCCGTATCTCTTGAAGATGGCCGATGGCATGCGTTTCCGCGCGACGATTTATTTCCTGCGAGATCTCAACGATTGTTCGAATCGCACCCTTGCGGAGATGTGTCCAGATATCTTCGGTATGAGCCGAGTTGGGTAGGCGACTCCAGCCTTGGCTTTTGACAAGTTTGAGGCTAGTGCCCGTCGCCTTGTTGTAGCGGCGTTCAACATCATAGAAATCCTCGTCTGCCTCGCGTAGTGTGGCGAGGTCAACAATGAAGTAGTGTGGATACCTCTTACTGTAGTCGTCGTCATTGGGCAGAAGCCCACTCCCAGCGTACGCGGTGAATACAACACGTGCTTCATACGTGAACACGAGTGGTTCGCCTGGTTCCAATCCGTCTTTGGTGATACGACCGCGCGTCACACGAAACTTCCCCGGTCGTTCGCCAACTGGCATCTCCTCTAGGAAGAAGCGTCGGACACCGTCGAGCGTGGCGAACTCTATCTCTGCGTTGCTAAGCTTAACGATTCGCACGTATTTCCAGTGCAGTGTTACGTCGCTTATCGTTCACGCAAACTGGTGCCTGCTCTTGCGCGTGTCCCTGAGCCGGCGGTTAGAGCTCGGGTTGCGCCTGGCGGTGTCAGATCAATACTGCCTATAGTCTGAACTAAGCGAGCAGCGTCGGTGCATGGATACGCGAAGGCCAAGAACTCAGTATCCACAGAATGATTGAGCGCGGTTTCTGTGCTGTCGAATCCGCCGAGAAAAATCAAGTGAGCAGCCTTGTCCTCCGATAGCCACGGAATCTCCTCAGCTGCTAGGAACAGGGCTACGTCATCAAAAGAGGCTCCCTCCGGAGGAGCAACAAAGAGGCCGAGTCGAACAGTACCGTCAGACGTTTGGATACCCTTGGGCGTTGCGGAAGGCGTGACCCCGGGTGGATATTTGAGCTCCGACATCTTGTGACGCCAACCCGTAATTTTGAACGCTCTTGTTTCGTCTGGAAGGTTGAAGGTAAGCTGCGTACGCTTGGGCGCAGAGAGCTCCGGGAAGCTTTCGAAGTTCTGCACTTGGATTGTGAAGAAGTGACCTTTTAGGTGCGTAAGCGGAACCGACTGACGCCGGATTTCCGTTTTGACTTTGCCGGTCTGGGAAAAGTGCGCCCTACCGTCGGGATGGTGAGCGTATTTGACTAAATGATTCGTAACACGGCCATTTTCCTTTAGGTCCAGCGTTGTAGTGGGGATACCGCCTCGAAATACGGCGCGGCAAAGGATTCCGGATGTATTCGCAAACCCAGGAAAGAAGACGTACACGCTACCGTCTTTGCCGAACTCGACCTTCGCGATACGCCGAGACGTCGCATGAACGTTCGCAACAATGTCGAAGACTTTGAATCGTGCCACGCGCGAGGTCTAATTATTTTATTGGTTGACAATTTAGTTAACAGACATCAGTTGCCGATTTAGTTGACACGCACGAGGCGGTCCAAATAGCCCGACGCCTTTCGTTTGCCAACCCTGAGCCGATACCTTACGCCGGGTAGCATTCCGAAGCAATTCGCCCCGCGCTTCTACTCCGCCTTGAACCCAATCCTCTGCAAAACACCGCGCTGCTTCTCCCAATCCGCCCGCAAAAGCGCGGTGAATTGCTCCGGAGTCCCAAACCGTGGCTCGGCGCCCTGGGCAAGCATTTTCTCGACGATGTCCGGCATCTGAAGGACGGCGCCGATTTCTTTGTTCAATTTTTTTACGGCGAGCGTCGGCGTCGCCGCCGGCGCGCTGATACCCCAGAGGGAGCTCGACTCGAAGTCTTTTACGCCGGCCTCCGACAGCGTCGGGACGTCGGGCAGGGCGGGCGAGCGTTTCTCGCCCGACACCGCGAGCGGCCTGAGTCGCTTGGCCGTGAAGTAGGGAACGACGCCGGCGATCGCCGTGAACATCATGTCGACATGACCCGAGAGCAGGTCGGTGGTCGCTGGCGCGCTGCCCTTGTACGGCACGTGGACGATGTCCGTCCCGGTCGCCGCCTTGAACATCTCCGCCGTGATATGGCCCGCCTCGCTGCCGCGGGCGTAGGTCAATCGCCCGGGCCTCGCGCGCGCGAGCGCGACCAGCT
>WNFY01001592.1_pt1 | contig 32904 bp, 29 predicted proteins | sample 5400091 | NCBI WGS metagenome assembly WNFY01 (sample SAMN13153364, study PRJNA577476) | soil metagenome | isolation source: 60 cm soil or saprolite under grassland replicate 1 | place: USA:California | collected 2016-06-15 | reverse complement strand
TGAGCCGCTCGCGCCGGGCGGTCAGGGCGTGCCCGCGCTCGGCGGTCAGCGTGCCGAACAGTTCGGCCAGGCTCGGCGCGTCCGGTTCACCGATCCCGTCCAGCGCCGCCACGAGCAGTTCGGCCTGGTCGGCGGTGACCGCGGCGTACGGTTCGTCGCCGGTCCACCGGCCGGCCCAGGCTTCCAGCTTCCCGGACAGGTCCGCGCGGGCGGCGGCCAGGCGTCCATCGGCCTCGCGGCAGGATGTCTCGCAGGCCTCCATCGACTGCCGGGCCGTGCCGAGTGAGGCCTCCGCGCCGACCCGGTCCCGTTCCGCGTCGCGGACGCCGGCGAGATGGTCGCGGACCTCCCGGATGTCATCGCGGCGCGCCGCGGCCCGCGACTTCGCCGTGACGGGCAGATCCGCACCGGTATCAGCCGGTGAGCCGTCGCGGCTGATGCCGGAGCCGTCGGCGGTCTCGGCCAGACGGCGCGCGTGCCGGTCGACCGCCCGGCCGGCCTCGTCCAGCCGGTCCGCGACACGAACCGCCTCGACCGACAGCTCTGCGGCATTGGCGCGAGCTCAAGCTGGCCGCGCCGGAGCGCGAGCTTCTCGTGGTCCTTGTACTCGTCCCGGTTCCTCAGCGCGAACAGGCGTGCCTGGCACGTCTCGGCACTGATTTTCGCGTCGGCTTCGGCCTTTCTGAACCAGTGCTCCTGCGCGCCCGACCGGGAGACCTCGCGCGCGGCGTTCCCGATCGCTGCGAGATGATCCGCCGCCGCCGTCATCCGGGCGGCGACCTGATCAAGCTCATGCCGGGTGTGCACGCGAAGGTAGGAGACGTACTGGTCCAGGAAGGCGCGGACCGCGGTGTCGGCGGCGGCTAGGTCGTCGTATTGCTTCTGGACGGCGGCCAGGTTCTCGAAGTCCCTGGCCGCCTGCGTGATCAGGTCGTCATCGACCGGGCTCAGGCCCGCGGTCAGCGTCTCGGAGACCTTGCCCGGGTCCAGGTCCTTCGCGAGCAGCGGGCGGCGCAGCGCGATCAGCAGGTCGAGCAGCTGGGCGTACCGTTCCCGGCCGAGTCCGAACAGCCGCGCGTCCACCGCATCGGTGTACGCGCCCCTGGAGTCCCCGCAGTACGCGTCGCGCCCGAGGATCGCGGTGAGTTGCCTGGTCGTCAGCGGCCGGGAATCGGCGGACAGCAGGCCGAAGTCGATGCCCATGCGCTTGCCGGTGACATAGAACGACGGGCGTGGACGGTCCATGTTCTTGTGTACGGACAGGCCGATGACCAGGGTGACTGTCTCGCCCGGCCGCCCGAACTCCATCCACACATAGCCATGCTCGGAATCCTGCCCGCGGTAGAGGAGGTTCGCCTTCATGGTGCGGTTCTCGCCGCTGAACGGGTCGAGGCGGCGGGCGTCCAGGCTGCCGTCCAGAACGAACGGGAAGAGGACCTCGAGGGCCTTGGTCTTACCCGAGCCGTTGTGGCCGCGCAGCGCGAGCCGGCCGTCGGCGAAGGCGAACTCCTCGTCGGAGTAGTCCCAGAGGTTGATGATCCCGGCGCGAACCGGCTTGAACCGCGTCTCGGTCATGCGGGTGCCTCCGTCATCTGCCCGGAGAAGTCGAACATGGCCTGGCCATCGCGGCGGGCCCCGGCTGGCAGCGCCGCGGTGATGTTACGGTAGCGCGCTGCGGCGGGCAGGATCGCCGCGCCGCCCGGCATCCGCCGGAGCAGTCGCAGGTCATCAAGGAGCCGTATCGCGGCATCGAGCAGTCCGTGAGGGTCGTACTGCCATTGCACGGTGAACGAGGCCGCGCCGAAGTGCTCGTACAGTTCCTCGAGCATGCGCTCCAGCCGGGTCCGGTCGATGAAAGGGACCTCGAGCGGGTCGCCTTCCACAGCGGCGCCAGCCCAGTCATGATCTGCCGGGCCGGAAGGCGTTCCGGTGTCGATGCGTTCCAGCAGATCGCGGAGGTCATCGGCGGCGGAGGGAACAGGTACCCGCGTCAGGGCCGGCCCGTCGTCAGGATCCTCCAGCACATCTGCGATCTTCGCGAGCAGCAGCCCGGCGGTCCGGTTGACCGCACCGCCTCGCCCGGGGAACGGCTGATCGGTAAACCGGCCGGTGGTGTCTACTAGCATCACGCCCTCGGCGCGCCGCTCCACCACGAGCCCGGTGAGCCTGGCGAGGCTGTCCGCCAGTTCGGTGCCGCGCAGCGCGGCGGCGGTCTCGGCGTCAAGGGACGCGTAATAGAGCACCGGGTGCTCGACCAGCAGGCGCCGGGCGCGCCGCGCGTGGGCCTCCCGCTGCGCCGACCGCCGGTGGCTGATGTCGGGGACGTCGAGCAGCCCGGCGGCCCCGCCGAGTTGCTGGATCGGGCGCGCGGGCCGGAACAAGGCGGCGCACACGTCGTGGTCGATGTCGTAGAGGGCATCGCCACGGTCGCTGTCGTGTGCCCAGTTCTCCGCTGAGCCGTCGGAAAGGTGCAGCGCGTCGTGATCGGTGAGCCAGTCCAGGACGTCCACGACGGCGCGCTTGTGCTCGGTGATAGTGGCATCGAACCCGAGACCGTCGATCGCGTTGGCCGTCGGGGCGAAGGCGCGGACCAGGTCCTCGAGGCTGATCTCGATCCTGGACCGCTGGAAGATGGCGAGCACCAGGCACAGGTAGGACAGCCGCCGCCGGTCGAACGGCCGGCCGCTCCTGGCCGCGAAGACCGAGCGCTGCGTCGCGTCGAGCGTGTCGAGCCGGCGCAGCAGCCGCACCTGGTGCGCGGTCGCGATCAGCGTGTACCCGAGCAGCTCGGCGAAGTCCCTGGCGATCAGGTCCGCCCAGCGCAGCACCGAGGCCAGCGCGCCCGCCCGGGGACGTGCCGCGGTGATGAGATCGTTGGTCAGCACCAGCCGGACGGCGTACTGATAGGAGCCGAGATCACTCGGCGCGACCCCGTCGGCGGCCCGCGGCTCAGCCACCGGCCGCCGCCTGCCGGGCCAGGGCCAGCGTCTGCGCTGGCGCGATCTCCAGGCTGAGGCCCGGCAGGTGCAGGGCTCCATGCACCGTGCGCACGCTACTGCCAGCATCAGAAGGCACCAGCCGGATGGTCATCACGTCGTTCCCGCCCGTCCCGCCTGTGATCCGCCCGGCCACCACGGACCTGGCCTCGAGCGCCCGGGTCAGCAGCTTCATCAGCACCCGGGTCTCGGCCTCGTCCAGCACCCGATCGCCCGTCCCCGAGCCGAGCAGCCGCTGCGCGGCGTCCCGCTCCGCCGCACGCTCCCCGGCCTGGCGCCGGCGCAGTTCGACCCGGATTCCGGCCTGGGCCGCCAGCCGCTGCGGCAGGCCCGGCCTGGGTGCCTTGCCGCGGCGGAACAGCGTCATCGCGACCTCCACGCCCGGCGCGTCCATCCAGGACAGGCGGGGCGAGAACAGGTCGCTGTCGTCGTGCACGCCGCCAACGTGCCGCGCCAGCCGCAGGTTGAACGCAGCCGACATCAGCGCGTGAGCTGCATCCTCGTCCGCCACATCGAATACCCACTGCGCCAGCTGCTTGAGCTGGGTGGAGCGGTTGACCCCGCCTCGCTGCGACTCTGTGATCTGGCGCAGCAAGGCGATCATGCTGGAGACGCCGGCCCGGGTCGCCGCCGCCAGCTCGGCGGTGCGCGAACGTTCACCTGCCTCGGCCAGGAACCACGCGCGGATCCCCGCCCACCGGCGCCGCCAGTCCTCGAGTACTTCGTCCCGGCGCATCAGCGGCCGGTCATCGGCCTCGGCCGCGCGGTTCAGCAGGGTCCCGATGCCGGTCGCCTCGACCTGCTCGACCGCCTGGGCCAGGCGCGGCAGATACCGGTCGAGTTCGGCCATGAAGTCGCTCATGTGCGCCATCAGCGCGTGCTTGTAGCGCAGGAACATCTCGGGCGACGCCTCCGTCGAGCGGGTGATGTCGCCGAGCGTCAGGTGAAACCGGGCGGACCGGCGCGCCATGTCCTCGGTCACCCGGTCGAGGCTGGCCAGCCGGCGCACGATCTCGTCGCCGTCGCCGTCGCGATTCGCCTCCGCCAGGCCGCGCAGGTCGCGCACGATGTCGGAAAACGCCAGCCGGGACAGGTTCGCGTCCTGCAGCCGCGCGGCGAGCACGCCCTCGACCGCCGTATACGCGCGGTGCCCGAGTTCGGTGAACTGATAGACGGACTGCCGGTTCCGGTATCGTGCGAGGCTCCCGGCCCGTGACGCGTCCTCCAGCCGGTGCAGCGCCCCGTCGTCGGACAGGTTGTCCAGCCGTTCCCGCAGGTTGCCCACGCTCGGCGGGACGCCGTCGTGCGCGACCGCGAGTTCGCTCAGCACAGCCGCCACGTCGTCGGTGTGGGATTGCGCCACGTGCATCCCGCGGAGCCGGTCCATCGCGCGCAGCACCCACAGGTACGCGAGGTAGTCGTCGCGGCGGGTGAAGTTGAACAGCCGGAACCTGTCGCTGAACGCGAGAGCATCGAGATCGAAGGAGTCGGCTGAGCCGCCTGCCACCGCCATCGCGAAGATCTGCTCCCTGTCGGCGCGATCACATGCTGACGCTGGTTAGGGTACACAGCGAACGAGTCATCACCACGTGCTGATCCCGGACAGCGAGGGCGGGTAAGGGGCTTCCTGCAAGAACATCTACGTTCCGCTTCCCAGTCGCGATACCACGGAAGTGGGATAGATGTACCATGGTTGTATGACTGCTAAGCGGCGGTTGTCCGCGACAGTGGACGCTGATCTAGTGGCGGCCAGCCAAGCCGCCGTCACTGCTGGCCGCGCCGAGAGCGTCAGCGCCTGGGTGAACGATGCGCTGCGTCTGAAAGTGGAACATGACCGCCGACTCCGGGCGCTTGATGAGTTCATCGCCGGCTATGAGGCGGAGCACGGCGAGATCACCGAAGACGAGATGGCCGGGGCCGTGCGGCGGGCGCGAGAGCGCGCCGTCGTCGTCCGCGGTGATCCGGGTGGCGCTCATGGCCGCGGGGTTGCCTGATGCTTGTCCTGGACGCGGGCGCGTTCGTCGCCGTCGAACGCGGGGACCGCGATGTCGTGGCACTGGTGAAGCGTGAGCGGCTGTCCGGGCGCGCGCCGGTAACCAACGGCGGGGTCGTCGGCCAGGTATGGCGCGGCGGCAGCGGCAGGCAGGCCCCGGTCGCCCGGCTGCTCGCCGGGGTGGACGTCGCGCCGATCGATGATCTGCTGGGGCGCCGCGCGGGGACGGTGCTCGCCCGCAGCGGCCGCTCGGACGCGATCGACGCGGCGGTGGTTTGCCTGGCCAGGGACGGTGACGACATCCTCACCTCGGACCCTGGTGACCTCCGCGACCTAGCTCAGGCCGCCGGCATCCACGTGGAGCTGATCCCCGTCTGACTCCGGCTGTGAAGAGTGGCTCGTCCAAGTAGGGCATCGCCGTCGGAAGCATCTGATGGCAGCGTTGTCCGCTCTCCTGACGGCACGTCCGCGGCCCGTTCGGAATGAGCGAGATTTTCGCGGTGTGGTGCGATGCGGGGTACCGGCGGTTCGTGACACCCTAGATGGCTGTCAGGCACGCGGAGGAGGGTCAGCGTGACGGATATCCGGACAGAAGAGCCAGCCGAGCAGGACGTCGGGCTGCAGCGTGTCCTCGCGCTCTACGCGCCGCTGCTCGCCGGGCTCCGCCAGGCCGCTCCCGTCGACCGGCAGGTGTCGCTGCTGGTGGACGAGGCCGTCGGGGTATGGAACAGGCCGGGGTTCGACACGTTCCTGGCCGAGGCGTCGCTCCGGTTCAGCCCGTTCGACTATCAGCTGCAGGCGGCTCGCAGCGCGCTGCGGCGGATGCGAGGCCGGGCGATCCTCGCCGACGAGGTCGGGCTCGGCAAGACCATCGAGGCCGGCCTGATCCTGGCTGAGCTGCGGCTGCGCAGGCTGGCCGACCGTGCCCTGGTCATCACGCCAGCCGGGCTGGTGACCCAGTGGCAGGAGGAGCTCGAGCGCAAGTTCGGCGTGCCGACCGTGCGGGTGGGCCGGGAGCGGGATGTCCCGGGCCGGGAGCCGGTAGCCGGGAGCGCCGACCGGCCGGTCGCGGTCGCCTCGCTGGCGGCGGCACGCCGCGATCCGCTCAAGTCCGCGCTGACCCGTGACCAGTGGGACTTGATCATCGTGGACGAGGCGCACCGGGTGCGCGCGCCGCGCAGCGCCTCGGGGAAGCTGATCCGCGAGCTCCGGTCCCGGCATCTGCTGCTGCTGACCGCCACGCCGGTCGAGAACCGGCTGCAGGATTTGTACGAGATGGTGAGCCTGGTCGCGCCCGGGCTGCTGGGGACCGCGGCGCAGTTCCGTGCGGCGCATGGCGCCGGCTCGGCCGCACCGGATCATGAACCGAGGAACGTCGCGGCGCTGCGGAAACGGACCGCCGAGGTGATGATCAGGCACCGGCGCAGCGAGGTCAGCGTGCTGCTGCCACAGCGCCTGGCGGAGACGCTCCGGGTCGAGCCGTCCGGAGCGGAACGCGACTGGTATTCCGACCTCACCGCACGGGTGCGCACCGAGGCCGGCCCGGCCACGCCGTCCCGGCGGCTCGCGTTGCGCAGCGTGGCCAAGCTGGCCGGGTCAAGTCCTGCCGCCGCCGCGCCCACGCTGGCCAAGGTCGGCTGGGATGACCTGGCCGCCCGTGCGGGGGCGCTTGCCGTCCCCGCTAAGGCCACGGTGCTGCTCGACCAGCTGAGGCGGTACGCCGGGAGCGGGGAGAAGGTCCTCGTCTTTACCGCGTTCCGGCAGACTCTCGATCAGATGGCCGGGCACCTGGCCGCGGCCGGCATCCCTGCCGCGATCTATCACGGCAGCCTGCCGCGCGCGGAGAAGGAACGGGCGATAGCCGCCTTCCGCGACGACGCTCCGGTCCTGCTCTCCACCGAGTCCGCGGGGGAGGGACGCAACCTGCAGTTCTGTCACGTGATGGTGAACATAGACCTGCCATGGAACCCGATGCAGATCGAGCAGCGGCTGGGCCGCCTGCACCGGGTCGGCCAACCTCACGACGTGCTGCTGACCAACCTGGTCGCCAGCGGCACCATCGAGGAGCAGGTGCTGCGCGTCCTTGAGGCGAAGATCAACCTGTTCGAGCTGGTGGTCGGGGAACTCGACATGATCCTCGGGCGGGTGGACGACGACTTCGACTTCGAGACCACCGTGTTCGACGCGTTCGTGGCCTCCGGCGACGACGCGGAGTTCGGCGAGCGGATGGCGGCCATCGGGGACGACCTGGCCAGGGCCAGGACCGATTACCTGGCCAGCCGGGCCGCGATCGACGATCTCGTCGGCGAGCAGGCGGGAGACACCTCGTGAGGGCCGTCGCCGATCCGGCGCTCGGGTTCTGGCTGCGGCATGTGGCGGCGGCCGGTGGCCTCTGGGAACCGGACGGGGACACCACGTACGTGGTCCTTCCGCCGCCGCTGCGGGACGCCTACCGGCTTCCGGAGCAGCTGCTGGTCACCGCCGACCCCGACGTGGCGCGGGAAGACGGGGCCACATTGCTCACCGCCGGTCACCCCGTCCTCGCCGAGGCCGCCGAACGGGTGCTGGCCTCCGGTGACACCGGGCACCTGGTCCTGGCCAGGCCGGCTTCCGCGCCTCCCGGACGTGACGTGCTGCTCGCCGCGGTGCGGGATGCCTTCCCCGTCGACCACGGCCGGATTGACCTGTCCGGCGAGCCCGCGGTCGTACTGCACCCGGTCATCGGTGTTGGCGCGCTGGTCACCTACGAGCTGTCGGCCGAGGACCGGTTCCAGGAGGAGGCGCAGCGCTGGGTGGACCTGCCGTCCAGGCGTGAGCTGCCCGCAGACCTCGTCGGCAGGCTGTGCCGTGCGGACGTGGATGAGCGCGCCCAGCCTGGGCGGCCGGAGGGCCTGCTGCCCGCCATCGGCGCCGCGCACCGGCTCATCGACACCGGCGCTACCACGCGCCGTCAGGCGCTCGCCGCCGAGGTGAGCAGTGCCTGCCAGGCCGAGCGCGGTCGTGCCGCCGCCTATTATGCGGACGCGGTCGCCGGGATCGAGGCCCGGCTGGCGACCGCTCAGCCCGACCGCAGGGCAGTGCTTGAGCAGCGGCTGCGCGCCACCCGCGAGGAGGAGGCCAGGCGGCTGGCCGAGATAGCGGAGAAGTACGAGGCGCGCCACGCGATCAGGCCCTACCGCCTGCACGTGATGCTGGTCCCGGCACTGCGCGTACCGGCGGACGTTCTGCGTGGTGACCGAAGGTACGCGATGTGCTTCGACTGGCTGCTGCCAGCCGGGGCCTTCGCGCCGGTGCGGTGCCCGTCCTGCGATGGCGAGGCGCCGCTGGTGGCCGGCAAGCTGAAGCTCGGCTGCGAGACGTGCCTGCCCCCCAAGCCTGCGGCCGCCGCGCCCGCGCCCGCCAAGCCCGCCGCCCTGTCCGGTGCGCCGCAGGGCGCCCGGTCCGCGCTCGCGGCCAGGCCTGCGCCGCACGCGCCCGTGGCGAAGCCGGTGCCGCCGCAGTCCAGACGGCGGGCCGCGGTCCCGCCGAAAGTGCGCAAGGAACAGCAGAAAGCCACCGCGACCCTGGCCGAACGACTATGGCGCGCGGTGGCGGCCGGTGACCGCCGCGCGATCAGCAGGGTCCTTCACCCCGGCTCGCCGGCCGACGCGCTCGACCGGGTCCTCGGCCCCGCCGGGCTCTGCCGTGTCCTCGGGATGCCTCCAGGCGAGGAGCCGGAGAAGTTCCTCGCGGAGACAGACGGCGATGCCGTCACCGGGGCGCTGCTCGGCGTCGCCGGTACCGAGTGCCCTTATTACATCTACTGCCGGGACGGGCAGGCAGCCGAGGTGCTGCCCTTTCCCGTCGGCCACGACGGAGCTTTCTGGGGGTTCTACTGGTGGGGCAAGCGCCCGGGCGCAAGATGGGCGTCCGGGCCCGTCGTCCCGGCCAATGGCCTGGATCCGGTCGAAGGCGCGCTGGCCGTCACCGGTCCGGAGTGGAACGGCCTGCCGGTCGCGGGCCGCGCCCTGGCCGCGTGGGGACGAATCGCCGACCATCACGAGCGGCTGCTTTCCGCGCATCAGGCACGCCCGCTGGCCGCGGCCGTGAACCGCCTCATCGCCTTCCGAGCCGGCGGGCGGACGACCTTCGCCGAGGCAGCAGGCCGTTTCCGGGTGCCGGAGCAGGACGTGCGCCGGGCCGACCGTGCCGTCCGCCCGCTGCTCACCCTCGGCCCCGGTCAGCCCTGGTAGCACGGCACCTGGCGGGGTGGTCCGCCGTCGTGACGTCTCCGAGCAGAGCATTCGCGCGTGTCGGTGTCGTGCACCCGTCGCGACGGTTGCTTCCTCCTGATGGAGGATGGTCGTGGCAACGGGCAGCGCGAGCGCGGTTTGACGGACCGTGGCGGTGGGGTAACCGGTTCGTCATACTCCTCTTACTTTCGCCCGGCTGCGTCGCCGGCAAGTTATAGTCGGTGATTGACCGTACACAGGTAGTGAAAACGGGTATCTCGCGAGGCCGCGTCTGGCGACCCGCTGGCAGCTTTCGGAGGAGGGCTTCTTGGACGTCGCGCGGCTGCGGGAATCCTTCGCGCGGGTCGCCGCTCACGGCGGTGATGCCGTCGCACTGTACTTCTACAGCGACCTGTTCCTCCGGCATCCCGAGGTGCGGGACCTGTTCCCGGTGAGCATGGCCGCGCAGCGCGGCCACCTCATCGGCGCCTTAGTAAAGGTCGTCGCCGAGGCGGACCGGGCTGACAGCCTGGCCCCGTTCCTGGCGCATCTCGGCCGCAGCCACCGCAAGTTCGGCGCCCTCGCCGGGCATTACCCGGCGGTCGGCGCCAGCCTCCTGGCGACCCTGGAACATTTCGCGGGGGAGGCATGGACCCCGGAGGTGGCCGCGGACTGGGCCGAGGCGTACGGGCTGATCGCGAAGGTGATGAGCGACGCGGCAGCGGAGGATGAGAAGCACGCGCCCGCGTGGTGGCGGGGCACGGTCCTGTCGGCCGAGCAGCGCGCGTATGACATAACCGTGCTGCACGTGGCCGTCAACCCGCAGGACCCACCGTTGGAGTACCTGCCAGGCCAGTCGGTCGCGCTCGAGATCCCGAGACGACCCCGGCTGTGGCGGTACTACTCCCCGGCGAACGCGCCCGCCGGTGACGGGCTGATGGAGTTTCACTTGCGCTGGATCGACGGCGGTCAGGTATCCCCGGCCCTGGCGGGCCTGGCACCGGGTGACGGCCTGCGGATCGGGCCGCCGGCCGGGGCGATGACCCTGGACACTGGTTCGGGCCGGGACATCCTCATGGCCGCCTGGTCGACCGGCCTGGCGCCGCTGAAGGCGATCCTCGGGCGGCTCGCCGTGATGCCATCCCCGCCGGCTGTGCACCTGTTCACCGGGGCGCGCCGCCCCGAGGGCCTGTACGACATGCCGGCGCTGGAGAAGATCGCGACGGACTGCCCGTGGCTGACCCTCACCCCGGTCGTCGCAGACGGGCAAGGCTTCTCCGGCGAGACAGGGCGGATGCACGAGGTGATGGCCCGGCGGGGGGACTGGGCCGGGCGGGACGCCTACCTGGCCGGGCCGGGCGAGATGGTGGAGGAAACCGCCGCGTACCTGACCACGTGCGGGGTGCCGCGAGATCGGGTGCACACCGAGGATTTCGGGTGGAGCGAGTAACCGCCGGTTAAGGGTCTGTGCGAGATAGTGAAGGGAGGGTGCGGCGCTTACCCCGTGCTAGTCGCGCGCCGCAATCAATCGATGACTGTGACATGGCGTGAAGATGAGCCCCGTCTGACAGCCGCCGGAGTGGAGGCCGCCGGTTTCCCCCGGACCCCATGGGGACGCCGGGGGTACGACGAGGCCGCCGTGAACGGGTTCGTGGACCAGGTGCGGGCCGAGCTGGTGATGCTCGCGAACGAGAAGACCGGGCTCATGGACGAGGTGATGCGGCTGCGCCGCCGCTTCATCGCCCGCGACGGCGACGGGGAGTGGCTCGCCGACGCCGGCGAAGCACACGCGATGGCGGTCGCGATCGTCTCCGAGGCGCAGGTCACCGCTGACCGTTACGTCGCCGACGCGCAGGAGTACAGCGCCCGCCTGACCCAGGATGCCTCCGAGCGGCGCGAGGCGATGCTGGCTGAGGCCGAGCAGGTACTAGCCGACGCGCGGGCGCAGGCCAGCTGGGCGGCGTCGGCCGCGATGGAAGCCCCGGTGCCCGAGCAGGCGGCCGGGCCGCTGCGGGCCGCGCGGGCGAGCGACGCCTACGCACGCGCGTTCAACCGCGTGTATCTCACCAACGCCCTCGTGCTAGCCGAGGCACTGCTGAAGATGCTCGGGGACTGGAAGGAACACGAGGCCCACGACGGGCAGCACCCGGACATGAAGCCGGACATGAAGCCGGCCCCCGCCGCCTAGCCAGGTCAGCGGCCCAGGACATCCGCGCGGACGGATTCGGCCACGGCCGCCGCGTCGCCGATGTCCCGGTCGCCGACGCCTGCGTCTTTCAGCGCCCCGGCCAGGAGGGCTACCACCCGGTCGAAATGCTCGTCGCCCAGGTGCAGGCCCGCGTGTGCCGTTCGCAGGTCGCGTCCCGCGTAACCGTCCGGGCCGCCGAAGGCCATCGACAGGAACGCTGTCTGCATGGCGGTCAGTTTCACCATGTCCACACCGTCGAACAGCGGCGCGAGCAGCGGGTCGCCGAGGGCGAGGCGGTAGAACTCCGCCGCCACCTGCCCTATCCCTTCGCTGCCTCCAAGGCGCTCATACAGGCTCATGCCGGTCATCATCGGGCGCGAGAGGGAAACTAATCTATCCGCCTGAGGGATAGATTCTCCTTCCCGAGGCTACTCGGGGGCCTTCGCGGCCGCCGCAGAGGAGTTATTCGAACGGGATGAGGACTTGCGGCTCCTCGTTCTCGCGGGCTTCTTCGGCTCCTCGATCAGCTTCACTGTGATGTCAGGGCCGCCGGCTTCCACGACCTCCACCCGCTTCGGCAGCATGGCCAGGAAGGCGCGGAAGCTGCGGGCTCCGTAGTTGTGCTCGTCGAACGAGGCGTCCAGCGCCAGCATCTTGCTCTTCAGCCCGCCCGCCGTCATCATCTCGGCGTTGGACTCCTCGAACGCCCGCACCAGCAGCTGCTCCGCCGTGGCGATGTCGAACGCGGCATTCACCGCGGGCCGCACCTCAGGCTCGACCTCCGCCACTAGCGTGCCCCAGTACTTGTACTCCGAGCAGACCGAGACCAGCTTCCGGCTGGCGTTGGCCTCGGTGCCGACCCCGACCACCCACTTGCCGAACTCCCGCAGCCGCTGCACCAGCGGCGAGTAGTCGCCGTCCCCGCTGACCAGGACGAACACGCTGATCTCCGGGTGGACGATCAGGGTCTCCATGGCGTCGACGGCCATCCGGATGTCGGCGGCGTTCTTGTTCTGGAAGCCGACCCGCGCCACCTGGATCAGGTCGACGCCGTTCATCGCGAGGTCGTCCTGGTGACCGCCGAAGCGCGGGTTGGCCCAGTCCGCGTAGGCGCGGCGCACCGAGGCGTTGCCGTAGCCGCGGCACAGCCTCGTCAGCGCCTCGTACGGCGCCGGGTTCGCCTGGTCGGGCAGCTCCTTGACCGCGCCGAGGACGAGGTTCTCGAAATCCACGAACACCGCGACCTGCGCGGACCCGTCCGGCTCCATCGTCCATCTCCTCAGCCGATCTAGCGATCTGTCGATTCGGCGATCTGGCGATGAAACGCTATCTCAGTCGGCGAGTCGGCTGGCCAGCGGCCCGCGTTCCGGCGTCGGCTACGCCGGGTGCGGTGCGGTCAGCGGCCTGGGGTGCGTGGGCCCCGCACCCCGATAGACGGGGTCAAGGGCCCACGCACCCCAAGTCCAGGTCCCCGGCGGCATGCGGCATGCGGCCGTGCCCGCCGGGCTGGGCTGGGCAGCAGGCCCACCCCGGCAATCCCGCGCGCCAGGGCTCCGCCAAGCCAGGGACGCCCCGTCGAGCCACCGGGCAAAGGCTAGTAATGCACGTGCTGCTGCCAGTCGCTCGGCACCCGGCCTGCCGGCCCGGGCACGCCCTGGTCGACGGGATGGTGCTGTGGCGGCGCGAGCTCGGGGCCCTCGTAGGTTTCCTTGGTGTCGTAGCTGTAGAACCAGTCCTCACCTGGCTCGAAGCTGCGGATGAACGGGTGCCCGGTGGCCGAGGCGTGGGCGGTGGCGTGCTGCATGGGCGAGGTGTCGCAGCAGCCAATGTGCCCGCACTGCGCGCACCGGCGCAGGTGCACCCACCAGCCGCCCGCGGCCTCGCACTCGACGCACCCGGTGCCGCTCGGCGGCACCGAGGGGTCGATGCCCGCTATCTCCGTCATTTAGCTCTCCTCAGAATCGTCTAGCGCGGTTACCGGCAGCCGCACCCGGAACCGCGTGTCACCCGGCGACGACGTCAGCGACAGGTCTCCGTGGTGCTTGTTCACCACGATGCGCCACGAGATGTCGAGCCCCAGCCCGGTTCCCTCGCCCACCGGCTTGGTGGTGAAGAACGGCTCGAATATCCGGTTCCTGATCTCCGCCGGCACCCCGGGCCCGGTGTCACCGAACTCCACGAACACCTGCCCCCGGTCCATCCCGGTGCGCACCGTCAGGGTCCCGGAGCCGTTCATCGCGGACACCGCGTTGTCGATCAGGTTCGTCCACACCTGGTTCAGCTCGCCCGCGTAGGCCGGGATCGACGGCAGCGACCGGTCGTAGTCCTTCACCACCCGGATGTCCGGCGGGAACTTGCCCGACAGCATCAGCAGCGTGCTGTCCAGCAGTTCGTGCACGTCGACGACCTGGTACGGGGCGCGGTCGATCTGCGAGTACTGCTTGGCCGCGCCGACCAGGGTGGAGATCCGGGTGGTCGAGTCCTCGATCTCGTTCATCAGCAGCTCGGTGTCGATGGTGTAGTTCAGCCACCTCAGCGCCGCCTCCAGGCATCCTGGGTCCACCGTCGCCTCGACACGATCGAGCCAGGCGGCATCGAGCCCGGCCGCGACGAACGTCGGGGCCAGATCCCATCCGTCCCGCACGCCATGGCCGTCGAGCCAGTCCGCGATGACATCTTCGGCGTCGGACGCCTCCAGCGGCGACAGGGCGACGGCTTTCGGCACCCGTTCGGCCGCCTCTTCCTGCAGCCTGATCAGCGTCTGCAGCATGGTCCTGTCCCACTTCCCGCCCGCGATCATGCCCAGCTTGTGCCGCATCCCGGCGACCCGCTCACGCAGCGACGCCGTGGCCCTCACCGCCGCCGCGGCCGGGTTGTTCAGCTCGTGGGTCAGGCCCGCCGACAGCGAGCCGAGCGCCAGCAGCCGTTCTCGCTGCCCGATCTCCTGCTGGGCGCTCTTGTTGCCGAAGAACAGCCCTTCGAGCAGGTGCACTGCCATCGGGAACCACTCGTGCATGAGCTCGGCGAACACGTCGGCGTCGAGCACGAAGAACCGCGAAGGCTCGGTCACCTTCAGCGAGTTGAGGTAGATCTGCGGCACCCGGTCGCCGAGGTAGGCGGTGAAGGCCCCCGAGTACACGCCGCGCATCGATGTCCGGCCGACCTCGATGTCGTCGGTGCCCACCCGGCGCGACATTACCACGGTGCCCTCGAGCAGCACGTAAAAGCAGGTGGCGGAGGCGCCCTCGGCGTAGACGGGCCCCGGCCCGATCAGCTCGACGTGGCCCCGCTCACACAGCCACTGCAACTGCTCATCGGTGAGCTTCTCGAACAGGAACAGCGTCCGCAGCTCATCGACGCTGCAGCTCAGAAGCTCAGAAGCGTCAGCGCTCATCTCTTCTCCAGGTATCGGTGCACGAGCATGACGGCCAGCGCGCCTTCCCCGACGGCCGAAGCCACCCGTTTCGCCGACTCCGCCCGCGCGTCCCCGGCCACGAACACCCCGGGCACGCTGGTCTCCAGGTGGTACGGCATCCGGTCGAGGTCCCAGCCGCGCGGCCGCTCCCCGCCGACCGACAGGTCGGGCCCGGACACCACGAATCCCGCGGAATCCCGCACTACCACTCCATCCAGCCAGTCGGTCAGCGGCGCTGCCCCGATAAACAAGAACAGCAACTGGGCGTCCACTGTTTCCGTTTCCCCGGACGCGGTGTTCCGCAGCGTCAGGTTCTCCAGGTGATCCTCGCCCGATCCCGCGACGACCTCGGTGCAGGTCCGGACCGAGATGTTGGCGATGTCGGCGATCTGCCTGATCAGGTAGTAGGACATCGACTTCTCCAGCGACGGCCCGCGGACCAGGATCGTCACCGACTTCGCGTGCCGCGCCAGAAACACGGCGGCCTGCCCGGCCGAGTTCGCGCCGCCGACGATGTAGACGTCCTGCCCGAGACAGGCCGAGGCCTCGGTCAGCGCCGATCCGTAGTAGACCCCGCGCCCGGTCAGGTCGGCCAGGCCCGGCGCCGCAAGCTGCCGGTAGGACACCCCGGTGGCCAGGATGATCGTGTGCGCGTCGATCGACGTGCCGTCCGCGAACCGGACCCCCCGCGCCGACCCCTTGACGTCCAGGCCGACCACGTCCCTGGTGGTCAGCACCTCGGCCCCGAACTTCGCCGCCTGACGCCGCGCCCGGTCGGTCAGCTGCGCGCCGGACACGCCGTCCGGGAAGCCCAGGTAGTTCTCGATCCGCGAGCTCTGCCCGGCCTGGCCGCCGGTGGCGGTGCGCTCGACCAGCACGGTACGCAGCCCCTCGGACGCTCCGTAGACCGCGGCACCCAGGCCGGCCGGCCCGCCGCCGATCACGATGAGGTCGTAGAAGTCCGCCGAGGGCGTGGTGGCCAGCCCGACCCGCGACGCCAGTTCGGCGTCGCTGGGCTCGATCAGCGGATCGCCGTCCGGCGTGATCACCACGGGCAGCGAAAGCCCGTCCGCCTGCGCGGCCTCGAGCAGCCGCTGCCCCTCCGGCTCGTCTGAGTTGTACCAGCGGTACGGGACCTGGTTGCGGGCCAGGAACTCGCGCACCTCGGATGAGCGCGCCGACCAGCGGTGCCCGATGACCTTGGTCTCCGGCACCGGCCGGTGATCCGAGGTCAGCCACGCGTCGAGCAGTGCGTCGACCACCGGGTAGAGCTTCTCCTCCGGCGGGTCCCACGGCTTGAGCAGGTAGTGGTCGAGGTCCACCACGTTGATGGCGTCGATCGCGGCCCCGGTGTCGGCATAGGCGGTGAGCAGCACCCGCCGCGCCCCCGGGTAGATGTCCATCGCCCGCTCGAGGAACTCGATCCCGTTCATCTCGGGCATCCGGTAGTCGGCCAGGATCACCGCCACCAGGTCCCCGCGCAGCTTCATCTGCCGCAGCGCCTCAAGCGCCGACGGGCCCGACTCGGCCCGCACGATCCGGTTCCGTTCGCCGTAGCGCCGCCGCAGGTCACGGGCGACCGCCCGGGATACACCTGGGTCGTCGTCGACGGTGAGGATCGCCGTTCTGATCGTCTCGGCCTGCTCGGTCATAACGCCCATAGTAGGTCTGTCCTGTGACGGTGCCGAGATAGGTACCTAACGGCCCGGGTTACTTCCCCCGGCGCCGCCGCGCGCCCGGCCGGGCTCACCCAGGCGGGCGCCCTCCGCCCGGCGTCAGGCCCTTACTTCGGGCCCAGCCAGTACTGGCTTATCGCGAACGCCTGGCGCCAGGGAACGCCGGCTCCGGCCAGGATCCTGGCGCGGATCGGGGCCAGCCCGTCCGGGCGCGGCTCGACCTGGTCCGCCGCGGTGTGCAGGGCCAGGCGCACGAACTCGGCGAAGTTCAACTGCTCGTGTTCCCGCGGCGGGCTGTTCCCGGGGCCGCCTCGCGACGTCATTTCTCCTCCAGGGCCGCGCGCAGGGCGGCCATGCCGCGGGCGGTGTGGCTCTTCACCGCGCCGCGGCTGATCTTCATCGCGGTCGCGATCTCCGCCTCGGACAGGTCGGCGTAGTACCGCAGCACGATCGCCTCCCGCTGCCGCTCCGGCAGGCCGCGCAGCGCCACGACGACCGCGTGCCGCTCGAGCAGCACCAGCGCGCCGTGCTCGGCGCTGGGCATGTCCGGCGGGGCCTTCTGCATGTTCTTGTCGATCACCGTCCGGTGCCGCAGGACCGAACGCGACCGGTTCACCACCGCCTGCCGCAGGTAAGCCAGGGCCTTCTCGGTATCCCGCAGCCGCTGCCAGCCCTCGTGCATCGCGACGAAGGAGTCCTGCACGACTTCCTCGGCGGTCTGCGTGTCCCGCACCAGCAGGGCGGCGAGGCGGACCAGTGCCCGGTAGTGCAGCGAATAAAGCTCGGTGACCGCACGGTCGGCGCTCCACCCCGCGCGGGCCGCGGAAGATGCCATGAAGGCATCAGACACGATGCCGCCATTGGCCAGCAGGGTTTCGGTCACATTGGTTGGACGCGGTGCCCCGTCCGGAGGTTCACTCTCCATCTGGCCGCTTCCCTGCCGCGGCAGGTGTCGTGCAGGACCACGGTCTCTGGCCCTTCATCCCCAGATCGCCCACCCATCTGACTGGCCGTCTTTGGCAAACCGCCTGGCCAACTGCCTGGATAGTCGGCCAGCCGGACACCCGGGCGGGGTGCCGGGCCGGATCCGGCGACGACTTTCGGGCCCGCCACGCGGGAGGCCGGAGGACTGCCGAAAATCAAGAATATCCATTGAGCGCGAGGATACGACAGCACTTGCCGGGATCAGTGCCATAACAACGGATCACCGCGTGGTTACCTGGGAGTATCCCTGGTATTGCCGGAATTACGTGTCTATGCAGCTATTGCCGGGGGTGCTGCGGCCCGCCCCGGCCAGGCCGGAGGATGCTCCGCAGGCGCCACAGGACCGGCGCCGAGGCGGGCCAGACCGTCCCGCACGTCCACGGTCACGTCCTCGGCGGCAGGTCCCTCACCTGGCCTCCCGGATGAGCGGCAGGTCCCTCACCTGTCCCCGGATGACCGGCCCCGGCCCTGAGCCGAAGAACCCCGGAGAGCTGTGATCCCGGATAACATGGTGCTCAATACGCTCGGGGGGCGGTCCTCCGGGTCTTCGAGAGCATCGAATTGACAGATATCAGAAACGACGACCTAAGCGCCGGGAGCGCCCCCAACGGCGACGGGCAGCACGCACCCAAGGGCGAACCACGATCTCAGGTGAAGATCGTGATACCCGCCGATCATTCGATGGTCAGCCTGCTCGGTTCCGGGGACGAGCTGCTGCACGTGGTGGAGCGGGAGTTCGACGCGGACATCCACGTCCGCGGCAACGAGATCACCGCGACGGGGACCCCGGCGGAGACCGCCTTGGTCACCGCGCTCTTCGACGAGCTCGTCGAGCTCCTGCGCAAGGGCACGGACCTGACCGCGGACGCGGTCGAGCGGACCGCGGCGATGCTCCGCGCCGAGCGCGGCGTCCGCCCGGCGGACGTGCTCACGGTCGGCATCCTGTCCGCCCGCGGCCGGACGATCCGGCCCAAGACGCTGAACCAGAAGCGGTACGCGGACGCCATCGACCAGCACACGATCGTGTTCGCCATCGGCCCGGCGGGCACCGGCAAGACCTACCTGGCCATGGCCAAGGCGGTCAAGGCACTGCAGGCCAAGGCGGTCAACCGGATCATCCTGACCCGGCCGGCGGTGGAGGCGGGGGAACGGCTGGGGTTCCTGCCCGGCACCTTGTACGAGAAGATCGACCCGTACCTGCGCCCGCTCTACGACGCGCTGCACGACATGCTCGACCCGGACTCGATCCCGCGCCTGATGGCCGCCGGCACCATCGAGATCGCCCCCCTGGCGTACATGCGGGGAAGAAGCCAACCTGTTGCCACTCCCGTTCTCACCCCGGATGGTTTCCGGCCGATCGGCGAGCTTGCCGTGGGCGACCTAGTCATCGGGTCCAACGGCGAGCCGACGCCGGTGATCGGCGTGTACCCGCAGGGGGAGAAGGACATCTACCGGCTCACCGCGCAGGACGGCGCCTCGACGCTGGCCTCGGGCGACCACCTGTGGGCCGTGGCCACCCGGGATGACCGCCGCCGCGGCAAGCCGCTCCGGGTCCTGACCACCCGCGAGATGATCGGGAACCTGCGCGCCAGCCACTACCACCGGTACGAGCTCCCGCTGCACAGCGCGCCGGTGCGGTTCCCGTACCGGGAAGTCCCGATCGACGCCTACGCGCTGGGGCTGCTGCTCGGCGACGGCTGCCTGACCGGGGCGACCACGCCGACCTTCGCCACCGGGGATCCGGAGCTGGCTTACGAGTTGAAGCGACTGCTGCCGGGGATCGAGGTCCGACCCAGGCAAGGCCCCAACTACATGCTGAGCCAGCTCACATCACCGTGGGCTACCACCACCCTCGTCGAGAACCCGGTGACCGGGGCGGCGCGTCGGCTCGGCCTGTACGGTACCCGCTCGACCACCAAGTTCGTCCCCGAGCTCTACCTGTACAACTCGCACCAGATCCGCCTGGCCGTCCTGCAGGGTCTGCTCGACACCGACGGCGGCCCGGTCACGCAGCGAAACAGGACCTGCCGCATCCAGTACACGACTACCTCGCCCCGGCTGCGCGACGACGTGATCTTCCTGGTCCGGTCCCTGGGCGGCATCGCCTATCACCGCACCCGCCCCGCCGCGGGGCGCGCACCCCACCTGGCCAAGGGACACCTTGTCCATCACCGCCACGACGCGTATATCATCGACATCCGGCTCCCGGAAGGCATCGAGCCGTTCCGCCTCACCCGGAAGCGCGACGCGTATCACGCGTCAGGCGGCGGCGGGCGCCCGATGCGCTTCATCGAGAGCATCGAGCCGGCCGGCACCGAGGAAGCCGTGTGCATCTCGGTGGCGGCAGCCGACTCCCTCTACACGACCGAGGACTTCCTGCTGACCCACAACACCCTGAACGACTCGTTCATCATCCTGGACGAGGCACAGAACACCTCGGCCGAGCAGATGAAGATGTTCCTCACCCGGCTGGGCTTCGGCTCGCAGGTGGTGGTGACCGGCGACGTGACCCAGGTCGACCTGCCGGCCGGCCAGGTCAGCGGGCTGCGTGTGGTGCAGGGCATCCTCGACGGCATCGAGGACATCCATTTCGCGAGGCTGACCAGCCACGATGTCGTGAGGCACCGGCTGGTCGGCAAGATCGTCGACGCCTACGAGCGCTATGACGCCCACGAGCGTCAGCCCACCCCCGCCGGGACGCGCAGGCGGAAGGGCAGCTAATAAGCCGATGAGCATCGATATCGCCAACGAGGCGGGCATCGACGTCGACGAGGTTGGCCTGGCCGCGGTCGCCCGGTTCGCGCTGGACCGGATGCGGATCCACCCGCTCGCCGAGCTCTCGGTGCTGCTCGTCGATGAGCGGGCGATGACCGACTTGCACGAGCGGTGGATGGGCGAGCCGGGGCCGACGGACGTGCTCGCCTTCCCCATGGACGAGCTGCGCCCGCCGCACCTGGGCGGCAACCGCGAGGACCAGGGCCCGGAGCCGGGCCTGCTCGGTGACGTGGTGCTGTGCCCGCAGGTCGCGGCCGAACAGGCGGAGAAGGCCGGCCACTCCACCCAGGACGAGCTCGAGCTGCTGTGCGTGCACGGCATCTTGCACCTGCTGGGCTACGACCATGCCGAGCCCGAGGAGCACGCTGCCATGTTCGGCACGCAGGACCGGCTGCTTGAGGCCTGGCGCGATGCCCGTGAAACGAAGGGCCGGCCTGGCTTATGACCCCCCCAGCGTGGCTTCTGGTCGCTGCGGCTGTGTTCGCCGTCCTGGCTGGCTGGTGCGCGAGCGCGGAGGCCGCGCTGGCGCTCGTTTCCGCCACCGGCGCGGCCGAACGGACAGCAGGCCGGCTCGCTGTCGTGGCCGCCGACCTGTCGCCCTATATGAGCGTGCTGCTGCTGCTCAGGGCCTGTTGCGAGGTCCTGGCCGCGGTGCTCGCCACGGCGGCCTTCGTTCGCTGGCTGGGCGATGACTGGCGCGCCGTCCTGTCCGCGCTCGCCGTGGTGATCGGGATGCGTTACGTGCTGGGCGGCGTGCGCCCGCAGACCGGCCGCGTCGGGCCGCGGACCGAACGCACCGCTGAGCGCGCGGCCGGCTTCCTGTTCCCGCTGACCCGGGCGCTCGGCCCGCTGCCCAGGCTGCTCGTCGCGTGCGGCAACATCATGCCGCCGACCCGCCGGGCCCGGCCGCGGGCGGACGAGGAAGGCCCTGGCGACCGGTCCGAGCTGCGCGGCCTGGTCAACTACCTGGAGCGCAGGAACGGCATCGAGCCGGGCGAGCGGGAGATGGTCCGTTCGGTCTTCGAGCTCGGCAACACCATCGTCAGGGAAGTCATGGTGCCGCGCACCGACATGGTGTTCATCGAGGCCGACAAGACCGTGGAGCAGGCCCTCTCGCTGGCGCTGCGCAGCGGCTTCTCCCGGATTCCTGTGGTCGGCGAGAACGAGGACGACGTGGTGGGCATCGCCTACCTGAAGGACATCGTGGCCTGGAGCCACGACCACCCAGGCGCCGACGCCACCGAGAAGGTGGCCACGGTGATGCGCCAGGCCAGCTACGTGCCGGACAGCAAGCCGGTGGACGAACTGCTCCGCCAGATGCAGGCCCATCGCAACCACGTGGCCGTGGTGATCGACGAATACGGCGGGACCGCCGGGCTGGTCACCATCGAGGACATCCTGGAGGAGATCGTCGGCGAGATCACCGACGAGTACGACAACGAGCAGCCCCCGGTCGAGTGGCTGTCCGGCGACTCGGCCCGGGTCACCGCCCGGCTCTCGGTGACCGAACTTGGCGAGCTGTTCGGCGTCAGCCTCGAAGAGGAGGACGTGGAGACGGTGGCCGGGCTGCTGGCGCACGCCCTCGGCCGGGTCCCGATCGCGGGCTCCACCGCGACCGTCCACGGCCTCCGGCTCACCGCCGAGAACCTGGCCGGCCGGCCCTCAAGATCATCACCTTGGCCCGGTCGTCCCGGGCGCGGGTGGCGGCATCCGAAGGCGCAGCGGTCCGTGACGAGACCGGCCGGACCTACGCCGCCGCCGCGGTGGCGCTGCCGTCACTGCGGCTGTCCGCGCTGCGCCTGGCCGTGGCCATGGCGGTGTCCAGCGGTGCGCAGAAGCTCGAGGCGGCCGCGCTGGTCAGCGACGCCGACCTGGACCCGGGCGACCTCGCCGTGGTCCGCGATCTCGGCCCCGGCGCGACCGTCTTCCACGCCGCCCCCGACGGTACCGTCCGCCAGACCGTGACCCCCTAGGGGCCATGGTTTCTGCCCTCGTGACATGCGCGAGAATTGACGGGTGAGCCATCCTCCGTCAGTCCCCGCGTTCCGCGCCGGGTTTGCCTGCCTTGCGGGCCGCCCGAACGTGGGCAAGTCGACGCTGACGAACGCGCTGGTCGGCGCCAAGGTCGCGATCACCAGCGACCGGCCGCAGACCACCCGGCGGGTGATCCGCGGCATCGTGCACCGCCCGGACGCGCAGCTGATCCTGGTGGACACGCCGGGCCTGCACAAGCCGCGGACACTGCTCGGCGAGCGCCTGGACAGCCTGGTCCGCTCCACGCTGGCCGAAGTCGACGTGATCGGGTTCTGCATCCCGGCCACCGATCCGGTCGGACCCGGCGACCGGTTCTTCGCCCGCGAGCTGGAGCACGTGAAGAAGACGCCGGTCGTGGCGATCGTGACCAAGTGCGACCAGGCGGCGCCCGAACGGGTCGCCGAACAGCTGCTGGCGGTGAGCGGCCTGGGCGACTGGGCCGACGTGGTGCCGGTTTCCGCCGTGACCGGATTCCAGCTCGACGTGCTCGCCGACGTGCTTGTCTCGCACCTGCCCGAGGGGATGGCCCTGTACCCGGACGGCGAGCTGACCGACGAGCCCGAGCAGATCATGGTCGCCGAGCTGATCAGGGAGGCGGCGCTGGACGGGGTGCGGGATGAGTTGCCGCACTCGATCGCGGTGGTGGTCGAGGAGATGGGCCCGCGGCCGGGCCGTGACGACCTCACCGACGTGCATGCTGAGCTCTACGTGGAGCGGCCGAGCCAGAAGGCCATCGTGATCGGCATCGGGGGAGCGCGGCTGAAGGAGGTGGGCAGCCGGGCTCGCCGCCAGATCGAGGCGCTCCTCGGCACTAAGGTCTACCTCGACCTGCACGTCAAGATCGCCAAGGACTGGCAGCGTAACCCCCGCCAGCTCCGCCGTCTCGGCTTCTACGACTGAGTTGCTACGACTGAGTTGCTACGACTGGGCTGCCCGCGCGGTCGGCAGCTCCCAGGACCGGAGGGGCTTACCCAGCACCCGGTAGCCGAGCCTGGTGTTGATCGCGATCATGTGCTCGTTGGTCTCGGTGTTCGAGGTGATCAGCCGCCGCACCTGGGGCTCGGTCTGCGCCAGCAATTCCATCATGGCCACTTTGAGCAGCAGCCCGAGCCGGTGCCCGCGGTGCGCCCGGACCACCGCGGTCAGCGCCTGGAACCCCCGTTCCGGCTGCTCCGGGCCGACCTCGACCTGGGTGAAGCCGGCCAGCTCACCGGAGGCGTCGTGGCGGGCCGCCACGGTGCGCGCCCGCACGCCCTGCAGCCGCATTCGCCGCTCGGTGGCGCGAACCCGGGCCGCGTCCCAGGCCCACGGCTCGATGTTCGGGTCGTGCGGCGCGTCGTACAGCAGCCCGCTGATCGCCGCGACCTGGTCCACCCATTCCTCGGGCGCCGGCGAGACCCAGGAGATCAGGGAGTAGCCGGCCGCTGCCCGCTCAGCCTCGGCGCGCAGTCCGGCCAGGTGTCCGGCGGCCACCGTGTCCAGGTCGAGCACGCGCTCGATTTCCGCCAGCCCTCCCGTGGCGCCGAACGACCGCATGAATGCCTCGCCCGGGCACCCCGCGCTGGCATACCCGGTCAGCAGGCTCCGCTCGGCGGCCAGCGCCCGCCCGGCAGCGTGCCGCAGCAGTGCGGTGCCGAGCCGGCGCCGCTGTCGATCCGGGCGGACCATCAGTTGCAGCGCCCCGAGGTGCTTGTTGTCCCGCGACGGCAGCTCGAGCAGGTACCACCCCCCGACGCCGTTAGCGTCCTCCAGCAGCCAGGTCTCACGCGGATCGCCGACCCACCCGCTCTCCAGCCACCCCTCGAACACCCGCCGTGGCATGACCGGCATGTCCGGATCGTCGGCTGCCTTGGTCGCGCGCAAGATCTCATGGCAGGCCTCCACCCGCCGCGCATCCCCCGCCGTGAACAGCTCAATGCCCATACCTCCCAGCGAACAGCATTTTTCTCCGCCCCCGCCACCGGTTATCCGCCCCCGAGCCTGCCGCTCCGATTCCCGGCAGTTCGTGGCGGTAGCTGACGTCCCAGGCGGCTCGTGGACACCTTTGGGATCATCGTTTTCTATTTCGACGGCGATCCGTCAAGCGGCCCGGCCTTCCCGGTAAATGTCCTAGCCGGATGCTAGAATCGAACTAGTTAGTGAATATTTCGAGCCCCGCCGACCCGCGAGCATCCCGGAAGGAGGTGAGCCCAGATGACAAGCCCGGCTGCGCCGCCCGCCAGCGCGAAGGAAGCGCTGGCGCTGCTGAGGTCCGCGCTGGGGTACCTGTCCACGGCCGATGCCGCCGCGATGGCGACTGAGACCCAGGCGCAGTGCCTGCAGGCGCTGGAACAGGCCAACTCGATGGGCACCGCGGCCCGTGCCTCGATCCTGGCCGCGTTCACTTCCGGGCAGGGCTACTGCGCGGACGCCGATTACAGCCCCCGGGCCTGGCTGATCCACAAGACCCGCATCACCAGGGCCGCCGCCGTCGGACACACCGCCTGGGCTCGCCGTACGACCGCGCACCCGGAGGTGGTCGCGGCGCTGGCGGCGGGGCAGATGTCGGAGTCCTACGGGCGGGCGATCTCTACCTGGACCGACAAGCTGCCGCTGGACAGCCGGGAAGCGGCCGATGAGATCCTGCTGGCGGCGGCCGGGGCAGGGATGGCGCTGCCGGACCTGGCCGTGCTGGCCAGGGAGATGTTCGAGCGGTCCCGCCCCGATCAGCCCGATGAGGACCCCGGCCGGGCGTTCGAGGATCGCGCCGTCCGGCTGGTGACCACGTTCGACGGCGCGGGCGTGCTGACCGGCGACCGAACCCCGACGGCACCACCACCGCCTGGAACAAGGACGGGACGAAAGTCCTGCACAGCCACAGCCCTCCGAACCTGGTTGCCGCCCCAGATCCACAGCCTGATCAGTCAAGGACCGAAGATCGCGAATAGATCGCGAATGGGGAGCCGGAGCGATCCGGGCCGATGATGAGCCGATGATGAGCCGCTGATGTGGTAGCCGTAGAACAAACTGGCTAGTTTCTGCGCTGAGCTATGCTATTCAGCCAGCCATCCGGGCTGGCCGTAGAAAGGACTCCCTGTAACCGAGAGGTAGTCATGAAAGAGATCAACCGAATCAACGCGAGGTTCGCCGCTGAAATGGAGGCGGCGTGGAAGGCTTACGAGAAGTCCGACAGCCGGGACGATCACGCCCTGGCCGTTGCCGTCAACACCGCACTATTGGAGCGGCAGGACCGCCTGCTGTCCCACGGTCTCATCCAGTACCCCGTCGCCGTCCAGGCTATCGAGCAGGCCGAGGCGCAACCGTGAACGTAACCAGTCCCACGACAGCGCCACAAGGGTCACCGGCGCGGCCCGCTGGCAGCTAGGACACCGTGATGTCCTGAACCCGGACGGCACCACCACCGCCTGGAACAAGGACAAGACGAAGGGCTTGTACAGCCACAGCCCGCCTGCCCAGGCCGGGTAATGTCCCGGCGCCTCAGATCGCACGGTGCTAACCAGACCCGTCAGCCTCAGCAGTCACGGGAGCTGCGTCATCGGCCGAACGTCAGTCGGAATTGAGGTATCGGATCGGCATCGGCAGCGGCGTCGCAGGCGCTCACGGCGACATGATGGTTTGCCTGGGCCGAAACGGCCAGGGTATACGCCTGCGGCGGGGTGCTTGCGGATAGGGTGCCGGCCGGCGGGCAGAAGGGGAATCACGTTGCTGATCATCTTTGGCTTGCGCGTGTTCTACCGGACAATCGCGCAAGGCACCTTCCATTGCCGGCGTTGCGGCGGGGACCGGGAATACCGGCACCGGGCGGGGCGGCGGTGGTTCACGCTGTTCTTCCTCCCGGTCATCCCGCTGAACTCGGTCGGCGAGCACGTCCAGTGCACCACCTGCCGGACCCGCTACGTGACGGACGTGCTCAGCCAGCCGACGACGGCGCAGATGCAGGCGGCGCTGCCGGCCGGCATGCGGGCCGCCGTCTCGGCCATGCTGCGGTCCGGTGACCCGTCAAGCCCGGTGTCGCGGCAGCGGGCGATCGAGGCGGTCATCGCGTCAGGCGTGCCGAACTACGACGAGGCCATGCTCAACGCCGATCTCATGCAGTCGTTCGATACGATCCGCCCCGCCCTGAACCAGGTCGGGGGGCAGCTCACCATCCAGGCCAGGGAGTGGTACCTGGCCGAGGTGATCCGCATCGCCATGGCGGACGGCCCGCTCACCGACACCGAGCGGCAAGCCGCGCTGGCCATCGGCGGCGACCTCGGCATGACGCAGGCGCAGGTCGTCGGCGTGGTCGCGATGACCGAGCAGTCAGCCGGCCGCGACTAGTCCCGGCGCCGGCTCCCGGCGCCTCAGCCAGGCGAGCCAGACACCGCGGCCACGTCGAGCCGGTACCACGTGTTCGGGGGGCCGATGACGGCGTAGCCCATGGCCTCGTTGACCGCGATCATGTGCTCGTTGCTCTCGGCGTTCCAGGTATCGATCCGTTCCAGCTGCGGCTCCGTGGTCGCGAGCAGCTCCATCATGGCGATCTTAACCAGCAGGCCGAGCCGGTGGCCGCGGTGCTTCCTGGTCACGACCGTGTACATCTGGTGCCCCACCCCCGGATCGGCCGGATCCGCCGCTACCTCGGTCACCGCCGCCAGTTCGCCGGTCGCGTCATGCCGCGCTGCCACCGCGTAGGTTCGCAGCCCGAAGTGCGGGCGCAGGTCGTTGACGCGCTCACGTACCCGCTGCGCGTCCCAGCGCTCGGGTGCGATCTCAGGATCATGCGGAGCATCGTTGAGCGCGATGTAGAGCGCCACCGCCTGCTCGATGTACTCGTCGGGTACCAGTCCGGTCCATGACACCAGCGAGTAACCGGCGGCCGCCCGCTCGGCCGCCGCGCGTAGCGCGGCGAGCTTGCCTTCTTCCAGCTTGCCGACGTCCAGCATGCGCTGCACGTCCGCGAGCCCCGGTTTCGCCCCGATCGAACGCGAGAAGGCCTCGCCCGCGCTACCGCGACGTGCGGCGCCGTTGAGCACCGAACGCCCGTGCGCCGCCGCGCGGGCCGCCGCGTGCCGCAGCAGCGCGAGGCCCAGGCCGTGTCGCCGTTCCGCCGGGTGCACCACGAGATCCAGGTTGGCCTGGTCCAGGTTCTCCTTGTCCGGCAGCTCCAGCCGGTACCAGCCCGCAACCGAGTCCCGGCCCGCGGCCAGCCATACCTCCCTCGGGTCGCCGCCCCAGCCGACGGTCAGCCAGCCGCGGAACGGCCGCTCCGTGAGCCACGGCGACTCGGGTTCGTCGACGCGCTGGGCCGCCAGGGCCGCCTCGTGACAGGCGCGTATCTTGTCCGCGTCCGCCATGTCGAGTTGTTCTATACGCATCCTCACAGCCAACCCCGCAGGCGCCGGCCGCGCCACTGAATATCCGGCGCGGGAGTCCGCCGGCGGCACCGCGAAGGTGCACCCGGCGAAGGTGCGCCCGGCGTCACCCGGTACGCGGCCGGCTGGTATGGTGGTTCGCAATGTCATGCGAGCTGCTCCTCCTTAGCGGCCGCGGCGGGGGCCGATAGGCCGGCTCCCTCGTCGCGGGGTGTTGGCGTGTCCGCTGGCCATCAATCAGCCAAAGCCACCACCAGCTATAAGGAAGTTGTAGGCAAATGCAGCAGGATTCCGCGTTCAATCGCGTCTCGCCGGTACATCAGCAGCCCAGTGGCATGCCCTGTCATCGTTATACGCCGTTCCAGCCGGTCGAGCTACCCGACCGCGCCTGGCCCGCCAGGTCCATCACGAAGGCCCCGCGCTGGCTGTCGACCGATCTCCGGGACGGCAACCAGGCGCTGATCGACCCGATGAGCCCGGCCCGCAAGCACAAGATGTTCGATCTGCTGATCCGGATGGGCTACAAGGAGATAGAAGTCGGGTTCCCGTCCGCGAGCCAGACCGACTTCGACTTCGTGCGTGAGCTGATCGAAGGCGGCCGCGTCCCCGACGACGTCCGGATCTCGGTGCTCACCCAGGCGCGCGAGGACCTGATCGAGCGTTCGGTCCAGTCGCTGGTCGGCGCGCGCCTGGCCACCGTGCACATGTACAACGCGACCGCCCCGATCTTCCGCCGGGTGGTGTTCCGCATCGACCGCGAGGAGTGCAAGGCGCTCGCCGTCGAGGGCACCCGCCACGTCATGAAGTACGCCGGGCAACTCCTGGACGGCACCGACTTCGGCTACGAGTACTCGCCGGAGATCTTCATGGACACCGAGCTCGATTTCGCCCTCGATGTCTGCGCGGGCGTCATGGAAGTCTGGCAGCCCGGCCCGGGCCGCGAGATCATCCTGAACCTGCCGTGCACGGTCGAGCGGTCCACCCCGAACGTCTACGCCGACCAGATCGAGTGGATGAGCCGGAACCTGCCGAACCGGGACCACGTCTGCCTGTCGGTGCACACTCACAACGACCGGGGCACGGCGGTCGCCGACGCCGAGCTGGCGGTGCTGGCCGGCGCCGACCGGATCGAGGGCTGCCTGTTCGGCAACGGCGAGCGTACCGGCAACGTGTGCCTGGTCACCCTGGGCCTGAACCTGTTCAGCCAGGGCATCGACCCGATGATCAACTTCGCCGACATCGACGAGATCCGTCGCACCGTCGAGTACTGCAACCAGCTCCCGGTTCACCCGCGCCACCCCTACGCGGGCGAGCTGGTCTACACCGCCTTCTCCGGCTCCCACCAGGACGGCATCAAGAAGGGCTTCGAGGCGCTTGAGGCCGAAGCGGCCGGCGCGGGCGTCCCGTTCGCCGAGTACCCGTGGGCCGTGCCGTACCTGCCCATCGACCCGCACGACGTGGGCCGCACCTACGAGGCGGTCATCCGGGTCAACTCGCAGTCCGGCAAGGGCGGCGTGGCGTACCTCATGAAGGCCGAGCACCAGCTCGACCTGCCCCGCCGCCTGCAGATCGAATTCTCCCGGGTCATCCAGGGCCACACCGACGCCGAGGGCGGGGAGGTGTCGCCCGCGCGGATGTGGGAAATCTTCTCCGACACCTACCTGGCCGCGGGTTCGGTGGCGCTGCTGGACCATCAGACGTCCTCGGTGGTCGAGACCAAGCACGCCCTGGCCGCGGAGATCTCCGTCGACGGGAGCGCGCAGCAGGTCGAGGGCGTGGGTAACGGCCCCATCTCGGCGTTCTGCGACGCGCTGGCCTCCGTCGGCGTGACCGCGCGGGTGCTCGACTACACCGAGCACGCGCTGACCGAGGGCACCGACGCCCAGGCCGCGGCGTACGTGGAGTGCGAGATCGGCGGCGGCGTCTTCTGGGGTGTCGGCATCGACGCGAACACGGTCACGGCCTCGATGCGTGCGGTCCTGTCCGCGGTGAACCGGTCCCGCCGCGGCTGAGCCGTGGTGAAGCGGCGGGGCCACCTTCGTACCGAACGAGCTGGCCTCGCCGCACCCGCGTCACCCCGCCAGCGTCACTGGCATAAGGAAGAATGGGTACGTGCAGCTCTACCGGGATGACGGCATCGTGCTGCGGACGCAGAAGCTGGGCGAAGCGGACCGGATCATCACCGTCCTCGGCCGCGGCAGCGGGCGGATCCGCGCCGTGGCCAAGGGCGTCCGCCGGACCAAGTCCAGGTTCGGGGCCCGGCTGGAGCCGTTCACCCATGTCGACCTGATGCTGCACGCCGGCCGCTCGCTGGACGTCATCACGCAGGCGGAGGTGATCCGGCCCTACGGCGAGCCACTGGCCGCGGACTACCCCCGCTACACCGCGGGCGTGGCGATGCTGGAGACGGCCGAGCGGTTCACCCCGGTGGAGAAGGAACCGGCGCTGCGCCAGTTCCTGCTCCTCATCGGCGGGGTGCGTGCCCTCGGCGACGGAGAGCACAGCCCCGGGCTGGTGCTCGACGCCTTCCTGCTGCGCTCGCTCGCGGTGGCCGGGTACGCCCCGGCCCTGCAGGAATGCGCCCGGTGCGGTGCGCCGGGCAGCGACCGGCGGCTGCCGGCCTTCGCCGTGGCGGCCGGGGGCATGGTGTGCGCGTCCTGCCGTCCGCCGGGCGCGGCCGCGCCCGCGGCGCCGACGGTGGCGCTGATGCTCGCCCTGCTGCGCGGCGACTGGGATGACGCCGATCCCAGCGAGCGCAGGCACCAGGTAGAGTGCAGCGGGCTGGTGGCCGCGTATCTTCAGTGGCACCTGGAGCATTCGATCCGTTCGCTGAGTCACGTGGAGCGTGTCTTTTGACGTCCTCCCCGCCCCAAGGCGGGGGATTTCAGCTACTACGCCGGTTGGAGCAGCAGTTGAGGTTCGCGGTTCACCGGCCGGGCTACCCCGTCGCCTCCCCGCGCAGTCACGGCGTGCCCCGCCGCGATGTTCCGGGCCGCGTTCACGTCAGCGTGGTCGGCGAAACCGCAGGCCGTGCACGCGAAGCGCGCTTGGCTCTCGCGCGACTTCGCATCCACGTGCCCGCACGCCGAGCAGCGCTGGCTGGTGAACGCGGGTTTGATCTTCTCCACCCGGCCGGGCGCCTTGTCCTCCAGCCGGCGCACCAGCAGGCCCCAGCACGAGGCGAGGATGCTTCGGTTGAGCCCGGCTTTCTGCCTTACGTCGTCCCGCCCGGCCTTGCGCCACGACGGCCGCCCGGCCGGATTCTCCGGGTCGAAGAAGGCGGCCATCGCCTGGGCGAAGTCCCGCAAGGCCTGCTGCTGCACGACCTGGGAGCCTGCGGCCAGCCACGGGTGCCCGGCGCGGGCTTCGGTAAGCTGTCGGCACTGCTCCAGCTAGGCAGGGGAGCTCTTCCTGCCCGGATGCCAGTGCGCGTGCTGCTCGACCGCGAGGTTCCACACGAACCTGGCGTGGGCGCAATGCCCCCGCAGCACCGCCTGCTGGGCGGGCGCGGGGAGCAGCCTGTACCGGGACATGCGAACACACTATCGGACGCCACCGACATTTCTTGGGAGGTGAAGCGGTGTGTCGTCCCTGCCAAGGAGGCCGGGGTCTCCACGCCGCGATCCTGATGAGGGAGGGCAGCCCGAAGACCCAGCAGGCGCGGGGATCTCGCCGGGCCCCCGTACGTCCGCCCGATCCGCATCCGAGCGGCGTGAAGCCGCCGGACATACCATCCGAGTTCGTCCCCAGGCACGTCGCCCTGGTGATGGACGGTGACGGGCGCTGGGCCGGAAAGCGCGGGCTGCCCAGGACCGAGGGCCATAAGGAAGGCGAGTCCTCGCTGCTCGACGTCATCATGGGAGCGATCGAGCTTGGCATTCCCTACCTGTCGGCCTATGCCTTCTCGACCGAGAACTGGCGGCGCTCGCCGGACGAGGTCCGTTTCCTGATGGGATTCAACCGCGACGTCATCCACCGGCGCCGTGACCTGCTGAACGAGATGGGCGTCTGCATCCGCTGGGCCGGCCGCCGGCCACGGCTATGGCGCAGCGTGATCAGCGAACTCGAGACGGCCGAGCGGATGTCAGCCGGGAATTCCGTGCTGACCCTGCAGTTCTGCGTGAACTACGGGGGCCGGGCCGAGATAGCGGACGCGGCCGCCGCCATCGCCGCGGATGCCGTCGCGGGAAAGCTCCGGCCGGAGAAGATCGACGAGAAGGTGTTCGCCCGCTATCTGGACGAGCCCGCGATTCCTGAAGTCGACCTTTTCGTCAGGTCGTCCGGTGAGCAGCGCCTTTCGAACTTCCTGCTCTGGCAGTCCGCCTATGCCGAACTGGTCTTTCTCGACACGCTCTGGCCGGATTTCGACCGGCGGCACCTGTGGCACGCCTGCGAGATCTACGCCAGCCGTGACCGCAGGTACGGTGGCGCCCAGCCCAACCCCGTTCCCGTCTCCGGAGAGCCGGCTTCGTGAGGTCGTTTCGCGCCGCGACGGCCCGGACGCGAGCGGGCTGCGCTCAAACACCAAGGCTAATAAGCCCTCTCGATCAGGTGTGATAGCCGCCTGCACTACCACCGAGGTGCCTCCTGCGCCTCGCGACACGCCCGGGATCCCGATCACTTTGGTGTAACTGTGCGTAACCTCATGAATACAGGGAACGACTAGCGCTGCTGGTGCGCAGGGACAGTACTTGTGAGTCGATTCGGTCTTTGGCGTGCCTGTGGGGCCAAAGTAACCATTTGACGACGGGGTTATCCGGGGGGATGAATGCGTCGCGCGGTAGTGGCTGTCATCATAGGCGGGTACGCGTTCTGGGGAATCGGATCGGGGCTGGGGCAATCGGGGCCCGGGCAATCAGGGCCGGGACATCAGCCTGTGCTGGCCGGCGTCAGCCTTACCGCCGACGTCAAGCCGGTAAAGGCGGCCGAGCCGGGCAGGCAGATCGTGAAGTTCGGCGGCTACACGGTCAGCGTGCCTGCCAGCTGGCCGGTCTATAACCTGAACGAGGACCCCAGCCGATGCGTTCGGTATGACGTTCATGCCGTTTATCTCGGTACTCCGGGTCCGGACCAGAATTGCCCGCCCAATCTGGTCGGGCGGGTCGACACGGTCAGCATCGAAGGACCCGCCGTCCCGGCCAGGGTGAAGATCGCGGGGGACCGGAAGGCCCCGGCCTCGGCCGGCCAGCGGGCGCTGCCGGCCGGCACGATCGTCCAGGACCCGGACCGGCACGATCTGGCGCTCGCCATGCCGGACACCGCGCCGTGGATCGACGCC
>WNFY01002228.1_pt1 | contig 32906 bp, 33 predicted proteins | sample 5400091 | NCBI WGS metagenome assembly WNFY01 (sample SAMN13153364, study PRJNA577476) | soil metagenome | isolation source: 60 cm soil or saprolite under grassland replicate 1 | place: USA:California | collected 2016-06-15 | reverse complement strand
GCTGTTGCGCCCGCTGGCCATAGGCGACGCTGACACCCTGCTTGCCTACCGCAGCCGTGAAGATGTCTGCCGGTACGTGCCGTTCGAGCCGATGAGCCGCGATGACATCATCGAGCGGATTGCGGGGCAATGGGCACGCACCGAACTCACCGATGAGGGGCAGTCGCTTACGCTCGGCGCTCAGGTGGGCGAGACGAGCGAGCTGGCCGGCGACGTTGTGCTGTTCTGGCGCAGCCGCGCGCATGCTGGCGGGGAACTCGGCTATGTGTTCAATCCCGCCTTAGGCGGGCGCGGCTATGCCACCGAGGCTGCGAACGTGATGCTGCGGCTCGGCTTCGAGGGGCTTGGGCTGCATCGCATCGTCGCGCGGATCGATGAGCGCAACGAGTCATCGGTGAAGCTGGCCAGGCGGCTGGGCATGCGGCAGGAGGCCCGCCTGGTCCGCAACGAGTTCTTCAAAGGCGAGTGGAGCACCGAGCTTGACTTCGCGATGCTCTCTGACGAGTGGTACGCGTGCCAGAAGGAATTCGACCCGAACCCTGGCAGTCGCGGCCCATCCCGTACCCCGTCCGGGACCTGTCCCTGGGAGGGCACGCCGTCGGCACTGAGGTAGCGATGCCCGCGACTCAAGCTAGCTCAGTCGGCTGTTGTCCCAGTTCAACGGCTATATGTGTCAGTGCACCCACATTCTGTAGTGCAAGCGATAACGACACACTTCAGTTCCGCGCTCAGGCGACCCTGACCGTCCAGTCACCCACCCGGGCGACGACGTCGACCGTCCCGCCGAGGGCCTCGACGTAGCCGCGGATAGCGTCCACCTCGGTCACCTTGCCGTGCTCAATCTGCGATACCCGTGCCTGCGATACGCACATCACGGCCGCGACCTGCGCCTGGGTCAGCCCGGTGTTTTTCCGCAGCTGCGCGAGCTGGTGCCCGCGCTGCTCAGCGCGCATCACTGCGCGGCTCCGCTCGCGCGACGCAACCCGCTCCGGAGCATCCCAGTCCGGGTTCAGCTCCCGGACCTGCCGCTTGGTGTCCTCCCAGCGGACCGCCTTCATTCTTCCTCCTCGTCGGCTTCCCGCTGGTAAGCCGCATACCGTTCCTCGGCGAGCGGGATTGCCTCGGCGTACCAGGCGCGCCAGCGCCCAGCCGTGTCCCCGGCAACCAGCACGATCGCCTCCCGCTCCGCGTCGAACACGAAGAGCAGGCGCACCTCGGCGGTACCAGGCACCCGGGGCCGGAGCTCCTTAAGATTATGAATCTTGCTGCCATGAATGCGGTCGACCAGGGGCCTGCCGAGCTGCGGCCCGCACAGGGCCAGCTCGTCCAGGGCCTCCTCGACCTTGTCCGCCGTGAGCGGGTCATCTTTGCACAGGGCCAGGAACCAGTCGTTGACCGGCTCAAGGAGCAGGATCTCCCAGCGCACCGCCTCATTATAACGATTCCTTATGTCGATGTCGTCGACCCGCTCCGGCTGTCGCACGGCGGATAGGTGCCGCCCGTCAGGCCGTCGGCTCTTGCCGTCACGCTTAGCCATACGGGAATCACAGCAGCCGCCACCGACATTCCGGCCCGGTGCGGGCTGGCGTGCCTCGGTCATGGCAATAGACGCAGCCCCCGGAGCTCTTCAGGTCTGCGAACTAGTCGGCGACATCGGGCTTAATACCGCCCGCGGGTCAGCCAAGGTCATACATCGCGATCATGCAAGTCAGCGAGCACATTCCGCGAGGAAACGAATACGAGTCTCTTTTTTTGATCATGGAGCGCGGTTATCGTCGTGCATGTCATCGTCCTCATCTGGGAACGGAGGGTGACGGCTGTGCCCGGTGGCGGAGGTCGCTCGGAGTGGGAGCGCCGCATGGCGGCGCAGCGGCGCGAGGCCGAACGCCAGGCGAAAGAACAGGCAAGGCTGGCTAGAGAGCGGGAGAAGGCAGCTAAGGAAGCACATCTTCTAGCCCAGCAAGGGGTGGCCGAGGCGAAATCCGCGGCGGTCGAGCAGCAGGTCAGGGACCTGGATGAGGTGCTAGCCAGCGCGCTGCCCCGGCGTCCAGTCAGCTTCTCTGGTCTTATGGCCCCCTCAGCGCCGCCGCGTTTCGAGCCTGGCGCTCTGGCCGCCGGGAATCCTCCGCCTGACTGGGCCGACTTCGCTCCTGCGGATCCGAAAGGGCTGGCCCGCATCTTCGGGGGCAACTCGCGTCACGCCCGTGAGGTCGCTGAGGCACAGGTCCGCTTCGATGTCGCCGTGGAGGCTCATGCGCAGGCCGAGGCGGCTCGCCAGCGAGCGCTTGCCAACGCGAAGGCTGCATACGACCTGCAGGTCGCGGCCGACCAGAAACGCGTCGCCGACGTCCGTGCCCGCCAGTCGGCATTCATCTCTGGTGACCCTGAGGCCGTGGAGTGGTTCGTGAGCCGTGCGCTCGACGCGTCCCGCTATCCTCGCGGTTTCCCGCGCAGATATCAGGTCGCCTACCGGCCGGAGAACCGGGATATCGTCGTTGAGTTCGAGTTGCCACCGCAGGAGGTCGTGCCAGTCATGCGCGGCTACCGCTACGTCAAGGCGCGTGACGCGATTGATCCGCTGCCGCGACCACAGAACGAGACGAGGCAGCGTTACAAGCGGCTGATCGCCTGCGTAGCGCTGCGGACACTACACGAGATCTTCACCGCCACGCCCTCTGAGGTGGTCGAGGCGGTGGTGTTCAACGGGCGCCTCAGCACCACCGACCGCGCGACGGGCAAGCCGGCTCGCCCGCACCTTCTGAGCGTGTCTGCCGAACGCGCGGTGTTCGAGGACCTGGTGCTGGCCGCCGTCGAGCCGGCTGCGTGCCTGACCCAGCTGAACGCATTGGTCTCGCCCAACCCTTACGACCTGGAGGCCGTCGAGCCATTCATCGCGTTCGATCTCAAGCGGTTCCGCTTCACCGACGACATGGACGTGATAGCCGGCCTCGATTCCCGGCCGAACCTGCTCAACCTCACACCCACCGAGTTCGAGCACCTGGTGAAGCAGTTGTTCGTGGCAATGGGTGCCGAAGCATGGACCACGATCCCGTCCAAGGATGGCGGCGTCGATGCGGTCGCGACCAGCAAGCACCTGTTTTTCGGTGGCGTATGCCTGATACAGGCCAAGAGATGGACCGGCCTGGTCGGGCTTGAGTCCGTGCATGCCCTGACCGGCGTAATGGCCGACCACAACGCCACAACCGGCGTACTGGTCACCACATCGTGGTTCGGCCGGGCCAGCGAGCAGTTCGCCAACCGCAATCGCATCACGCTGATCAACGGCGCGGAACTGAAACAGCTCCTCAAGAAATACCTCGATAAAGACGTGATCCCGGGCACAAGCCCGCCGAAACGGCTTCGGGCATCGGCCAACGTCCAGACCGGCCGCCCGGGACCAGACCAGCCCTGATCCAAAGAAAGCGCGAGGGTATCGCCGCAGTTCAGGGACGTATCTGCGCGTGCAGCCGCAATCCGAAGTGCCGGCACGACCACCGGCTCAACTGCAGCAGCCCGGGTGGACGGTCGACCAGCTTCCCAATGGAACCTTCCGGTGGATAACCCCGTTCGGGCGCAGCTACGACACCGAACCAACCCGGTACCCCATCTGAACTTCAGGCGTCGAGGACCTGGCCGGCCCGCTGGACGACGGGGTCCTCGCTGCTCCACGGGAAGTTGATCCAGCGATCGGTCCGCCGCCAGACGTAATCGCATTTGATCACGGACTGGGGCTTCTCGTAGATCACGGCCGAACGCACGTGCTCGACCTGGTCCTTGATGAAGGTGTGGACGAGCTCGATGGTCCGGCCGGTGTCGGCCACGTCGTCGGCGATGAGCACCTTCTTCGCCGAGAAGTCCACCGCGCTCGGCACCGGCGGCAGCATGACCGGCATGTCCAGCGTGGTACCGACCCCGTCGTAGAACTCGACGTTCATCACGTACAGGTTCTTGACCGCGAGCGCGTAACCGAGGGAGCCGGCCAGGAACAGGCCGCCGCGGGCGATCGAGAGGATCAAGTCGGGCTCGAACCCGTCGGCGGCGATCACCGTCGCCAGCTCGCGGGACGCCTCACCGAACCGTTGCCAGCTGAGATTCTCGCGCTCGTCGCTCATGACCGCCTCATCGTCGTCAGTGCCCGTAGCTCATGGTGCCATGCGCGACGATCACGGCCGAAGGCCGGGAGGCGCGACTCCAGATGGCTCGCGCGTGCAACGGTCTGCTGGTCTAGCGTGCTCTTAGGTGGTGTGGAGCCGGTGGTGTCCGATCCTCTCGACGAGCTCGCCGCGAACCCTGACGTCATCAGCGCTGGCGGTGAGGACTTCAGCGCCTTCGTGGTGTCGCGGTGGCCCGGGCTTGTCCGGCTGGCGTTTGGCCTGACCGGAGACCGGTGGGCCGCCGAGGACATCGCCCAGGCCACCCTGGCCAGGGCGTACGTGGCCTGGCGGCGGGTCAGCCGGGCAGCTGACCCGGACGCGTACCTGCGCCGCATCCTGATCAACACGAGCCACCGCCGGTTCCGCAGGCACCGGGTGACCGAACAGCCCGGCGACCCGCCGGAGACCGCGGTCGAGGGCCCGGCCGACCTGGTGGGCGAGCGAGCCGCCCTGCTCGCCGCGCTGCGCCAGCTGCCGCCCAGGCAGCGCGCGGTCGTGGTGCTGCGGTACTGGGAGGACCTGACCGACACGCAGATCGCCGCGGCTCTGGGCTGCTCGCCGGGCACCGTGCGCAGCCAGCTCTCCCGGGCCCTGGCCAAGCTACGGGAGGATCCGGCCCTGGGAGAAGGTGAGGAGCGTTGAGCGGACCAGGCGACACGGAACTGCGACCGCGCGTCCGCGAGTTGCTCCAGGCGGTCGAGCCGCCGATGGCTCCGGTCGATGTCATCGTCCGGCGGGGCCGGGGTATCCGGTTGCGGCGCGCGGCGATGGCGGCCGGTGGCCTGGGCGCCGTCGCGATCATCGCGGCAGCCACCCTGCTGCCCTCGCCGCCGACGCCGGCCCCGCAGCCGCCGCCGCTTCCGGTCACGGTTCCCGCCAGCGGCATGGCGGGCCCCGATGGCGTGTTCGCCAGCGGCACCGCCGACGGGCACGCCTGGCGGCTCGCCGGGCAGGACATCGCCGATCCCGGCTACCGGTGCATTCCCGCGATCACCGTCAACGGGACCGATGCGGACCTCCTGTTCCCCGATCCTGGGGACGGCGCTGACGTCGCCATCGGCGCCGCCGCACCGGGCATCGGCTTCGCATACGTGCAGGTACCGGGCGGCATCGACGGGCTCCTCGTCAACGGCCAGGAAAGCGTCCCGGCGATCGAGGTCACGGTCTGCGGGCAGCACTACCGGCTGGTCGGACTGGCCTACCGGCTGAAGCACCCGCCGCGGCTTACCGCGCAATACGCGGGCCAGGGCTGGCCGAACACGAAGCGCAGCGACGAAGTCGGCTCCCCGGACTGGCCGGCCGTGTACCCGCTGCCGCTGATCAGCATCCAGCCGCCGGGGGTCGCCGACCCGCAGACCGACGGCCTGTGGAACCACGTGCGGCCGGTCAGCGCCAGGCCGACGCGGGCGCTGCTCGCCTCCGGGAGAGCCTGGTCGATAGAGCTGATATTCGGAGTAGCCGGCGACTGCTATGAGTTCACGTCGCCAGGCTCGCCCGGCGACCCGGAGATGAGCGTGTGCGGCCCCATCAGCACGCCGGAGGGTCCGGAGACCATCATGGCCATGCCCCTGTCCTACCCCCCAGCGGGGCTCAAGGCCCCGACCGGGTTCGCGCTCCAGGTGAGCCCGGGCACCGCCCACCTGAGAGCGACCGCCTCCGACGGGTCCGTCCAGCTGGTGACACCACGGGTGGTCGCCGGCCGGAGGTACGCGGCGTTCGTCATCGGCACCTCGCTCCGGCTCGAGCGCCTGACCTGGCTCGACGCCACGGGCAAGGCCTTCGCGAGCACCACCTCGCTGCCCCGGTCCGGCCACGCGCAGTTCCAGCCCTGAGGCCGGGCCGCCCGCCAGAGTGCCACGGGTGACCGAACTGCTGCTAGCCGGCCTCGCGCGCCGGGCCCTGGACGGGCCCGCGCGGGCCGGCCTCGCGCGCGGCGCGCTCGAGCCGGCTCCGGTAGCCCTCCCACCACGACTGGTCGCCGGGCGCCATGTTGTCGTTGCCTTCACGCAGGCCGGCTGCGCCGTCGATGAGCTCGCGGACGATATCGGCCTGCCCGGCGTGCCGGTCGGTCTCGGCGATCATGTGGACCAGGATCTTGTGCAGCGTCACCTCGCTGCGGCTCTCCGGCCACCACGGGACATGACCGATGTCGTCCAGCGCGAGCGTGCCGATGGTGGCGTCGGAATGCGCCCAGGCCCGCCGGTACAGGCCGGTGATCTGCTCACGGGACTCCTCGGCGGTGGCCCACATGTCCGCGTTGGGCTCGGCGTCATCCTCCAGCCACGGCAGCGCCTCGCCGGACGGGCGCCCGAAGGTATCGCCGAAATACCCGAGCTCCACGCTGGCCACGTGCTTGATCAGTCCTAGCAGGTTGGTGCCGGTAGGCACCATCGGGCGGCGGATGTTGTACTCCGTGAGCCCGTCGAGCTTCCACAGCAGGGCTTCCCTGGCGTCCTGCAGGTAACGGTGAAGGTCTGCCTTCGGATCTGATCCGGTCATGCCGCCAGTCTGCCATCGCCGGCCCGGCACATGAAGTTTCAACCGACGCCGGGGCGCGCTGGCGGGGCCAGCCGGCGGGGCTAGCCGGGCGGGGCCAGCCGGGGCGGGAAGCCTCCGGTCGCCACCGGACCCCAGCGGGCCGGCGTGACGCGCAGCATCGACTTGCCCTGGCGCACCATGGCCTGCCGGTATTCGTCCCAGTCCGGGTGCTCACCGGAGATCGACCGGAAGTACTCCACCAGCGGCTCGACCGCCTCGGGCACGTCGAGCACTTCGGCGGTCCCGTCGGCCTGCACCCACGGCCCGCCGAAATCGTCGGACAGCACCAGCACGCTGACCTGCTCGTTACGCCGGGCATTCCGCGTCTTGGCGCGTTCCGGGTACGTCGCGATCACGATCCGGCCCTCGGCATCGACGCCGCAGGTGACCGGCGACGCTTGCGGCTGCCCGTCGGCCCGGGCGGTGATCACGATGGCGTGGTGGCGGGGCCGGATGAAGTCGAGCAGTTCATCTCGCGTGACTGCGGTGTTGACCGCGATCTGGGGACTCACGGCACCACGGTAGCAACGCCGGCCACCTTGACCAGCAGGAGATACAAGCAAAGGATGGTCGGTATGTCCGAGCTGCCAACGTGGGCACGCGACGCGCTCGCCGGGGTCTACGATCCCTGCTGCCGGGAGAAGGGCATTTCCGTCCTGGACATGGGCCTGGTGCGCTCGGTCCGGGCGGAAGACGGAGTGGCCACGGTCGAGTTGCTGCTGACCTCGGGCTGGTGCCCGTTCGCGGCCGGCGTGCTCACCGAGGTGAAAGAGCAGATCCTCAGGGCACCGGGTATCAGCGACGCCGACGTGTCGATCGTCTGGGACGAGGCCTGGACGACGGACCGCCTCTCCCCCAGGGCGCGGGACATCCTGCGCTTCCTCCCCCCGCCCGCGGCCGTGGCCGACCGGGACGAGTACATCCGCGCCCACCTTCCTGCCAGGGACGCTAAGGAGTAGCGATGATCGACGATGCCTTCGTCTTCGACTGCGTGGCGCATGTCTTCAACTTCGACCCGAAGAACGCATTCGGCAACGCTGGCCTGATGTTCGACAACCACCTGTACGCGTTCCACAACGCGCTGACCCCGGATGACCAGCCCAAGCTACCGTCGGAGGAGTTCCTGCGGCAGTGGACGCCGTCGGACATCCGCAAGATGGTCTACGAGGAATCCGATACCGACATGCTGGTGGCGATGCCGCTGCCGCTGACGGACCTGTTCCACGACGGCCTGTCGCCCTGGGAGTCCTGCGCCGACCTGGCCGGCCGCGACCCGGACCGCACGGTCTTCTGGGGGTCGGTCAACCCGCTGGAGGGACGCAAGGCGCTGGACCTGATGGAGCGCCAGGTCGGCGAGTACAACGCGCGCGCGTTCAAGTTCTACAACGTCCGCTACGACTACGGCAGGCCGTACCCGTGGCGGATGGACGACCCGAACGTCGCCTTCCCCATCTTCGAGAAGGCCCAGGAACTCGGCGTGAACCTGATCGGCGTGCACAAGGGCGTACCGCTCGGCCCGCAGCCGATCGAGCACACCCAGACCTGGGACATGGACGGGGCGGCGGCCAACTTCCCCGACATCAACTTCGTCATCTTCCACGTCGGGCTGCCGTTCCTCGACGAGACCTGCTGGCAGCTGATCAGGTACCCGAACCTGTACGCGTCGATCGCGGCCACGATCAACTTCGTGGTCCGCTCGCCGCGGATGTTCGCCGAGATCATGGGGAAGCTGCTGTTCTGGTGCGGCGAGGACAAGATCATCTACGGCTCGGAGGCCCCGCTGTTCCACCCGCAGTGGGCGCTGCGCGCGTTCATGGACTTCCAGATCCCCGAGGACCTGTGCGCCGGCTACGGCTATCCGCAGCTCACCGACCAGGCCAAGCGCAAGATCCTCGGCGAGAACCTGCTCCGCCTGCACGGCATGGACCTCGCCGACGCGAGGGCCAGGGCGTCAGCGAAGCCCTAGGGGCAGCAGTTCGGGCGGGAAGTCCTGGTAGGCGACGGGGACGAGCCAGCGGCGGATCGCGGCCGTGCCGACCGAGGTGTAGGCCGGCACCGTGGTGGCCGGCCAGGGGCCGCCGTGGTGCTGCGCGGCCACCACCGCGACGCCGGTCGGCCAGCCATTGCAGACGACCCGGCCCGCGATGTGCTCGAGCACCGCGACCACCTGGCGGGCCAGGTCAAGGTCGTCCGGGGATCGCGTGTCGACGTGCACTGTGCCGACGAGGTTGCCGGCCAGCGCGGCCAGGACCGGCAGCAGGTCGTCGACCGACGGATAGGTGATGACCAGCCCGGCCGGGCCGAACCGCTCGCGGGACAGCACCGCCATGTCGTCCGCGAACTCCTTCAGCGTCAGCTGGAACACCCGCGGCGTGGCGCCCCACGGTCCCGGGCCCGGCTGCCCGGCGGCCAGTTCGGTGACGCCGGGGTGCTCCTCCGCCTCCTCCACCGCCTCGGTGAAGCCGGCGAAGATCCGGCCGGTCAGCATCGCCCCGCCGGACGAGGCGCCGACGGCCTCGCCGATCGCGGACAGCAGGCCCACGTCCTCGGGGACGAACAGCAGGCCGGGGTTGGTGCAGAACTGGCCGGTGCCGAGCGTCAGCGAGCCGGTGTACCCGGTGGCGATGGCAGCCGGCCGGGAGAACGCTGCGCCCGGCAGCACCACCGACGGATTGACCGAGCCGAGCTCGCCGTAGAACGGGATGGGCACCGGGCGCTCGGCCGCGATCGTGGCCAGGGCCAGCCCGCCGGCCGTCGAGCCGGTGAAACCGGCCGCCGCGATCAACGGATGCCTCAGCAGACGTAGCCCGGCCTGGACCCCGTGGATGAGAGCGAATGTCCCCGCCGGGGCCCCGGCGGAGGCCAGCGCCCCGGCCACGATCTCGGCCGTCACGTCCGAGGTGACCGGGTGCCCCTCGTGCGCCTTCACCACCACCGGGCAACCCGCGGCCAGCGCCGAGGCGGTGTCGCCGCCGGCCACGGAGAACGCGAACGGGAAGTTCGACGCCGCGAACACGGCCACCGGGCCGACCGGCCGGTCCATCCGGCGCAGGTCCGGCACGACGCCCTGAGCCGGGGTCAGGGCCACGTCGGCGTACCCGCCGTCCCGCAGCACCGCCGCGAACAGGCGCAGCTGGCCGGTGGTGCGCGCCACCTCGCCGGTGAGCCGTTCGCCGCCGAGCGCGGTCTCGGTGTCGGCGATCGCCGCGAGCTCGCCGACACGGGCGTCGAGCGCGTCGGCCACCGCCTCCAGCGCCTCGGCGCGGCGCGGGAACGCGCCCCACGCCGGGGCCGCGGCTACCGCCGCAGCGACGGCCGCGTCGACCTCCGCGTCGGTTGTCTCGGCCACCGGCTCGCCGACCGGCTCACCGGTGCGCGGGTCAAACCCCTGAATCATGGTGTCCTCCAGGGTGACAGGCTACTGCGCGTCGGGTTCGGGGTTGCGGCCGCGCCGGGCCAGGAAGCCGAAGTCGCAGCCCTCGTTGGCCTGGGTGATGTGCTCGGTGTACAGGGCGCCGTAACCCCGCTCGAACTTCGGCGGCGGGGGCCGCCATTGTTCGCGGCGCTGGGACCAGGCCCGTTCGGGAATATTAAGGGACAGTTCGCGGGCCGCCACGTCCAGCGTGATGAGGTCGCCCGTCTGGATCAGGGCCAGCGGGCCGCCGGTGAACGCCTCGGGCGCCACGTGCAGCACGCAGGCGCCGTAGCTGGTGCCGCTCATCCGGGCGTCGGAGATCCGCACCATGTCGCGGACGCCCTGCTCGAGCAGGTAGCCGGGGATGGGCAGCATGCCGTACTCGGGCATGCCGGGGCCGCCCTTGGGGCCCGCGTTGCGCAGCACCAGGACCGAGTCGGGGGTGATGTTGAGCGCCGGGTCGTTGATCCTCATCGTCAGCTCGGAGTAGGAGTCGAAGACGACGGCGGGGCCGGTGTGCTTGATCAGCCGCGGTTCGGCCGCGATGTGCTTGATGACCGCGCCGTCCGGGGCCAGGTTGCCGCGCAGCACCGCCACCCCGCCCTCGGCGGCCAGCGCGGTATCGGGCCCGCGGATGACGTCGGGGTTGTGGACGGGTACGTCGGTGATATTTCCCCCGAACGGGCGGCCTGTTACGGTCATCCGGTCCGGGTGCAGCGCGCCCGGGACCTTGGCCAGCTGGCCGAGCAGGGCGGGCAGGCCGCCGGCGAAGTAGAAGTCCTCCATCAGGTACTTCCCGCTCGGCCGGATGTTGGCCAGCCACGGCACGCGGCGCGAGATCGCGTCGAAGTCGTCCAGGGTCAGGTCCACGCCGGCCCGGCCGGCCATCGCGATCAGGTGGATGAACGCGTTGGTGGAGCCGCCCAGCGCGAGCACGGTGGCCACCGCGTCCTCGAACGCCTCCCGGGTGAGGATCTTGTCCGGGGTGAGATCCTCCCAGGCCATGGCCACGATGCGGCGGCCACTGGCCGCGGCCATCCGGTAGTGGGCCGAATCGACCGCGGGGATGGAGGCCATCCCGGGCAGCGTCATGCCGAGCGCCTCGGCGGCCGAGGTCATCGTGGACGCGGTCCCCATCGTCATGCAGTGTCCGGGGGAGCGGGCGATGCCGCACTCGAGTTCGGCCAGCTCGCACTCGCCGATCAGCCCGGCTCGCGCGTCGTCCCAGAACTTCCACAGGTCGGTGCCGCTGCCGAGCGGCTGGCCCCGGAAGTTGCCGCGCAGCATGGGGCCCGCGGTGACGTAGATGGCCGGGATGTTCGCGCTGGCCGCGCCCATCAGCAGCGCGGGCGTGGTCTTGTCGCAGCCGCCCATGAGCACCGCGCCGTCGGCCGGGTAGGAGCGGAGGAGTTCCTCGGCCTCCATCGCCAGCAGGTTGCGGTACATCATCGGGGTCGGCTTCTGGAACGTCTCGCTGAGCGTGGCCACCGGCATCTCGACCGGGAAGCCGCCCGCCTCGAGCACGCCGCGCTTGACCTGTTCGGCCCGCTGGCGCAGGTGCATGTGGCAGGGGTTCAGCTCGGACCACGTGTTCAGGATGGCGATGAGCGGCTTGCCCAGGTGCTCCTCGCCGTCCACGCCGAGCTGGCGCATCCTCGACCGGTGGCTGAACGACCGCAGGCCCGACGTGCGCTCGCCGCCGAACCAGCGGTAGCTGCGCAGTTCCCCGGGCTTCTTCGTCATGTGAGCCCCCAGCTGGTCAGGATGGCGCTGATCTCGTCTTTGACGGGGGGTGGCAGCGGGCGGCTCGGCGGGCGGACATCGGCGCGGCACAGGCCGAGCTGGGCCAGCGCCTCCTTGACCACGCTCACGTTGTCGCCGCTCGCGTCGGCCGCGCGGAGCTCCTCGAACCGGCGTGCTTTGTCCCAGACCTTCATCGCCTGGCCGAAGTCGCCGGCCCGCAGGGCGTCGAGCATCGCCAGCGGCAATTCCGGGGTGACGTTGGCCAGACCCGAGGTAAAGCCGTGCGCCCCGCAGGCCCAGTACGCGGGCGCGGTCAGCTCGGCCGCGCCGGCCAGCCAGGTGAACCGGTCGATCCCGGCGTCCCGGGCCACCGCGGCGAACGTGCCGGCGTCGCGGACGCCATACTTGACGCCGATCACGTTCGGCGCCCGGTCGGCGAGCGCCGCGATGTCCGCGCCCGTGATGCGCTCGTTTCTGAGGTACAGGACGATGCCCAGGTCGGGAACGTTGCTGGCGATCGCGGCGTGGTAGTCGATCCAGCCTTCCCGGGATACGTAGGGGTGCACCGGCTGGTGGATCATGATCATGCGGGCGCCGTGGTCCCGGGCGTGCCCGGCCGCCTCGACCGCGGTGGCGATGTCGTGGCCGACCCCGGCCAGCAGCTCGGCTTGCCCCTTGCTGGCGGCCGCGGCCGTCTCGATCACCTGCCTGGCCTCGGCCTGGCTGAGGGCGTAGAACTCGCCGGTGTTGCCGTTCGGCGTGATGACCGTGATCCCGCCGTCGATCAGGCGCCCGGTCAGCGCGGCGTAAGCATCCCAGTCGGGGTTCCCGTCCGCCCGCAACGGGGTGACCGGGACGACGACCACCGTGGCGAGGACCTGCCGCAGGGTTTCCGCGACGGCCGGGGTGAGGCTCATGCTTCCTGGTTCTCCTGTGGTTCGGGGAAGTTACGGGCGACGAAGGACGTGATGTGGTGGCGGAGCAGCCCGGCCGCCCGTTCGGCCTCACCGTCTTGGGCGGCCCGGAGCATCGCCCGGTGCTCGGCCGCCTCGTGCTCCCAGCCCGGCGTCTGCGCGTGATCGGGCTCGCGCCGCCAGGCGGTCGCGCTGACCAGGGCGGTCTGGTCGCGCAGGTCATCGAGCATCTTTTCCAGGAGCGGGTTCCCGCAGCCGGCGTAGAGCTCGCGGTGGAAGTCGCGGTTGGCCAGGCTGCGTTCGGCCTGATCCGGAGCGTGGTCGGCCCGGGTCAGCGCCGCGTGCGCGGGGCGCCAGTCGTGGCCCCTGGCCACCGCGCGGGCCAGCGCCTCGGGCTCGAGCAGCAGACGGGCGTCGTATACGTGCCGGGCCAGCTCGTCGTCCACCACGCGGACGGCGGCACCCTTGTACGGGTTCATGATCACAAGCCCGGCGCCGGCCAGGGTCTTGAGCGCCTCCCGCACCGGGGTCTTGGACACGCCGAGCACTTCGGCCAGGTCGGTCTCGACCAGCGCCTGCCCGGGCCTGAGCTCGCCGGCCAGGATCGCGTGCTTGATCGCCTCGAGCACGGCGACTGTCCGCGACGGGAGAGCGCCCGCCGCCCCGGTCAGGAACGCCAGACCGCGCGTCGCGCCAATCCGGTCGGCGGTCGTCCGCTCCGCGGCGAGCCGCCCCGCGGCGAGCCCTCCCGCGGCGAGCCCTCCCGCGGAGGGCCTGGGAGCGGAGAGGTGCGGAGTAGGCGTCATGTACTGCATCTCATATATGACCGACTCGAGCCTAGGCCGGCAGATGCGCGGCTGTCAATCCGAGCGGATGCATGGACGTCAACCGAGGCGACGCCGCGGACCTTAGGTGAGTGATTCCTTACCGTCGCGGCGATCACGGGCGGCAGACAGCCATCCGGCAGTCCCGGCGCGCTCTGGCGGCCCCGCAACGGGCGCCCGGCCGTCACACCTGCCCCAATCGTGTTCAGATGCCCTCCCCGTCGCGCAGCCGGAGACGGGGACGAACGCGCTGAACTCCCGGTTTCATGCCGTCCTGACGCGCTGGAAGTGCGGTTTCACGCCCTGCCTAGGCCATCGGACCTGGTTTGTCGTCCGCGATCAGGCCCGCAGCCCGCATCGCCGCAGTGAGCGGTTCGAGCGGCGTCCGCCCGTCCGGGGTTGGTGCCGGAGCCGGGTACGGCATGGACAGTGGCTGATGGGTGGCCCATGGTGCGACGCTGAGCGCGACGGCCGCGTCGGGTATCCCCGCGCCCGTCCGCGCCGGGTCGAGCAGCGGGAGCGGGCGGCACGCACCCTTGATTACCTCCAGCAGCCTGGCTGGCCGGGCGGAGTCCCGAGTCACGTCGGGTCGGCCCGGTTCCCGCCGGAACAGCGGATGGTGGGCCAGGATCAGCGCCGCGAGCGCAGTGACGTGGGCGGCCGCGGTCCCTGTGCTGCTGAGCGGCCCGTAGCTGGACGGCGGGAGGCCAGAGATGACGGCGACGCCCGGGGCGCAGCAGTCCACGGCCGGGGAGTCCGGGCCGCCGCTACTGAACACCGGGACGAAAAAGCCCTCTGGGGTCAGCTGCGAAGTCAGGGTGACCGTGTCGGTGTCCTCCGGCGGGAACGTGCCGAGCTGCCCGATTGCCCCGACCCCAAGCACCTGCGGCAATGCGGCCGGCCAGCACAGACCGCCGACGGAATGCCCGGCGGCGATGCATGCGATCCCGTTCCGCTGCGCCTCCTCTATCTTGGCGGCCAGGAGCAGCGACTCCTCAGGAATGCAGGCACCGACCATGGCCACGTCCACCTGGTGCTCGATGCAGTAGTCGAGCGCCTCGATCACGTCGGCGGCCGAACCCCCTGGCGATACCCGGCAGATATGGATCTCCGCCTCGGGCGCGAGCCCGACGATTCCGGTGCCGTCGTCTCGCCCCGCGATCAGAGTCGCATGGTGTGTGCCGGTTCCGGTCAGGTCTTCCTGCCAGCCTTTCTCCTCATCCCGCCCGATCAGGTCACGGCCGTGTTCGATCCGGCCGGAAAGGTCCGGATGACCGGTGGCCACCCCCGAGTCGATAAGTGCGACGCGGACGCCGCTACCGCGGTAGGTGGGCGGCAGCCACCCGAAGCCCATGACGCGCGCACCCCAGGAATCCAGTGCCCGTTCCGGGAATCCCGGGCAGGTCGTGGTGATCCGGGTGCAGATCACCCGCACCGGACCGTCCTTGTCAAGGAGCGGTCGGCGGACCCGTACCGGCCAGCATCCACGGGGCGGGTGAATCTCGATCGCCGTCGGGGCGGTCAGCGTATCGGGTGTGACGGTGATCTCGGCTCGGCCGTCTGGCCCGGTGTATCCCGTCACCGGGAAGCCGGAGTCAGCCATGGTGACGGTCGCGCCCTCGATTGGACGCATGCCGTCGTCCAGAACCTCGAACGCCACGCGCTGCGTCACCACGGGAGGCAGTACCTCGTGGGTGCGGCCGGCGGTGCAGTCGGGTTCGATGTGGATTCCCGGGTAGGCCTCCAGCATGGCGGCGTGTTCCGGTGTCATCTCGACGACGGCGGCGCCAGGGAATCCGCCCGGCGAGCCGGACCCGGTTAGGGTGCGGAGAACTCGGCAGGACTGGTCGTGCTCGAGCTGGGAGATGATCGCCCGCACGTCGGCGGGCGGCACGGCCGCGAGCAGATAGCGATCCGGCCGTGTGCGCACCAGGGGGCGATCGGGGCGGTTCGGCCCGGCGCCGGCCCGCGGCGAGGCACCTTTCTCTCCCCTGGCCGCGGCGGCGCGGTCCTGGCGCGGTGTAGCTGCAGCGCGGTCCCGGGGTGTTTCATCGGTCATAATCTCGACCCTTCCCAATGCCTGCCCCAGCCGCTCAAGAGCGGCTGGGGCAGGAGCATTTCGCACCTCTCGTTGGCTGGTAGTCCTGGTTCTACAGGGGCGGCAGCGCGGGGTACGCCTGGCGTGCCTGGTGCAGCATCGCCACGACGCCCGATAGTTGGCGCAACGCGGCCGGGTACCACCCCGCGTCGTACAGCTGCACTGCCACGGTCAGCGCGGGTGCGGCCCGGGTGACCGCCGGCGTGACCTCGCTGGCCGCGCGCACCCAGCGGTAGGTGTGCTGCAGCAGGCCCGCCGTCCGGTATCGCATGGCCTCACCACCCGGCGACGAGGACGGGTTCACTGTCATGGCGGCAGCCAGGTCAGAAGCCCCGGCCGGATGGCCCCTGCTGGGTGAACGGCTGCTGCCAGCCCGCCTGCTGGCTGAGCTGCCAGGCCACGAGCTGCTGCAGGTGCTGAGGGATCTGCTGCGTGGCGGTGGCCACCACCTGCGGCAGGATGACCTGCTGCGCGATCGGCAGGAGCTGGCTCACCAGCGCCTGGACGATCTGCTGAACCGGGAGCTGCTGACCAGAGAGCAGCTGCTGACCGGGGAACTGGGGCTGCATGTGGGACTGCTGCGGGGTCCCCCCGTACTGCTGGGGGAAGCCGCCCATGAACTGCTGCGGTGCACCCCAGGACTGCGGGAACCCGCCGTATTGCTGCGGCTGGCCCAGGTACTGCTCGATGCCGAGCGGGGGCGGGAAGCCGGGCGCATAGCCCTGCTGCGTGGACATGCCCTGGCCGGCAGGACCCTGGGCGGTGACTGGGGTGGTCATAAGCGTCCTCCTAAATCGGACATCGACTACTGTCCAGTAACTCCAGATTTTTGTCCGATAAATTTGGACACTAGCCGGATGCGCGCCGGGATGCAAGGCGCCGCACGAAGGCGGTCGGCCGCGGGGACGCTGTGAGCTACCCTTCTGCTCAAGGAGAAGCCGACTCATGAACGCGCTGCAGCAGCTCATCAGGACACGGATGACCGAGTTGAACCGCTCCTACAGGGAGATCTCCCGCCGGGGCGGTTTGCCCAGTTCAACCGTGCATCACCTGGCGTCCAACCACCGTCCGGTGCGGGTACCGAACCCGCGCACGCTCGAGCGGCTCGCCGTCGGCCTTGAGGTTCCCGAGCATGTCGTGCGAGCCGCGGCAGCGGCGGCCGCCGGGTTCGTGCTCGACGAACAGGCCGCCGACGACCACGAGATCGAGGTGTTGGTGGCCTCCCTGGCCAGGCTGGGTCCGGAGGAACGCAGGCATGTCAGCGCCCTCGTCCGATCAATGCTGGAGGCCGCCGACCGGGAGATGGCCGGCCGGGAGATGGCCGGCCGGGAGATGCAGGAGCCCCGGAAGTCGCCTTGAGGTAACGGAACGGTATCGCATTCGTGGGCCGCAGGCTCTAGCCGGCTGCGATCATTCGTCCTAAGTTGGGGAACTGGTCCTCCTTAAACCTTCTAGGCTCAGGAGAACGACATGCGGATCATCCGCTCGTCCGACCTTCCGGCAGTCGTCCTGGTCAAGGGCCGCGGGGTACGCAGCCTGGCCATCCCAGAAAACCTCACCTCCCGCCAAGTCCTGGAGCTGGCCAGCCTCGTGCTGTCCACCAGCGAATACGAGGAGCTGCGGCACGCCGTCGAGTGGGCCGCCGACCACGGCGCCGGCGCGGGGTATATCGCCAGACCCTGAGCTACCGTTGCCAATGAGTGAGTCATAGTGAGTCATCTATTGGCACCCCGTCTCGGGGTTGTTTCTCAGCCTGTTGGCTGGGTCCCTTTCGCGCTTCATCGCCACCTGCCCAGCGGGGCCGGGTCTTACGGTCGGCTCCGCGCTTGACCGCGGCCCTGACTGGGCCGAGGGCGCTATCACCCGTGGTGAGCGGCTCGTAGCGCGCGAGGTTGATGGCGGCGTTGTCGTCGCGCTGGTGACTGGTCCCGCATCCGGCGCAGGTCCAGTATTCGTCCCATCCGATCTCCTGCACGTGCTCGCAGGCGTGGCAGGTCTTGGAGGATGGGAACCAGCGGTCCGCGATGACGAGGCGGGAGCCGTACCAGCCGGTCTTGTAGGCCAGTTGGCGGCGGGTCTCGCCGAGGGCGGAGTCGGACAGGCCGCGCCTGCGGGCGCGTGCGCCCGTCAGGCCCTTCTGCCGCAGCATCCCGGCCGTATCCAAGCCTTCGACCACGATCTCGCCGTGGGTTTTGGCGAGCCTGGTGGTCAGGCTGTGGAGGTGGTGGCCGCGGATGCCGGCGACCCGGCGTTGCAGCCGGGTGATCTTCCGCTGGGTCTCGGTGTAGCGGCGGGAGCCGCGGGTCCGGCGTGACCGCTCCCGAGACAGATGCCGTAGTTCTCTCAACGCTGCTTCGAGAGGCCGCGGGTTCGGCGCCCGTTCGATCACCTCGCCGTGCTGGTCGGCAACAGTGGCGAGGACGCGCACACCTACGTCCACTCCGACCCGCGACGCCGGGTCACCCACACGGGGTTGGATGGGGCGTTGGATGAGAACCCGGAAAGCGACCACCAGCCGGGTCCCGCGGCGGGAGACAGTGGCGGCGAGGATGCGGGCTCTGCCTTTGGCGATCAGCCGCTCCAGGCGGCGGGTGTTCTCATGGACCCGGACGGTGCCGATCCGGGGAAGGGTGACGTGCCGACGGTCGGGTTCGACCCGGATGGATGGCGCCGGTGGTGAAGGTGACCCTGTCGCGGTCGCGGCCCTTCTTCGCGAACCGCGGGAACCCGACACGGCGGCCCTGCCGGTTACCGGAACGGGAGGTCTGCCAGTTCCAGTAGGCATCTACCGCGGCCTTGATACCGTCGGCGAATGCCTCCTTGCTGATCTGAGGCCACCACACCTGACCGGTGTCAGCGTCCACGCACTCGGCGTCCTTAACCTGGTTCCAGCGTTTCCGCAGCCCGGCAAGCGACGGGGCACCGGTTTCCTCGCCGGTCTCCCGGTACCGGGTCAGGTCCTCTTTGAGGGTCCGGACCGCCCAGTTGCGGCCGTACCGGCGGCCACCGAACTGACGCCGCACACACGCCGCCTGCTCCGGGGTGCAGTCCAGCGCAAACTGGAACGCCTGCACCATCCAGCCGCCCGGGATCTCGAACCTGGCCATCACGACTCCGGCTCTCCCGGAGCGTTCAGGAAGCCAGCGCGAGCCAGAGCAGCAGCCTGGTGAACGCTGGCGCGCTCCCCGGCTGTGGCGATCCGGTGGACGTACCCGTCGAAGTACCCGGCCACGTTGAAGGTGCGCACAAGAATCATGCCTGGCCGGCTGGGGACCTCCGGTCGTTTCCCGCTACTGCTGCATGGGCCGCACACTAGGTGCGTGCAGTCCTGCGCCAGGCTGGGCCGCACTTTTCGCACAGTGCCGCAGACGCAGCATGAGACCTCGACCCGGCGCGGCCCCGGCCGGCGTTTGCGAGCCCGGGCCTTGCCAAGCCATGCCGGTGGCTCGTGTTCCCAGGCTGCGAGTCGGCCGGCCGTGACCTTGGCGTACCCGGCCCGGCGGATGTCGCCGCCACTGACTCCGAGCCGCTGCCCTGCCGCGCCGAGGCTCACCCGCTCACCCATGATTCCGCATCCTGCCCTCCTGCACCGACAGCCGCCTGCGGGCCGATGTCCCTCTGAGCGCAGCCGACCGCTTTCAACGCCCGATTCCGCGCCGACCGGCGGCCGTACAGGCGAGCACAGAAACTGGTGAGCACCTCCACCATGTCCCGCACCAGGTCGTCGGCCACCTCCCCGTCATCGAGCACCACCAGCCGCCTGCCGTGCGCCGAGAGCGCGGACTCGACCAGTTCGGTATTCATCCTCCCGAGCCGGTCGCGGTGCTCGACCACCACCGCGATCACCTTCGGATCCGCCAGCAGCCTGCGGACCTTCGCACGTGATCCGTTCATCCCCGACCCGATCTCGGCCTCCACCCGGACCACCTGACCGCCCGCGTCCGCGGCCCAGGTGGTCAGCCTCGCCACCTGCCGGTCCAGGTCCTCTCGCTGGTCATGGGAGGAAACCCGTGCATACAGGCCATACGCCACGGCGGCAGGTTCGGTGGCTGCGTCCGGGGAGACCAGCACCGTCCGCTGGTTCACCCGCACTGCCGGGACCGGCAACGTCCCCTCCCGGAACCACCGGTATGCCGTCTGCGGATGCACACCCTGAGCACGCGCCCACTCAGTCAGATTCACGTCACCAGTATACCGACTAGAACACGTGTACGCTCAGTATTGATCGCTATTCGGCAGCTGTTCAAAACCCCCCGCGGGCGGGCTGACCGGCCGCTCCGCATCTCGCCTAAGCCGGGCGGTCTTGGGTGTCGACCGCGCGCCGCCAAGGTGTGAAGCCACCCACCTCATGGGGGTCAGCGGCGCATTTGCGCCAGGCGTCACAGCTAAACAGACTTCCGTCACGCTGGCCCCGTCAGCATCGGGCCGTAAGACGTGGATGCCGCTGGGGCCAGCGGAAATGTCGGTGGGGGGTGGTGTGATGAGGGGTATGGAGACGTTCACGCTGGTCCCCCGGGGGCCATTCTCGCTGGCGGCCAGCATCAGGTTCCTTGAGGGGTTCACGCCCGCGTCGTATTCGAGCGCGCCGGACGGGGTGCTGGAGCTGGCGTTCCCGGCCGAGGGCAGCTGGCGCACCGTCGGCGTCCGGGTGAGCCAGGCCGGGGAGACGGTGAACGGCGAGATCGTCAGCCCGGCCGCACCCGGCCCCGACCTGGTCGCGGAGGTGCGGCCGCAGGTGGAGCGGATTCTGGCGCTCGACGTGGACGGTTCGGGGTTTCCCGAGGTGGGCGAGCGCGACCCGGTGATCGGCGAGGTCCAGCGGCGGTACCCGGGCCTGCGCCCGGTGGGGTTCTGGTCCCCGTACGAGGCGGCGGCCTGGACCATCATCGGCCACCGCATCCGCATCACCCAGGCGGCGGCGCTCAAGGCGCGGATCGCCGAACGGCTCGGCGAGCCGGTCAGCTTCCGCGGCCGGGTGGTGCACGCCTTCCCGTCCCCGCAGCAGCTGGCCAAGCTCGACACGTTCCCCGGCCTGGCCGGGCGCAAGCCGGAGTGGCTTCGGTCGCTGGCGCAGGCAGCCCTGGACGGCTATCTCGACGCCGCCCGGCTGCGCGCCATGCCGGCCGAGGATGCCCTGGCGGACCTGAAGAAGCTGCCCGGGATCGGGGACTTCTCCGCCGGGCTGACCCTGCTGCGCGGAGCGGGCGCCCCGGACGCCGTGCCCAACGCCGAGCCGCGGCTGGCGCGCGCGATCACGCTCGCCTACGGGCTGCCCGGCCCGGCCACACCCGAGCAGGTCCAGCAGATCAGCGAGAACTGGCGGCCCTACCGGACCTGGGTCACGCTGCTACTGCGGACTCAACTGGAGGACGAGACCGGCGAGATCACCGGCAGGCACGGTCACGCCCGGACGGGTTAAGCTGTCGTTAGCACGTGGTTGCGCCTAGGGTTCCGCCGGCTGTCCGCCAGGTAAAACGACAATCAGGGCGGCGGGGACTGGACCGAGCGGCGCCGCGACCCGGCCCGGTTAGCTAGTGGGCCGGGGAACACCTGACGGGATAGAAGCCCTGAGGGCTCCTGTTCAGCCTGCCTGAGGAGCCCGTTGGACCCGTCGACCACCCTCTCGCTCACCGTCACCTTCGCCGTCATCGCGGCCGCCGTCACGCACGCGGCCTGGAACGCGATCGCGCACGGCATCAAGGACCAGACGCTCGCCTTCGCGCTGATCGGCGTGGGCGGTACCGCGGTCGGAATCCCGCTCGTCATCGTGGCCGCCATGCCCCGCGCTGACTGCTGGCCGTACCTGCTCGGCTCGGTCGCGATCCACGTCTTCTACAACCTGCTGCTGATGCGGTGCTACCGGCTGGGAGAGTTCGGCCAGGTCTACCCGCTGGCCCGGGGTACGTCCCCGCTGGTCGTCACCATCCTGGCCGCGATCTTCATCCACGAGCACCTGGCCCTGCCGCAGATCGCCGGGGTGCTCGTCGTCTCGGCCGGGCTGGCCACCCTCGTTCTCGCGGGCCGGCGGCCCGGGCGCGCGGCCTTCCTGGCCGCCGTGGGCACAGGCCTGACCATCGCCGCCTACACCACGGTCGACGGCGTGGGCGTGCGGCTGTCGGCCAGCCCGGTCGGCTACATCGGCTGGCTGATGGTGCTGGAGAGCCTGTGCGTGCCGATGTTCGCCCTCGCCCGGCGGCGCGACGTGCTGCTGAAGCAGCCGAAGCGGATCCTGCTGGCCGGCCTGGCCGGCGGGGCGCTGAGCGTGCTCGCCTACGGACTGGTGCTGTGGGCGCAGACGCGGGGCGCGCTGGCCCCGATCGCCGCGCTCCGCGAGACCAGCGTGATCTTCGGCGCGATCATCGCCACGCTGATCTTCCGCGAGCCGTTCGGACGCACCCGTATCGCGGCCGCCGTGCTGGTGGCGGCGGGCATCGTGCTGCTCAACGTCGGCTAGCCCGCCCGGAATAGGAGGGTGCCCGGCGGCGCAGGGTTCCGCCGGGCACCGGGCCGATGGGGTCTTAGCTCGGCCTCTTCCTACCCAGGGGAACGGGGTGAATGCAGATATGGATCGATAAATACTCCGTACGTAAGCATTTCGTCACATTCAGGCATCTCCAGGCACACGCGTCACCCGGATTAACCGGATCGGCGCCCGTCCGCGCGACGTATGATCCCGGCAGGAGGCCGACCGCGATGGCTTACGAGATATCGACGACGATCGAGATCGCCGCCACACCCGAGAACGTGTGGGCGGTGCTGGCCGACCTGGCCAGCTATCCGCAGTGGCACCCGATGTACCAGGCGGTGACCGGGCAACTGGCTGCCGGAAGCACCCTCACCATCACGAGCACCCACCCGACGAGCGGCCGAACCATGACCGCCAAGGTCAAGGTGCTGACCGCTGAGCCGGATACGGAGCTCCGTTGGGTGTCGAAGCTGCTCGGGCTGACGATAAGCGAGCGCGAATTCCGCCTGAGCTCAACCACCGACGGCACCTCGCTGGTGCAGGCCGGAAGCTACCGGGGACTTGGCGGCGGCCGCGGCCGCGCCATGGTCAAGGTGCTCGGCCGCGTCCAGGACACGTTCACGGCGATCAACGAGGCCGTCAAGCAGCAAGCCGAGGCCCGGCAGGGGGCAGCGGGTTAATCACCAGGGACGCAGCGCCGGAGGACGGTCATGATCGAGCCCTATCAGGCCATCGGCCTGGTGCCCACCATGCGGGGAATTCGCCACCGCGACGAGATCGGCGTCAACATCGAGCACATCTCCCACCTGATCAAGGCCGCCTCATGGCTGTCCAGCCTGGACCTGCCGGTGCGGCTGATCGCCATCCCGGAAGGGGCGCTGCAGGGCTTCAACGACGAGGTGCTTGACCTGGACCACGAGACGTTCGCGCGAGAGTGCGCGATCGACGTCCCCGGCCCGGAGACGGACGCGCTGGGCGCGCTGGCCCGGCAGTGGAACGCGTTCGTGATGGGCCAGGCCAAGGCGCGGCACCCCGAGTTCCCCGGCCGCTTCTTCAACGTCGGGTTCGTGCTCAGCCCGGAGGGCGAGATCGTCCTGCGGCACCACAAGGTGGTGCCACTGCTGCCGGTCGAGCACTCGGTGACCCCGCACAACGTGTGGGACAAGTGGATCGAACTGTACGGCCGCAACCTGGACGCGTTCTACCCGGTGGCCGACACCGAGATCGGCCGGCTCGGGTTCCTGATGGCGAACGAGGGCTCGTACCCGGAGAACGCCCGCGGCCTGGCCATGAACGGCGCCGAGGTGGTGTACCGGGGGCCCTACCCGCACCCGCATGTCGGCAACGGCCTGTTCGAGGTGCAGAACCGCGCCCGGGCGCTGGACAACAACTTCTACTTGATCGCCTGCAACGTCGGCACCTACTACCTGCACACGGACTCGGACGTGCCGATCGACACGTTCGGCGGCGGCTCGGCGGTGATCGACTACCGGGGACAGATCGTCGGGCGGCATGACTACAGCGCGGGCTCGTCCTGGGTGGCCGGGACCATCGACGTCGAGGCGCTGCGCAAGTTCCGGGCCAGCGCGCAGTGGGACAACTGGATCAAGGACCTGACCACCGAGCAGTACCAGATCATCTACGAAGAGCCGATCTACCCGAAGAACCTCTACCTGGACCGTGCCCCGTACACCCACGCCGAGTACCGCCGCGAGATCATCGACCGGCAGATCGAGTTGATGCACGAACGCGACGTCTGGCGCCGCCCGGACAAGGGCTGAGCCGGGACGGCGCCGATGGCGTCGGCTAGCCGATGAAGCTCATGACGTGCTTGATGCGGGTGTAGTCCTCGAAGCCGTACATTGACAGGTCTTTGCCGTAGCCGGAGTGCTTGAAGCCGCCGTGCGGCATCTCGGCCACGATCGGGATGTGGGTATTGATCCACACCGCGCCGAAGTCCAGGCGCTTGGCCATCCGCATGGCGCGGCCATGGTCTTTCGTCCAGACGCTCGAGGCCAGCCCGTACTGGACGCCGTTGGCCCAGCGGACCGCCTCGTCCTCGTCGGTAAACCGCTGCACGGTGATGACCGGGCCGAAGATCTCGTCCTGGATCATCTCGTCGTCCTGCTGCAGCCCCGAGACGACGGTGGGGGCGTACAGGTAGCCGCGCTCCCCTACCCGGTGGCCGCCGGCCACGACCTCGGCGTGCTCTGGCTTGCGCCCGATCATGCCCTCGACCCTGGCCAGCTGGTTCGGGTTGTTCAGCGGGCCGAAGTAGGCGTCGGGCACGTCGAGCCCGCCGGTCGTGGTGTTGTTGGCCTGCTCGGCCAGCGCCGCGGTCAGGTCGGCGGCGACACGAGGCCCGGCCAGCACCCGCGTCGCCGCGGTGCAGTCCTGCCCGGCGTTGAAGTACCCGGCCCCGGCGATGCCCTCCGCGGTGGCCTCGATGTCGGCGTCGTCGAACACCACGACGGGCGCCTTGCCGCCCAGCTCGAGGTGCACCCGCTTGAGGTCGTCGGCGGCCGTGCGGGCGACCTCCATGCCGGCCCGCACCGAACCGGTGATGGACACCATGCTCGGCGTGGGATGCGAGATGAGCTCGCGGCCGGTGTCCCGGTCACCGCAGACCACGTTGAACACGCCCGGCGGCAGGAACTCCGCCGCGATCTCGGCCAGCAGCAGGGTGGAGACAGGCGTGGTGTCGGAGGGCTTGAGCACGATCGCGTTGCCCGCCGCGATGGCCGGCGCGAACTTCCAGACCGCCATCATCATCGGGTAATTCCACGGGGTGACCTGGGCGCACACGCCGACCGGCTCGCGCCGGATCATCGAGGTGTGATCCTTCATGTACTCACCCGCGCTGCGGCCCTCGAGCACCCGGGCGGCGCCGGCGAAGAACCTGATCTGGTCCACCGCGGGCGGGATCTCCTCCGAGGCCGTCAGCGCGACCGGCTTGCCGGTGTTGCGGGTCTCCGCCGCGACGATGTCGTCGGCCCGCTTCTCGATCGCGTCGGCGATCCGGAACATGGCCAGGCTGCGCTCGGACGGGGTGGTGTCCCGCCACCCCTCGAATGCGTTCGCCGCGGCCTGCATGGCGGCGTCCACGTCCTGGCGGCCGGAGACCGGGGCCTGCGCGTAGACCTCGCCGGTACTGGGATCGATTAGGTCGCTGGTACGTCCGTCGCTGGCGTCGGTGTACTTGCCGTTCACGAAGTTCTGCAGTGCGCGGTCTGCCATCTTCGGCCCTCCATCCGCATGATCCTCTGCGACGAGCTTCGCAGAGCTGGACTATCTTCACAAGTGATTCAGTTGCTATCTTTACTCTTACCTACGAAATCAGTTGACTAGTAGGCCGACACAAAACCCGAGAACCCCAAGGGCCCGAGTCCGGGAGAGGAGACGGCGGTATGGCGCGAAGCCCGAGGACGCTCCCGTCCCAGAATCCTGGTGGTCTCGTACCCGACGATGTCTCTAAGCTAATCATTGAGCAGCTGCAGCAGGACGGCCGGCGTTCCTACGCCGCGATCGGCAAGGCCGTGGGGCTGTCCGAGGCGGCCGTCCGGCAACGTGTGCAGCGCCTCCAGGACGCCGGCGTGATGCAGATCGTCGCCGTCACCGATCCGCTGACCCTGGGCTTCCGGCGGCAGGCCATGATCGCCATCAAGACCGATGGCGACCTGGAGAAAGTGGCCGGGCAGCTCGCCGACATGGAGGAGATCGATTACGTCGTCATCACCGCCGGCTCGTTCGACGTGCTCGCGGAGGTCGTCTGCGAGGACGACGATCACCTGCTCGAGATCCTGGGCCGGGTCCGCGCCGTGCCGTTCGTGACCAGCACAGAGACATTCGTCTACCTCAAGCTCCGCAAGCAGACCTACTCATGGGGAACAAGATGACATCCTCCGACGCCATCAGCGACGCACAGGATGCGGCCAAGCGCAATCTGTGGCTGCATTTCACCCGGATGTCCGCCTACGAGGACAGCGACGTCCCCGTGATCGTGCGCGGATCCGGGGCGTACGTCTACGACCAGCGCGGCAAGCGGTACCTGGACGGGCTCTCCGGCCTGTTCGTCAGCCAGGTCGGCCACGGCCGTACCGAGATCGCCGAGGCCGGGGCGCGGCAGGCGGCCGAGCTCGCCTACTTCCCGCTGTGGTCCTACGCGCACCCGAAGGCCATCGAGCTCGCCACCCGGCTGGCCGACCTGGCTCCCGGCGACCTGAACCGGGTCTTCTTCACGACCAGCGGCTCGGAGGCGGTCGAGTCGGCGTGGAAGCTGGCCAAGCAGTACTTCAAGCTGACCGGCGAGCCCGGCCGGTACAAGGTGCTCAGCCGGGACATCGCCTACCACGGCACGTCGATGGGCGCGCTGGCCATCACCGGGCTGGCAGACATCAAGCATCCGTTCGAGCCGCTGGTGCCGGGTGGCGTCCGGGTGCCGAACACCAACTTCTACCGGGCGCCTGGCTTCGTGGCCGGGGACGAGGTGGACTTCGGCGAGTGGGCCGCGGAGGAGATCGAGCGGACCATCCTGCGCGAGGGCCCGCAGTCGGTCGCCGCGATCTTCCTGGAGCCGGTGCAGAACTCCGGCGGCTGCTTCCCGCCGCCGCCCGGGTACTTCCAGCGGGTACGGGAGATCTGCGACGAGTACGGCGTGCTGCTCGTCTCGGACGAGGTGATCTGCGCGTTCGGCCGGCTCGGCTACTACTTCGGCGCCCAGCGCTACGAGTACCAGCCGGACATCATCACCTTCGCCAAGGGCGTCACGTCGGGCTACTCGCCGCTCGGCGGCATGCTGGTCAGCGACAGGCTGATGGAGCCGTTTACCGCGGGCACGGCCACGTTCCTGCACGGTGTCACGTTCGCCGGCCACCCGGTGTCGTGCGCGGTAGCCCTGGCCAACCTGGACATCTTCGAGAAGGAAGACCTGCTGGGGAACGTCCGGGCCAACGAGGCCGCGTTCCGCGCCACCCTGGAGAAGCTGTACGACCTGCCGATCGTTGGCGACGTACGCGGCGCCGGGTACTTCTACGGCATCGAGATGGTCAAGGACAAGGTCACCCGCGAGACGTTCACCGACGAGGAGTCCGAGCGGCTGCTGCGCGGGTTCCTGTCCCAGGCGCTGTTCGACGCCGGGCTGGTCTGCCGGGCCGACGACCGCGGCGACCCGGTCATCCAGCTGGCCCCGCCGCTCATCTGCGGCCAGGAACACTTCGACGAGATCGAGCGGATCTTGCGCGCCGTGCTGAGCGAGGCCTGGACGCGTCTCTGAGGCTCCTGAGCTGAGATAGTTCATCGGATGGCGGAGCCGGTCATCCCGGCCCGCCATCCGGTGTTCACTCTCCGGCGTTAGCTTTTCCATCGTGCCGGAGAACAGTGCTAGCCCGGGGGGACGACCCCCCCAGACCCCCCCGGTTTGGGGGGACTGCCCGTCCCCCCAAACCCCCCTGGCCCCTGGGGGGATGTCGCGCCGCCAGGTGCTGGCCGGCGCCGGCGGCACTGGCCTGCTGGCGGCCACGGTGAGCCCGGCGAAGGCAGCGACGCGGGCGCGCCGATCGCGCGCCGCGAGCAACGGCACTCCCGAGCAGGTCCACCTCACCTGGAGCGAAAACCCGGCTACCGGGGTCGTGGTCTCCTGGGCCTCCCCCGGCCAGGCGAGGCGGCCGCGGGTGCGGATCGGGCAGCGGGTGATCCCGGCCGAGCCCCGCCCCTACACCGACGGAATCAGCGGCGAGGCGGTCTGGACCTACCATGCCCGCGTCGGCGGCCTGCGGCCCGGCGCCACGTACGCCTACGCGGTGACTGCGGACAACGACGGCAACGCCACCGACCCGTTCAGCGCCACGTTCCGCACCGCGCCGGCGGGCCGGGCCGCGTTCCGCTTCACCAGCTTCGGCGACCTGGCCACGCCCAACACCGCGTGGGTGCTCTCCTACGGCCAGAGCGCGTACGCAGTCGAGACGGTGGAATCCTTCCAGCCGCTGTTCCACCTGCTCAACGGCGACCTGTGCTACGCGAACCTGAACCCCACGGTCCAGCCCGAGGTATGGCGCGACTTCGGCAACAACAACCAGACCTCCGCCGCGAACCGGCCCTGGATGCCGTGCCCGGGCAATCACGAGGTGGAGTTCTACAACGGCCCGCAGGGCTTCACCTCCTACCTGTCCCGGTACACCCTGCCGGACAACCGGGTGCCCGGCTTCGGCGGCCGCTGGTACTCCTTCCGCATCGGCTCGGTGCTGTTCGTCTCGCTCGACGCCGACGACGTGGTCTTCCAGGACGCGGCCGCGTTCGTGGCCGGCCCGACCGCGCTGACCCCGGCGGCAGGCACCGGCCACCCGGCGGTCAAGCCAGGCACGTCGTTCTACCTCAGGGGCTACTCCGGCGGCGCCCAGACCGCCTGGCTGGAGCGGACGCTGGCGGCCGGCCGCCGGGACGAGACGGTGGACTGGATCATCGTCCAGATGCACCAGTGCGCCGCCTCCTCCTCGTCCACCGGCAACGGCTCCGACCTCGGCATCCGGAAGGAGTGGCTGCCGCTGTTCGACCGGTATCAGGTGGACCTGGTGCTCTGCGGCCACGACCACGACTACGAGCGGTCCTTCCCGGTGCGCGGCGCCGACACCGGCGCCGGCCGCGAGGTAGCCACCGGTGCGGTGGTCAACACCCTGCGCCCACGCCCGGTGACGACCACCGACAGCGGGGTATTCGACACCAGGCACGGCACCGTGCACCTCATCCTCGGCTGCGGCGGCACCGACGCCCCGCTGGACGAGTACGGCACCGACGCTGCCGACGATCAGCGGCAGGCCAAGGTGTTCACCACGGCCGACCGGCCCGTCGCCACGTCCACACCGGGCGTCTTTACCCGGGCGGCGGCGGACGCGGTGGAAGACGCCGTCTGGTCGGCCAAGCGCGACACGGCCACCGGCTACGGGATCGCTGTCTTCGACGTCGACCCGGGCCACGGCTCGGACGGCCAGCCCAGCATCAAGGTCACCCACTACCACGCGGTCGGCGCGGACCCGGTCAACCCGGGCACCGGCGCCAAGGGGGCGCCGACCCCCGACTACACCGAGTTCGAGACCTTCACCCTGGTCCGCCCGCGCTAGCACGCGCCGCGTTTCACCGCAGAGAGCCACGGGATACGGTCGGCTCATGGATGTTCTCGTAATCGGGGCCGGGGCCGTCGGCCTCACCACGGCGATCAGCCTGGCCGAGGCCGGGCTCAGCGTGACGATCAGGACGGCCGCGCTGCCCGCACAGACCACGTCAGTGGCGGCCGGGGCGGTCTGGGGCGCGGTAAAGGTGGGTCCGCCGAACCGGGTCCTCGAGTGGGGCCGGGTCGGGCTCGAGGTCCTGTCCAAGCTCGCCGCCGAACCCGGCACGGGAGTGCGGCTAGCGGCCGGCCGGGAGGTCTCCCGCGCCCCGCTCGAGCGGTACTACTGGACCCGGCTCCTGACCGACCTGCGCGACTGCGAGGAGTCCGAACTGCCGGACGGCTTCACCAGCGGCTGGCACTACACCGCGCCGCTGGCGAGCATGCCCGTTTACCTGGACTACCTGCGCGCCAGGTTCGAGCGGGCGGGCGGCACGCTCGATGTCTCCCCGGTCCCCTTGCTGGCCGGCCTGGCCGGCGCCGCTCCGGTCATCGTCAACTGCTCCGGCGCCGCCGCCCACGACCTGGTGCCCGACCCGGCGGTGGTGCCGGTGCGCGGGCAGGTCGTCATCGCCGCCAACCCGGGCATCGAGGAGTTCCTCATCAGCCGGGACCCCGAGCCGCCGTGGATCGTGTACATGTTCCCGCATGGGGACACCATCCTGCTCGGCGGCACGAACGACGAGGGAAACTGGGACACGGACCCGAAACCAGAGGTGGCCGAACGTATCGTGGCCGGGTGCGCCGCCATCGAACCTCGGCTGCGCGGGCTGAAGATCCTCGGCCACCGGGTCGGCCTGCGGCCGTGGCGGCCCGAGGTGCGGCTGGAATCCGAGCCGTTCGGTGGCGGCGTGCTATGGCACAACTACGGCCACGGCGGCGCCGGCGTCTCGATGGCCTGGGGCTGCGCCGCCGAGATTACCCGGGCCGTGCTGGGCTAGGCGTCCTGGGTTAGCCGCGGGCTAGCCGTCCAGCTTGGCGGCCAGCCGGGCGGGGGCGATGACGCGGTAGGCGTCCTGGCAGAGCTCGGCGATCTCGGCCCAGTCGGCGTCGCGGTCGAGGCGCACGCCGATCCAGCCGCGGCCGCCGACGTAGGGCGGCCGGAAGAAGCGCTCCGGGTCGGACGCGGTGAGCTCCTGCTGCGCTCCTGGTGGCGCCGCACACCACAGGTGCGGGAACTGGTTGTCGTGATGGCCATCGGCCCAGAGCGTCACGAACGAGCTCTTGCCGCGGACGAACCAGGTCGGCGCGCCATGGCTGGGCCGCTCGGTGACCTCGGGCAGGCCCAGGCAGATCGCGCGGAGCCGCCCAGCCAGATCGCTCATCCCCTGATTGTCCCATCAGCACCCGAGATACGCTGCTGCCCATGAAGTTCGCTATCGCGATCCCGCAGTTCTACGCCGACGGCGAGTTCGACCCGGCATCCTTCCGCGAGTACTTCGCGCGAGCCGAGGAGCTCGGCTTCGAGAGCGCCTGGACCCAGGAATCGACGCTGGGCTTCGGCCCGCAGCTCAGCCCGATCGAAGCGATGACCTACGCGGCGGCGTGCACCGAGCGGATGCGGCTGGGATGCGTGGTGTTCGTGTCCACGTTGCACAGCCCGGTGCACCTGGCCAAGAGCCTGAGCACGCTGGACCAGCTCAGCCGCGGCCGGATCGAGGTCGGCGTGGGCACCGGCGGCCGGGGTCGCCCGTTCGCCGCCTTCGGTGTGGATCCGGACCGGTACGTGTCGCGGTTCACCGAGGGCGTCAACCTGATGAAGGCGCTGTGGACCGAGCCCCGGGTGACCTTCCACGGCGAGTTCTGGCAGCTCGAGAACCTGCCGATGGAACCCAAGCCGTTCCAGAAGCCATACCCGCGGCTGTGGTTCGGCGGGGCCAGCGAGCCCGCGCTGCGGCGCGCCGTGCGGATGGGCGACGGCTTCTTCGGGGCGGGCTCCTCCACCACCGCCAAGTTCGCCGAGCAGGTGCAGATCGTCCGGGGCGCGCTCGCCGAGGCGGGCCAGGCCGCCGACAACTTCCCGATCGCCAAGCGCGTCTACATCGGCATCGATGACGACACCGAGCGGGCCCGGGACCGGATGAACGCCGCCCTGGAAGGCATCTACGGGCAGCGGGTGCCGGCCATCGAGGCCGCCACGGTCACCGGCTCGGCGGCCGACTGCGTCGGCGAGGTGAACAAGGTAGCCGAGGCGGGGGCGGGGCTCATCCTGTTCACGGCGCTGTTCGACCAGCGCGAGCAGATGGAGCGGCTGGCCGCCGCGGTGCTCCCTAAACTGGGCTGACGCCGGGCCGGACCCAGCTAGAGCACCGGTCGGCGCGCATCCCGTTGATTCGCCAGCCTCCGCCAGGCGCGAGTCGCGCCGACCGCGTAGGTCACCGCGATCGTGACCGCGACGGCGCCCATGACCAGCACGCGGCGGTGCAACTGCTCGTCGGGGTTGCCGCCGACCGCGACCGTGATGAACAGGCCGACGACGATGCCGATCGCGATACCCCGCCACAGCGCGCGCCGGCTGTCCTGGCCGGCCGGCGCCACCGGGCGGCGCGCCTCGGCCATCCGGGCGTCCACGCGGGCGTCTATTTCCTCCTCGACCCGCTCAAGGAAGGACGCCACCACCGCGTCGCTGTACTCGGGACCCAACTCCTCGTGAGCCGCCGCGGCGGCGCGGATCTCGGCGATCACCTGGCGCCGGGCGGTGGCGTACGGCTCACCCGTGCTCGCCATCCGCGCCCGGGCCGCGGCCTTGATCTTGTCGTGTGACATCGCATCCCCAAACCGGTGGCTCCGCCCGGCGCTTGCCACCGTCTGTGATCACGATGAAGGGAGGGCCTCCCACGCGAGGGCTATGCCGCTCTTGTCCTCGGGCGCTGCGACCGGCGCCGGGCCGTCGCAGCTCGGATCGGGCAGGCGTGGCTGCCTTAGTTCAGGGTACAACGCCGGGACCGGTGCGGGCCTGGATCAACGCCCTGAGGATGTCCAGCACCGGCGGATTCGCCACGCCGCGCCAGTCCGGGGCGAGCAGGCCCCACGGTTCCGGGTCACCCCAGTCGGAACGGTGCCGCCCGGTGACCGGGACCGTTCCCTTGGGTTGCGTGGGGTTGAGCGGCCACCAGCACCAGTCCACGTCGTGCTCGGTGAGCCAGGCCTCGACGTTGTTCCACCACCCGGCCGCGGGTGACGCCGCGCGGCCGAAATTGTCCAGCGACCTGGTGTCGTTGCCGAACTCGCCGATCCACAACGGCGCGATGCCCTCGGTGAGGATGTACCCGCCGGCCCGGTGCATCTGGTCGAAGTACGCGGACCTCGGCTGCCCGGCGGGGTGGTACCAGGTGTAGTCATGCAGGCTGTAGACGACCTTGCCCGGGCGTTCCAGTCGCACCGGGTGCCTGGCCGCGCCGGCCAGGTCGGCGGCGAAGCCGACGCCCTCGCAGATGATCAGCACCTCAGGGCTGACCTCGTGGATGAGGTTCCCGAGGGCCGTGTACATGGCGGCGATGTCGGTCGCGGATCCGGTGCCCCAGGTCGGGGTGAGGACGCGCCCGCCCACCCGGGACCGCCTGGGCTCGTTCATGATGTCCATCCCCGCGACCAG
>WNFY01002876.1_pt1 | contig 32922 bp, 34 predicted proteins | sample 5400091 | NCBI WGS metagenome assembly WNFY01 (sample SAMN13153364, study PRJNA577476) | soil metagenome | isolation source: 60 cm soil or saprolite under grassland replicate 1 | place: USA:California | collected 2016-06-15 | reverse complement strand
GAGTAGTAAGTTGTGCTTCTCTGCACCAAATGTCAATAATTGATCCGAAAGCGGATCGTATGCAAGTATACCCCACCCAATACCTTCTACGGTCTTGGCGGCCTCTGAAAATTGAGCCTTAAATCCATCGTAACTGCCGCCGAAATCTGCGTTAATTTTGTCAGCTATACTGCCGCCAGGCTTTCCGCCACCGCCTGATTTCATGTTAGGCCAGAATATAGAATGTAGCATGTGACCCGCATAATGGAAGGAAAGGTCCCTCTCCATAGCTTTGACATCGGTACCTTGGAAATTGTTCTTCCTTCCATTTTCTAATTTTTCAAGTGCGGCATTGGCGCCGTTTACGTAGGCAAGATGGTGTTTATCATGGTGCAGGGTCATAATCTCCTTTGATATATGAGGTTCTAGCGCATCATATGCGTAAGGTAACGGAGGTAGTTCGTATTTTTTCATAGTGCATGAATCACAATTGAAACTATTAACCTTTCTCCTTTGCCAACGAAGGATAGCTTGATGGATCCGACAAACCCGATATCGGAATCTTTAGATAGGTAATCTAAGCAGGAAGAATTTAACTATTAAGCTTTATCTAGTCAGAAACGTATTTATTCAAAAATTATCTCTTTAATTCGTAAATATCATGATTAACAAGGAAATGCTTCAGGCTAGAAAAAAAATCTCTGATGCAAGACCGAAATTTGTCCGACAGGAGAGCTGGAGATATGACCGTTTAGCTGAAAACTGGAGGAAACCTAAGGGAAAAGATAACAAGATGAGAAAGCAGTTTTCCGGAGTACCGCCCATTGTTAAAATTGGCTATCGAGGGCCAAAGGCAGCAAGAGGCCTTCATCCCTCAGGATATATCGATCGTCTCGTTTTTAACGTTAATGATCTTACCAGACTTGATGCAACAAAAGACGCTGCTAGGTTAGCACATACAGTCGGAACACGAAAAAGAAAGGAGATTCTGGCTAAGGCCACTAACCTAGGTATTAAAGTACTGAATCCAGGGAAACTACCTTCACAGACGAATGAGAAGAACAAAAAGCTAAAATCAGCAGAACAAAGCGATGCAGAGGTGGAAAACCATTAATTGGTAGTAAATATAAGGAAAAAAAGGGAATTAATAGCGCGAATCCTCAGCGTCGGTGTGAATAGAGTAAGGTTTGAACCAGATAAACTTGATGATGTAGCAGACTCTATTACACGAGAAAATATGCGCACTCTTATAAAGAATGGAACGATCTGGACGATTAAGCCCCGGGGAACCTCTAGAGCCCGTGCTGAAGCGAAGCGTGCTATCCGCAGAAAGCATGGAGTAGGCACCGGATCAAAGAAAGGCAAAAAGTCAGCGAGAACAGGTAAGAAACAGGTCTATGTAATCAGGGTAAGAGCCATGAGACACCATCTAAAAGTATTGAAGGATAGAAATGATATAACTCGAGGAATATATTGGGGAATTTATAAGAAAGTTAATGGCGGTCAGGTGAGGTCGTTGGCGCATCTGAGGGAACTTGTAAAACAGTCCAAGATTCGTTAAGAGTATAGAAATTACGTGTCTACTGAAAAATGCTCGACCTCGGCAGATTGTGCGTTAGTCAGTCTCAACATACAGCTAGGATTAGATATGCCATTCTGGCTTCCCCCCAGAGGCAATCGCGAATATTTTTGATTGCACGCCCTCGAGAGCACACGCGCCGGCTTGCTATGATATGAAAAAAACTGGTTAGCGTTAGCAGCAGGACTTCCCGCACAAGTATCGATATTGGTAGTAATTAGTATCCTTGCAATGGATGTTCAAGGTGGCTATAACCTTCTTTAATAAGGTGAGATAAGTATGACAAAGATAGTAATAGCAATAATAGGTGGAGAAATATCGCAACAACATTAGTATGGTTGGAATTTCCTACACATACATCATCAAATGAACTTTGATGCTCTGAAAGTTCATGAACAGGAGTAGTTAACTGAACGGATATTATCGTTTGCTTAGATGTATTTTTGTATGGATTAGTTCTATTGAACTGTTTTAAGATCTGATTCCCACCAATTAATTCAAATAAAGAAGGGATAGTTCGTCCAGCTGAATCCGCGAGCGAAATTCGGATCCGCAATTCCTACATCTAATCATCAATTGCGTCATAGTTCTGCTATGACAAAAAATCAGCTATTTTAATATTAACCTATCAATTCGATATAGAGAACTATTTGAAAAATGTGTTGCACCATTATTTAGAATACCCAATCGAAATACACCATTTTCTGGTTTGAATCCCGCTCATCGTCTGCCTCAGAAGTTAAATCCTTCTGAAATTAGGCACGTATTCGCAACAGAAATCGTCAGTAATTGATTATAAGCAGCTTGGGATTCAAACTAGAACATCTACAACCCCACCATTAGTATTAGATGAGACTTAAGTCCCTCAATCTTGATACGGTAATTCTCTGTGGGTGCCTTTCCATCCACTGTCATTTGGCCTTTACGCAGTAATAGGTATTGCCAATTTTGCGATGTCCTCGACTACAAGAACAAGCAAAGCACACCGTATCGAAATGAGAATAAGGGGCTATTCTCAATCAGCAATCTACAATGTCATTAATAATTGAGAATATCTATCGAAAACCCCTAATAATGTATCATCGGGCAAAAACCTATCGCAGAGCCGACAACCTTAGATGCGCTAAAGAGTAATCTTCCTGTTTGGCGGGAAAATTAGGCTAACAAGCTATCTAATGCATCCTCTAATCTTGGTACGGTTTCATAATTTTCTATTTCTTTTGGATTTATCCATCTGTATTCGTCATGTTCCCAATCAATTCTGATTTGATCTGTATTTGAGCTGAAAAGGAATGGATGAACAATCCACGTTATCTCTGGCTTACCAGATTCAACTGCTTCTAAAGGCTCCCCAATGCGAAGAAGCGTTACATTTTTGTTCTTCAAACCAGTCTCTTCTGCGATTTCTTTCAGAGCTCGTTTTACCGGCTCCTCCTGCTCAATATATCCACTTATGCCACCCCATTTTGTCTTCATGGTTTTAACCTTCTGGCTGCGTTTGAGAATTAGGATTTTTTTGTCGTGCTCTAAAAAAACTGTTACGATATTCACCCTATTTTTGAACTCCCTTGTAGCCATATTCTTACATCTCTCGTAGTCCCGCTGCTATTAGAGAATTCCTTGAGCATGTCGCACATATCCTTTAGTTTCATTCATAAGGCAAAGTAAAGTAATCTCCATAACCGACCTTTTATCTGTCAATTTGTTAATGGATATCATACTCTCAAAATATCAAGCCCTGTGCTTTCTATTAGCTCCATTATTCTGTTTTTCTCCTTCCCAAGCCCTTTCCAGTCAACTATTATGTGAGTAACCTTCTCAATGCTCTTGATGATCATTTGATCTAACATATCTTTATCAATCGACTCCAGGTTATGTTTGGCGCCAACAGCAGCAAGACCATATTCAGATTCCAAAAGCAATTTATTGAATTTCATGGGATAATGTGTTCCGCCTAAACCTATCGCTACTTTTTTACAATATCCTAGACCATTGTCAATTACTTTTAATAAAGACTCACATACAACCGAACTGCTATTTCTGTCGGTCCATTGGTTTTCAGTTGATCCAATCTCAATGAAAAGGACTGGTTTTTTTAATGATGTTGGTCCATGGTGGCTTGATTCGATGACGATGTCGTACCCTGGAATTAGTGCCCTTAGGGTCACAATCGTCCTAAGATACTGTTTTTGCAAATAAGGATAAGCTATTGCCAGTTCTCTGGGATTTCCGCCATACTGGTTACCACCATAATTGCCTGTACAATGGCATGTTAGAGTGGGGATTCCCTTTTGTGACTTATGCTGTGAAAGAAAAATAAAGGCATTCGAATCAGGATAGTTTTCATCTAGATCTTCAAGATAGAGCAAGCTTTTATTGGAAATATGGAGTTTAATACTTTGATAGTGCTTCGACTGAAGGAAATTTGAATTTTTAGCTTGCGAAAAAGCTCGGTTGTTTATCAAATAATTTGCCATTGTCATGCTTGCTACATCCTGGTTCGAAGCAACAATCGTATAATAATGGCTCTCCATAATTCATCAAAATATAACCACCAATATTTAGACAGTCATTACAAAAGCAAACAATAGACCAGAAGACTTTGGTTCGTAGTTCGCGGCAATAATTATCCAATCATAGCGAAAATGCTCGCGCATTGGACTCGCTCCTCAACAAGTGACGTGTTATACCGATTTTCCATAGCTTTTAGACGGTAAACTACATTCGAAAGGTCAGTCGGCCAGATACTACTAATTGCGGACGGAAGTCTTGCTAATCTGCCGAGAGGTCCCAATAGTTTGCGTCCTTAAATTCTTCTTTCGGTTTTCCCAGAGACTTCCATTCTCTGAATGACTTCGAATAAAGCTTTACATTTTCTATCCCTGCCAGCTTGAGGGCATAGTATGTTAAGCCCGATAATGTTCCAACACTTCCACAGTATGTAATAATCTCAGCATCAACCGATATACCTCTATTTTCTATATACCTCTTTATATCTTCTGGGCTGCGTAAAATGCTGCCGTTGGACCTAAGCATGGTATATGGAATGTTTTTGGCTTTAGGAATATGTTCTGTCAAAAAGTTCAGCCGCTCCCTTGAATCTATAAGTATCTTGTTAGGTTGGTCTTTTGCAGCTTCAACATAAGACGCATCTGCATGAATCCCGTGATTTATATTTAGAGAATGTTTTTTCATTGGAAATGAATTAATTTTCGTCTCTGTTTCAAGTCCTAAATTTTTCCATTGACTGAATGTCATTTCAAGCATCGCAGTATTTGCGTGCCCTACGTATTGAAAAGACCAAGCTACTCTTGCAGCGAGTGCGCCAAACGTATTATCATAGATCACAACCGGTATCTTATCTGATATGCCTAAATTTTGTAAAATATCCAGTATCGAGGTAGGTGTATCCTTCTCCAGTAAACATGAAAGCGGGAGTGAAACAGCACTAGGTATGTGCTCTTGTTGGTATTCTTCCGTTTTACGGACATCTACCACTCGCACTCCCTCTTTTCTGATCAACATGCGCAATGTGTCTACATCACAGATTATCGGAAGTTGATAATTGTGATTCTCGTTAATTTCAACGATGCTTTCCTTGGTATCAGTTTTTGATGTGGATGCGTTTTTTTCTATTATCATAATAATTTAAGCTGCACATTCTCCTCTGGCAGTCTTCGCTGAGAATCTTGCATCATTACCATAATCACTATACAATTCCGGGTCTTGGTCTACTGGAAGTATTTGCATAGCTTGGGTGAGTGATGCTTTCATATTTTCAATATTCTTTACGCTGCCTGTTCCTTCGCCTCTAACAATTTTATTGATCCAATGATTCAATGTTTCAGAATCTGATCGTTCTAGTTTGTATATTTCAATTATCTTGCGAATTGTATCTATAACGCGCTTTGCTGGCACTCGCATGATTGCCTTGCCTAACTCACCTTGTTCTCCTGCGCTTCCGCCAAATAGCATTGTATAAGTAGGAGCCATAGTGGTTCCGATTCTCGATGCACCACCAAAGAATCCGATTGTTGCAATCTCGTGTTGCCCACAGGAATTTGGACACCCGCTAATCTTTATCGTTGAATCCCTTAAGCTATCATCAGTATCAAGTCCTAATTCCAAAAACTTGTACTCTATCTCTTTTGCTAGCCTGTGGGAATTTGTGATTGCCAAATTACATGAGGTAGTTCCAGAACAACCAACTGCAGACGCGATTGTTAACGCTCCTGGATTTGCCAAGCCAATGGAAGCTAGTCTACTAAAAAGGTCAGGCAAATCATCAGTTTTTATGTAACGGATTGCAAGGTTTTGCTGAGGTGTGTTCCTAGCGGTTCCTTCTGCGGAGAATTCACGGATCGCATCAGCTAATATTCGCAATTGGTTGGCTGTAATATCGCCTGCCGCTAAGGTTATAAATGCGGTGAAATATCCGTCCTGCTTTTGGGAAACAACGTTACTATGTAACCATCGTTCATATGCAGGACTTTCCAACGTGACTCGTTCATTTATCATAGGTAGTTTAACCATCTTGGCATTTACTGCCTTTGGAAGGGGATCTTTTTCCTCTTCGGCTTTAACATCAAATAGTTTGGACGTATAACTAGCCGTAGTCATTTCGACTATCGAGCGTTCCTTGAGAATCAACTTTTGGAATTTATCCCATCCTATTTCGTGTACGAGGTAACGCATCCTGTTTCTAGCCATGTTTTCACGGTTGCCATGTCTATCAAAAAGTCTGATAGTTGCCATGCAAGTAGGAAGGAGTTTGTTCTCCGGTGTAAAGTCCTCCACTAAGTGACCAATAAAAGAGGCCGCACCCAAACCTCCACCCAGGTAAATCTTGAATCCTCGCGTCTCATCCTTGATTTCTGGTACCAAACCAATATCTGCGATTCGTGCCAACCCATGGTTAGCGCAGCATCCAAAATTAATCTTGAACTTGCGCGGAAGATTCTGGCACATCGGATTTCTTATAAAGAAACGTGCAATTGCTTTAGCATAGGGAGTGGCGTCAAATTTTTCGTCTGGACAGACACCTGCGAAGTGACTGCACATAACATTTCTGACGGTATTGCCACAAGCTTCTCTTGTCGTCAGACCTGCCTCTACGAGTCCCGTCATTACCTCACTAACATCTTCCAGTTGTACCCAATGTAGTTGAATATTCTGGCGTGTAGAAACATGAGCCGAGCCAATCGAGAATGCCTCAGATAGGCTTGCAATCTTTTCTAGCTGTTCTGGGTTGACCTCACCGCTAGGAACTTTGATTCTGATCATGCTATAATTCATCTGCAGCCTTGACCCATAGGCACCATGCTGCAACCTAAAACGACGAAAATCGTCTTCGGAAAGCTTTTTTTGTCTGAAATGTTTAACGTTTTGAGCGAAAAGTTCAGATTCCTCTTCCCTACCCCACTTTGGATTTGGTTTTGAGGGAAAAACGCCCTTTTGGATGGGATCACTATTTTCTGCGGTCTTCACGTTGTAATCAGCCATATCAAACCATATATTTTTTGTGGAAAGGATGCATATTGGTATTAATTGCTTGAATTAGCGGCAAAAAAATACTGCTATAATTACCCAAATAATACTGCAAAACCATGATTGTTAAACAACGACATTTTCGTAGTTATGCATGCTCTCTTTTGGCGTGAAAGTGAGATCCATCGAGTTACTATCCTTCAACTGACTTTGATGCGGGTTTTAGTAACTGTGGTTCGGTTAGAGTGTTACATTGTCATAGAATGGTAAGAATGAGGGCGATTGCAAACAAGGGAAACCCCGAGTATAAGCCAACATCCAAATTTTCCGTGGTGATCCTGTTGGCTGGAAATACTGGAAATAAAGAGACTGACTTCAAATTCAATTTTTTTGGATAGGGGAAAGAGATTTTCCTAACCGATCTCCAAGACAACTAGAGTTCCACTTGCTATCAGCAATTTTTTTGCCCGCTCTGAATCGTGATGCAGGTTTGAATTTTTAGTACGTCACTAATCCATTGTTATATAGGGTTTCACAGCAAAGCAAGAATTTGTGTTAGCTCAATTCCCTAACTGTCTTGCCTTTTGCTGTCGGAATGATTTTTAGTTTTGCATCTCTAAAGTCCTTTTCAAACTGTTTGCCTTTAAACATCCTGTCCAAAAATATCGATAAAGCCGCTACCTCAGAGTGTGGTTGATTTCCTATTGCAATATTATAGTCTGCAAGATCATACATTTCCCTTGGAACCTTTCCCGCGCCGATAACCACTAGAATTGTATTTTCTTGTCTTAGATAACCTATAGCGTCATCTATGTGTAAACCATACATTGTTAAATGAACCACTTTTCCGCCATCCATCTTCCAATTTTTTATCACCTCCTTCCACCCTCTAACAATTTCAATCTTAAAATCAGATCTTCCACCCCATCTGCTACCAACATCCTCGATTGTTTTTTTTAAAGAATCGTCTACTTCGCTCATGTAGATTTTGTCGCTTCCAAATGCTCTCGAGACTAGCGCTGCATGGGTAGTCAATCGATCGTCCCGTACTAATCTATGTCCTATTCTGAGAACTGATACTTTCAGTTGCTGCTGGTCACTTCGCTGATGAGTGGCATCGGATCGCCTACAGTTAGCATTGTCATCACATCCTTTAACGTATCGATCTTGTACCCTGTTTTTGCGGACACAAAGAGCACGCATTGTTTTGACTGAGGTAGTCCGAGACGAGCGGATTTATCCTCTGCATCTTTTACACTTGTCAAATCCACCTTGTTTAAGATATAGACGACCTTAGTCATTGGCACTCCCAGCTCATACATTACATGGATACAACTATTCAATTTTCTTACAATTTCCTCTACTTGTTCGCTTATATCGAGCACAAGCAACACTACGGCTGAATAAGATAGCTCTTGAAGAGTAGATCTGAACGCGTCCACCATGTAGGCCGGAAGTCTACTTATAAATCCCACAGTATCAGAAATTAAAAGCTTAGTCCCCCCAGATTGTACTAGTCGTGTGAATGTCGATAATGTGGTGAACATACCCTGTCCGGTAATTTTTGATTCCCCGGTCAAAGAATTGAATAGCGTAGTTTTTCCTGCTGCAGTGTAACCAGCGATTGATACAGTTGGCAAACCTGCTTTTGACCGCTGAATTCTATAAAGATTTCTTCTTACCACCTCCTTTTCCAATTTTTTCTTCAGAACTGTTGCGCGTTTTTTTATGTCGAGGAAATATACGTCAGCATCATATTTACCCATACCAAAAAAGCCTGGTTGCTCACCTGCTCTTGCGAGTCTGACCTTCTCCCGAGCTCGAACCATGTCATATCGAAGCTGTGCCAGTTTAATCTGAATTCGCGATTCTGCGGTACTTGCTCTTTGGTCAAAGATCTTTAAGATTAGGCGTTCCCTGTCAATTATTTCAACTTGGCACATGCTTGCCAAATTATATTGTTGACTAGGTTTCAAGACCTCATCAAAGATGATTACTTCTGGTTTCTCTCGCTCTACCAGTTGTTTTACCTCTTGTGCTTTTCCACTACCAATCCCATATCTTGACCTTGTTATATGATGTTGATTAACTACTCTGTTTACCGAATAGCCCGCAGCGTCTGCCAAAGATATTGCTTCTTTTGCCGCATCCTCAAACGGGTAAGTTATTAGGATAGCTCTGTGTGAATTTGACATTTATTAATCCTCTTGAATGCTTACATACAAATGGATTCCTAAAAACCGTTGGAATTTTTTAGCAAATAGTTCATCAGGTTTCAATGCTCCTGTCTCAAACTTTCTCAATAGGCCCGCCTTTTCATTCATTTGCGCTCCAAGTTGCTCATGTGTCAATCCCTTTTTCATACGCGCTTCTCGGATCAATATTGCAAATTCAGGATTTAGAATAGTGTTATCTGTCATGTCAATTTTTCTTATAGAGCTTGTGCTTTTGTTTGAAGTAGTAGTTCGTGCCGAAGTCACGGTTGATGCTGTTGGTTTAGTGTTAGTAATGGAGATAGGTGGCGTATATGGTTTACCACGTTTTGAGCATCCCTTACAGACATTAAATGCAATCCCGTCGATCAATACAGTCTTTTTTTCATCAATAACTTTGCGCCCGCATAACTCGCAAAATGAGGACAATAGAATCTTTTAAACTTATGCAAATTTAGCCTTTTCTTAACTTTTGCTCCACGGTCATGTTTAAAACGATCTCTGCAATATCGCTGGCATACTCAGCTACCCTTCGAATATTTTCAGTAATGATCTTAATTCTGTATATTTCGTTGATATCTCTAAGTTTGCTTGCGATGCGGATGATCCCTTTTTCTAGATCATCAATCCCCCGAGACTTTTCTATCGCTAAATCGGCAGAATCATAATCCCTCTTAAATATTGATAGACATGCCTCATCCAACACCTCAAGCGCGAAATTGCTCATTTCAGCTATCTTTTCTATGATATCTTTATTGAGAGGCCTTTCCATCTCAATTATATCTTTAGCAATTAGCGTCGCATGATCAGCAATTCTTTCCGTGGATTTTGCTATTAATCTGTATCCTAGGCAGTTACGAGAATCCTCTAACCCAATTTCCTTGAGCAGATGTTCATTTTTTATTGCGATATTGAGTTGTCTTACGATATAGAAACTAAATCGATCCACTTCGTCATCAGATTTCAGAATTTCCTTAGCCAGCTCGATATTGTTCTCTCTTAGGGACAGAATTGCGTCACGGTGCATAGATTTTGCAATCAAGAGCATTCTTTTGAACGCTGCGTCTACGGATAGCTCAAGTAAATTGATCAAGACCTGCAGCGTTATGCTCGTTGCAGAATCAGCAATGATTTCCGTGCCCATTAGGACACGCCTCACAACGTCCTTCATAACTTCGCGCTGTTCGCTAGATAATCTTCCTGCATCTTTCTGAGAGATATTTATAATATTAAAACCTAGAAAGTATAGAGAAATTAGCTTGCGAGCAAGAAAGTAGGGGCTGTTATCTTTTGTAACTTCTATTGTTGCTTCTCTTTGCTCTTTAGATATTCTCTTTGATACCGGTGCTATCTGTAAAATGGAATGGCCCTGCCTAGCAACTACAACAAGATCGCCCTGTTTCAATCTCAGGTCTTGGATCCATTTCTTGGGTAATGATACAATATAAGAAGAGCCCCCTGTATATTGTATCTTCCTTGTTTCTTCATTTTGATTAACTGATTCTGCGCCTTCATTATTATCCATCGCTCTATTACCAACTCTGTTTTTTATATATCTGTAACCTTTTACTATATAGATCGGTTGCTATCATACTGAGTAAAATTAATGTACTGACCTCAGATGAATAACATCATTTGAAACCGTTACCGTTGAATCCCGAAGAAAAGATACGACATCATATTGATGCCCTATTCGGAACTAGCATTTATGATATCCTCACAATCCACCACGCTACAAAAGATTTTAGGTTTGAATATTCGAAAAAAACTGGACGCATCAAAAATTTCTCTATCAAAAATCGATTAGTCATGACTCTTCGAACCGATGGGGGACTTGCATTAACGATATTTGGTGCAACAGAGTTTTTGGGGACTGAACGATTCAGGCAGAACTGCATAATCCCAACTGAAGAGGCACTACCATTCGTTAGACAAGGCGGGTCGTTATTCTGCAAGCACGTAGAATGGTGTGGCTCAAATGTCAAAGTCGGGTCGGATGTGGCAATAGTCGATGGTGTTGGTATGGTCGTAGCAGTAGGCAGGGCGCTAATTGGATTCAGCCTTATGAAAGATTATCATAAGGGCGTTGCGGTGAAGGTCAGAGAAGGAATAAAAAGCCCAAGAGAAATATAAAGCGACATGATGCGTGGCGGCAACCGTGAGATGAGGCGAATGTTAGATAAAATGGGACTTGAAATGAAGGACATTGGCAATGTCGAAGAAGTTGTTATTAAAACTGAAAGTAAGGAACTCTATCTTATAAAGCCTCAAGTAATCGAAATGAAAGGGAAAGAAAGTACGATTTTTCAGGTTATCGCTTCTGAAATAGAAGAGAAAGAGAGAGATGTCCCGAGCTTTAAGGAAGAAGATATAATCCTAGTTATCCAACAGGCAAACGTCAGTAGGGAAAAAGCGGTTCAAGCGTTGACAGACGCTCATGGGGACATGGCACAGGCAATTTTGAGTTTGACTATCTAGAAATATGATTATTTGGACGCTTAAATACCACGATCAATGGTAGTTGAACATCCCATAGAACAAATTATCGGTCCTTGATGCGTTGCAAACATTAGGAACTAGCTTGTATCTGACGGGTTGTTAATTCACGTTGTCACGTCGCAGTTATGATCTTTACGAAGATCCATCGTAGAGTTCAAGGAATTCGAAAAAGTTTCTTGGGCTATTCGATCGAGTGAAACCGGTATCGATATCCCAAATGACTTCTAATTACTATTACTACTAATTCCACAAGATTTAATAATTATTTGGTGTAACGATCGTTTATGAAGCGCCCCTGACCAAGGAGCTGCTGCAATATAAAATTGCCGTAGCTACTGTGTATGGTCGTCCTTATTATAAAATTACCCATGCGCTCAAATTGATGGATCTGCGTTTTGTATCATTGTCTCCAGAACAGGCTGCAATATCCAATGCAAAAATTATTATCACAACCGAACATGAGGCGCATATTGTCAAGAGAAAAGATGTTCTCCTGGATAGTGAACTAGATAAATATCCTGTTCTACTGAAGGCAAAAATGTTGCGCAAAGTTATGGGATCTCACCACGATGACCAGCTAACAATAGGAATTGACCCGGGTGATAGAATCGGAATCTCAATAATTTATCTGCATGACGAAATTGACAGCTTCGTCGAGTCCTCTCCACACTCTGCGTTTCAGTTAATATCGACATTACTATTAGGAATCGATTCACAACGAAAAATTGTGAGAATAGGCGACGGTAATATTGCCATAACCAAGCAAATTGCATTGATGATAAAAGGAAAGTTTAACGATCTGGTTCGCGTCGAGATAGTAGACGAACATGGGACGTCCTTACCAAAGTACATAGATGCAAATAGACGAGGCGAACGAGACAGGTCGTCGGCTAGAGTAATTGCAATGCGAGATGGTAGACATTTTGAGTCGTTTCCTAATTGTGCCAGATTCCGAGGTACCCCTAGTCATCTCAGATTCTGAATGCGGCCTTAAGGTGCAACATATATATGCGTCTTAAATGATTAAAATAATGAAACTTTTTTAGCTTTTAAAGCTTTAAATTATTGAAATTCTGCTATTGCCGTAATTTTCTTAATAAAATATTTGTATAAATTTAAATAGTCTTTTTGACATAATTGAATTAAGGTAAAATATTTTACCAGGAAATGAAAGAATGACTTGTAAGGGTATATGTATCCGTCATAAAGCGCAAAAACCCGTAGGCTCTGGTCGTTACGCCAGCGGACAGAAGCGATGTCAAATATGTGAAATTTTCATAAAGTGGGACGGTTTGTGGTGTCCATGTTGTGGATATAGATTGAGAACCAAACCGCGTAACCTGAAATACAAGGCTAAATTGCGAGCTAGGAAGAAGCTCCAAGAATCTCGAGTAGCAAAGATCATCCCTATTCACGTATAGAGATTGATTCTTAATAATGCAAGATGAAGGTTCCGATGCGCTTATTGTACGTACCGTAAGAGCACCAAGTACTAGAATTTTTCTTATAAAATTTTTATCTTTTCAGAACGGCTGTTTTATTGTAGTTGCTGAAGGTTCGAATCGGATTGGATCTCTGTATGTTTCTATAACCTCTTCTAATAAAGTTAATACGGCAAAAGTTATCCCGAGCAAATATGACTCTATGTTCATCAATACAATTTCCGAAAAGGTTTCTTCCATGATAAATGGTATTTGTCTTGTTTGCGTGCACAGCGTAAAGCAGTTGCATCTCGACGATATGAAAGCAATTATGGGAGAGATTATGAACTTGGTTGGGAAAGAAGATGAGGGAAACTACAACAAACAAAATGGGAACTTCACAGAAAAATAATGACTTACGTACCTTCCTTAGTTTATTAGAAAAAGAAAACGATCTCATCATAATAAAGAAAAGCATTGAGCCAAAATTTGAGATAGCTGCCCTCGCAAGTAAGCTGGGTGGAGGACAAGCTATATTATTTGAAACAGTTAAACACAGCAGAATCAGGGTTGCGTGTAATATATTGGGTAACCGAAGAAGATTTTCTCTTGCTATTGGATCCAAAAAGGAACAGTTAATTCATTCGTGTGTCACGGCGGCAATGACACGAACAACTGAACTTAAAAAAATCTCTGCTAAGGCCCCTTTTGAAGAGAATTCGAGCAACAATTTAGGAGACCTCCCTATCGTTACACATTTTGAAAAGGATGCTGGTCCATATATCACATCCTCAGTAGTTTTTGCAAAGGATCAGGAAAGGGGAAACCAAAATTCTTCCACACATCGTCTACTACTGTTAGACGACAGGCATATGGCAATTCGAATGGTAGAGGGTAGACACCTTCACAAGTGCTTTTCCTTTGCTAAAGACCATGGACAAGATCTCAAAGTCTCTATTGCAATAGGCGTTCATCCAGCAATTAGTATTGCATCAGCCTATCAGGCAGCCTACGGCGCTAGTGAATTATTAATCGCAAACTCATTGCTACACGGAAAACTCACGGTTACAAGGAGCACTTATTCCCAGCTTTTCATTCCAACCCTTAGCGAAATTGTGCTAGAAGGCAAAATCCTTAGAGATAGGACGGAGGAAGAATGGATGGTAGAGGCGCTAAGAACCTATGATCTAAGGCGGCGACAGCCGGTGTTCGAACTTGATAGAATCAAATTCAGAAATAATGCGATTTTGCATGATATTTTACCAGGCTTTCCGGAACATCGGCTATTGATGGGTTTGCCTGTGGAAGCAAAAATATTTGAAGGAGTCAAAAACGTGGTCCCCACTGCTTTGGCAGTCCATCTTACGGAGGGGGGCTGCACTTGGTTAGATGCCGTAATTCAAATCCGGAAGCGTTTGGAGGGTGAACCAAAAAATGCTCTTCTAGCTGCATTTGCTTCGCATCCTTCTCTCAAAATGGGAATTGTGGTAGACGAAGATATAGACCCAGCCGATCCACTTGCAGTAGAATATGCAATCTGTACTAGATGTCAAGCAGATAAAGGCTTTATGATAATTACAAATGCGAAGGGTTCTAGTCTTGACCCATCGAGTGATCAGCAGAATTTGCTTACGACTAAGGTGGGAATTGATGCAACTGCCACTCTTCTTAAACCTAAGGAGAGATTTGAAGTTGCAAAAATTCCTGGGGAAGAAAAGATCAAACTTTCAGATTATCTGTCTTAAAAATCAAAAGGAACAGTTCATGTACCTCTTTAACCAGCTTTATGTTTCGGGTGAACTTGTATGAGTATGGCTCTGGATTTCATTGTCACTAATTTATTTTGTTGTTTACCTTGTTTGCGTTCCGATCCTTAGTATATGATTTCCCCATCGATATGAGTGGTTTAAAATATCTTTTTATGCTACGGTTTGAGGGTTTTTACTTGATGAATTATTACTTGATGAACTAATATTTACCTCTCAGCCTTAAATTTTCTTAAATATAAAAAGGCATTTATCTCTGGAATATGCGTGCAGAATTTTGATACTATGAATTTTCTTCTACATCATTTGGCTACAAATCTAAACACTATTATTTATTTACCAAACATTACTCCCGATATTCCATATTAATTCTTAATAACCTATAGGAACTGTTTTGATATAGCTGTGCAATTGTTACCACTAAATAGTAAAACTTTACTATATTTCTTTATCTGAGCATATATAAAACAATAGAACGATAAAAACTCGATTGTTTGATAACAATGAATTGACGATGCCAACACATGAGAAAAACCTGATTGACCAGCGACAACGATACCATCCAGTTCAGTTCGACAAAGTACTAGTTGTCGGACTAGGACAGCTAGGGCTTCCTGTAGCAAAGTATGTTAAAGAAAGAGGATTTGACACATATGGATACGACATTAGTACAAAGGCGATGGACCGCGCCGAGAAAATAGAAGGTATAAAGATATCAACTAACTTTAGCGAATTTGATATATGCATACTTTGTGTCTCAACACACAAACCTGAAGATATGTTCTCTCCTCAGATAGACGGCTTGTTATCGATTGCGGATAGAATTTCAAGGGAAGCAAAAAACGGGGCACTTGTTTCAATAGAGAGCACAATTCCAAAGGGAACATCAAACAAGGTTTTTGAAATACTTAATCATCGATTGCATGTCGTTCACGCTCCTCACAGATGGTACGCGCTAGAAGAAAAAGAACATGGCGTAAATCAGTTGCGTGTAATAGGGGGAGTATGCGATTGTTGTCTTAGACTAGGTGTACAGTTTTACAAATAACATAAACTTTCCAGAATTACGAGATGCTCTAAATACTAAATGGAACGTCAACATTTTAGAACCAAGAGAAGGAATCGGAGGTCACTGCCTACCAAAAGATACAAAGATGTTTCTGCATTCATCATCGTCACCATCAATCTCTAAAAGAAGCAAAATCCTTACAGCGGCTATGGAAGTAGATCAGCATTATCGAAGATATAGACAGACCAGAGGTGGGAACAGTACACCAATCATAGAGGAGGTAGAGTTATTATCATCCCCGACGTCATCATCATTCTCCCCGATTAATTCAGTAGAGGATACTGAGGAACGCAGTTAAACGGAAGGGTTTAGCTGTATTCACACCCCCACTGCACACGAATCTAGTCATATATAAACAGACCAAAATTATAAGTAGGTAAATTTTTCATATCAGTTGTTGTCTATTAACAATCTCCAGCCCTTGATTGAAGATTGGAAAGCAAATGTTGTTAATTCCCTCGGCGCGGATTACGATACGGAGAGGTTAGCTGAATATGCCTTGCATGTTTCAAGGATTCTTGCTTATCCTGACTTGGATGTAAAAGTTATGGTAGATAAAATCGATGCGATGGGAAGGGAGTTAGTCTTAGCAACGAAGGATTTGATGCCGTTAAGACCGACGCAAATAATTGAAAAGATTAATCACTTTTTATTTAAAGAGAAGGAATTTAGAGCCGATCAATTGTATCCCGGTCAAAATATTCCCTTAACTCGGGCCTTTGTACAAAAGGCTACGTCAGCACAGGTTATTATACGGATGCTAAATAATTTAAAAGGTAGCTATTATGAATCGCAAGATATTGATAAAGCAGAAATAGCGAACGAGATGATAATTGCAATAGAATCCCATAACCCTGATGCTGTAAGAGATAAGGGTATGATATTACTTAAGAGGAAGAAGCACTTAGAGGCACTCGACATGTTGAACATGTATCTCGATCTGGATCCTGAAGCAGAAGACGCCGACGCGGTCCTTGATATAATAAGACAAGTCCGTGTAGAAATAAATAAAAAATAATAATAATAATCAGATGTAAAGCCTTAGATCAGAATACTGTCGATCCCGAACTTCTTGTATAAACGTTTTGTAGTTTTCAATTACCTTCATGGAAGTTCTTTTTGCAAGTTCAAAAATAATTTATTTGCATTCAAATTAGCCTAGTCCTTGTGCTTCTCGTATTGCAGGACATCCAATCAACCAATCAATTGAATTTGTTGTTCCTCGCACGGCAACCACTCCTTTACTGCGAATTTTGAAAGTCTAATAAAATCTATATAACCTATGATATCTGACACAATAGCACCGAATTTATGGCCAAATTCATTATTTTACACAACTGTGAGTGGTCGGAGCTTTCTGGCATATAAAAGAAATTGCTCCGACTCCGTAATGTTAAAGGTTTTCATAACGGATGACAACTGCTCACTCTGATATGCTAGGAGCTGCAAGACATACGAAGGAAAATTACGTGGCTTGATCAATGAGATACGCAAGTTTGTAAGGAAAAAGACGAGATTTTGTATGGAAGATTTTGATAAGGAATCTAAATACACTACTTGCAAGACGTCTCTTCTACGCCAATATCCATGTCTATTAATGAGAGCAATGCCATCTGGAAAGGGATCGCCGGTCAGGATTATGTTTCGTTCTTTAATAAAATGCCTCAATGTTTTACGATCGAGAAAATACCATCGCCATGAGTTAACGTACCTTCTTCCTGATAATTTGTATATTGGGGAATCCGTCAGATAATTGCATATATTGTTTAGATCTGCTGAAGAGGCAACCCTCGCGTTTGTGGGGCTCACACGACTGGATCCGACGGTACTTGCGTAATATATCCATCTAGAGATTACATTGAAACCATTCTTTTCCAACATGAGACGTGATCCAATGTTGTTGGTTGCTACAACCGCGGATGCTTCAATAGCTCCTTGTCGCATTCCATATTGCAGTGTTTTTGCTATCAGGGCGGTAGCAATCTTCTTTCGGCGGGTCTGCGGACCATACGTCCCATACTTGATCAATATAATCTCCCCATTCGAAAGTATTAGTACAAAACTTTAGAACTTCTTTATCTGATTTTTTGGCTACTCTAACTCTCAAGACATTGTAGTAGTTTCAATTCGTGTTTAGTATTATCGAATTCTTGCTATAAACCTATTGTGGCTGCTTTATGAAAAATCGCAAGGGCGACACCTTATTTTTGATTTGTGATCTAAAATTACTCTAGCCTATTTGCCACTTTTGCCGACGTTTCTGGATCCTTGGTTATAACCGCGATCCAAGGTTGTAGAAGTTCCGGCTTTAGCTTTACTAATTTGACATTAGCTTCAGATAGCAGCTGCGTTCCATCTTCTGCATAGTCAGCAAGAACAACTATCCTCTTAATACCTACGCTGACGGCCATCTTGCTGCATTCTAGACAAGGAGCGAACGTGGAATATAATGAGGCTCCCTTAGTGCTTCCAGCATTTCCGAATAATGCACACTGCATTATAGCATTTGCCTCTGCGTGAGTACACAAACATCGCTCCAAAAATTCACCTGATTTGATTTCTCCCCTCATTCTCGCCATGCATCTGTAACATCCTCCTTCAAAACAGTTCTTGACACCCGAAGGAGTCCCGTTGTAGCCTGTTGCTATTTGTCTATTGTCCTTTACTATCACTGAGCCGATATGTCTTGTAACACAGTTTGAGCGGAGTTTTGCGATCTCTGAATGAAGCATAAAGTACGTATCCCAGTCTGGTCTCTTCATTTTCTTCCAGATTACTCAGATAGCAGTCAGTATATTAGATTATTGTACAGACATAGATATTGATGAGATATGTATCATTGCCTGAAGTGTGCGATAATTCGACCAATCTGGCCTGAGGTGATAGACGCGAACGGAAGCTCGGCGGCTCTAGGAAGTGAACATTCTAAATTAACTTTGATGTGTATAATCTATTCAATTCGCTTTTTTTGAGATTTAACATTACACCAGCAAGGAGAGGTTGGGAGAAAGGTCAGAAGATGACCAGTAGAGATACTCAAAAAGAATCTCTCGTTATAAACACAGCAAAATGGAAGTGCTATAAATAGTTAAGATAGTTATGGTCCCCAACCCTGGATATGTAATTTTTTATAGCCCTCCAGTTCATAGTAATTATCTGAAGGTCTATGCGCCACTCAAGCCTTGAAATAGATGAAAGAAGGACGCGAAAACTCCTTCTTGGAATATTTTACTTTTGTGCATTCGCTTTGGCGTCTATTACAGCATACGCGTTGTACGTCAGTGTTGGAGAATATCTTAAGACAGGAAGAGTTGTAATCGGTGAAGTACTCGTTAACACAGAATTCCCTGTACATGGATTTTCAAAACTTGTGACATATCTGATGATCGTGTCGGTTGTCGGATGGTATTGTGTGACCAAGCTTGGTGGAGAGAAGGTCAGAGATATTCCTAAGACCCTCAAGTTGATCCTACAATTAGTTGTTTTAGCCATAGCTGTAATAGCATTATATGAATTCATCTACAACTTCATCATATGGAGTTCTTTGATTACAGCTGACGCAATGAAGGGAATATTAAAGCTCGATGCCATAAATATGCCATATCCTAATCCCAAAACACCTTGGAACCTTGTATTTGCGACAAAGATGTCATTAGCAGCATTCCTTATCTCGGCGCACGGATTTTATACCATGTCAAAGCCGAAGAAGAGACCTGCGGAGTAGTATTACGGAAGTACTAAGGCTGTTATATTGCATGGGTCTCATAATATCACTTTTCAGGTTTCTTATTCCTCCTCATAACTATCTCGATAAAAATCAGGTTGAATCTCAGATCCTTGAACTCCTAGGTGGTATATTTATTATAGATTTGATGACAATCGTTCCAGCTTAAAATGACTCAATCTGAAATCGCCTTTCCGTAGAATTATCATAGACGCGTCGGAGGCTGATAGTTTCAATCACCTAGACCTCTAGATAGACAGTCCCATTTTCTATACTAACCTTAAATGACTCTTCAGGGTTTAATTTGGCAGGAAACGAAAGCAGGTTGCCGGTCGTTACATCCCATTTTGCACCATGCCAAGGGCACGTCAATTCCTTGCCATCAAGCTCACCTTCATGAAGCTCAGCTCCTGCATGATTGCATATATCACCTATTGCATAATAGCTTCCCCCCACATTCGCAACTAAGACTTCCTTTCCACCTGCTGTCACATGTGTTAACTTTCCTTCTGGAATATCAGAAGCTTTTCCTACAACAACTTTTGCCATAGACGTATATCAAATTTGTGATATTTAAAATCTCAATGTATTTGGAAAAGTCAAAATAAATTCTTTTATAATACTCGTTGTCCGATACCTATTGAAGAATCATCGCTTGATGGAGAGATTACCCCCTCTCAGCATGTCCATTGTTAAAATGACTAGACTAGCCGATTCTCAATGATTAAGACCTGTTATACAATCACGCTCACTTTGAACTGGGAATTCCTTTCTCCCATAGTTGTCGATAATTATCTTTGAGATTGCCTAAGAAGGTTTATCATTCTTCTAAAACAAAATCTAAAATAAAAAGTAGAAAATATGATTTTCACTATAATAATGCTGCAGCTCAAAAATTGTATTGTTTGTATCTTTTCTTTAGTTGATTTTTTTGCGCTCCGAAAAACCGAGAAAACGTTGCAATCGAGCTCTATTTTTTGGTTTTAGTACTTATCAACAAGCACATCAGAGCTTTTTGAACGTGCAATCTGTTTTCGGCCTCTTCCCACACAACTGAAGCCTTCCCATCAATTACGTCTGAGGTTACTTCCTGACCCCGTGTAGCAGGCAGACAATGCATGAAAATCGCATCCTTTTTAGCCAATTTCATCAGTTCAGAGTTTACCTGATATCTTGGAAGAAAAGTTCTATTACGAATAATTCTTTCTCCATCTCTACCTATAGAAATGAATGTATCGGTCATTACTACATCGGCATTTGTAGCTGCAGCGCTAGGATCTTCGGTAATAATTATTTCCGATCCTGTCCTTTGTGCTTCTCTTTTTCCCAACATTACTACCTGATGTAATGGTTCATAGCCACGAGGACAGGCTGCAACCATGTTCATACCAGTCTTTGCACAACCCAACACCAAGTCGTTACAAACGTTATTGCCATCACCTACCCATGTAATATTTAATCCTTTTAGTTTTTTTTTCTGTTCCTGAATTGTCATCAAGTCCGCAAGTATCTGACATGGATGGAAAGTATCAGAAAGTCCATTTATAACTGGGACAGAAGCATATGTGGCTAATCTTTGTATGTCCGCATGACAATAAAGTCGAGCCACAATACAATCTAGATAAAGTGACAAGGATCGTGCTGTATCTTCTATAGATTCCCCGCGCGCTAGTTGGATATCGCTAGTGCTTAGGTACACTACACTTCCACCGAGCTGATACATTCCTGTTTCAAAACTTACGCGAGTCCTGGTGGATGGTTTTTGGAAAATCATGCCAAGAACTTTTCCTTTGAGTATTGGCTCTGATTCTCTACGTTTTGCTTCTTTTTTCAAGCGGCTAGCTAATTTTAAAATTGCAAAAATTTCCTCTGGGCTTACGTCCGTCAGACTAAGAACGTCCTTATTACTTAAGGTCTTCAATGTCTTCATCGGTAAGATATACTATATTCTCGTCGTCGCCCTTTCCTTGATCTTCTTTTTCGCCAGATCTACTCTTTGAATCAATCTTTTCGGCCCTCTGATCATTACGCTCCCCATTCATATCTTGCATATTCTCCTCCTCAGCTGTTTTTTTGGTATCGGTTTCTTCATAGACTATTCCTGGTCCTTTGTCCTTCTTCCGTCTGCTAAAAAACCTGCTAAAACCACTCTTCCTTCTCTCATGCTCTTCGTGATTATGCATTAGAGCAGTGTTTTCTCGTTGGTCCTTTACAAAATAAGGTGTATCAGATTCTACCTGTGGCGCAGGTTTTGTGTTGTTCTCTGGCTCTGATATAGGTAGTAGTGATTTTGATTTTACTTCCTCTGCGGGCGTTGTGGAATAGTCGACGTCATCGCGACTCTCCTTTGCAGCAGTCCTAATCATAGGTTTTCGTATTTCTTCAGTTAGCTTGGCAGATGGGGCACTAGAGAAATGTTCTGCCTCAGATCTTGCAGCAGCCATCGGCTGAGAGGCTTGTTCTAGTCTCAGAACTGAATTCTTTATATCAATTATCTGTTCGTTGCCGAATAGTGATTGAAGGAATTTACTCATGTCGAACAGTATTATATCATCATAGCCCTGTCCAACTCCAAGGTAAACTATTGGTTTGGAAGTAGCATAAACTATCGAAATTGCAGAACCACCCTTGGCATCTGCATCTGTCTTGGTTAATATCGCGCCGTCAAATTTCGTGTATTCAAAAAACTCCCTAGCTTGATTTACTGTATCATTCCCAGCTAATGAATCACCGACAAATAATTTCATATCAGGCTTTACTACTTTGACGATCTTCCCTATTTCGTCCATCAGGTTCTTAGCAGTCTGCATTCTGCCGGCCGTGTCGATTAACACAGCGTCGATGTAATGCTTCCTACCATAATCAACTGCGTCCCTACCTACGGCAGAAGGATCAGCCCCGTATCGTTGGGCAATGACCTTTAGCCCTATTTTCTCAGCATGTTCTGTTAGTTGTTCGATCGCTCCGGCGCGATGGGTATCGGCAGCTGCCAATACTACAGAAATACCATAGTTGCTAAGCAGATTGGCTATTTTTGCGACTGTCGTAGTTTTGCCAGTTCCATTGATTCCAAGAAATACGACAACGAACGGTCCGCCTTTTATTTCCTTCTTTACTTTAATTTTGTTAATTAGATCTACTTTTCCGGTTTTCGTAAACATTTCCGCGATAACAGTTTGGAATCTTAATCTGATCAACTCCTCTTTAATCTGATCTTTTTCCAGTTTTAGTCCAAGTAATTCTTTTTTCAATTTTGCAGAGAGATCGTCGATTACTTCTTGTGCAACATCACTTTCCAACAACCCAAGTTGTAAATCAAATAAACTATTGTCAATATCCTTTTCGGTGAGCTCTCTTTGGCCTATGCTCTTAGTGGCACTTGAAAATGCATTTCTGAGCCGGTCGAACATATGCGCATCAAGCCAACCTAAACTGAGTGAGAAGGCTGGCGACTGCTGCCTCTGTTGTCGTTACCTTGAGTTTGTTTTCTGGGGTTTGATTGGGATGATCCAGCAGTACCAGGTACCTGCTGTAGCATTTGGTTAATCTGGGCTTGAATTTGCTCCATTCGAACAGCTATTTGCTGTTTCTGGTTTAGGAGCTGCGTCAACGCGAGCTCAAATTCCTTAATTTTGGCTTCCACGTAGTTGGCGGCATCCTGTTTAGTTTTTTCTACAGTCACTCCCGCCCCGACATTTATCAATAACTTCTTTATAGGAGGAACCAGTGTTTTAATATAAACGCCTATTCCAATATGCGTTAATGCTTCAACTTCGTTTTCATCCACAATATTTTGGACGGCAGATGAAGCAAGACGAGCCTCTCCCATTAACCTTGAAACTGTCGCTTCGCGATTGATAATATCATTCATATAGGCTTCAAGAATTCTAGACTGTTCAACCATTTCATTTATTTTCTGCTCCATTCCCGCCCTTTGCCGATTAATTTCGTTGCTCATCTAAGTTCAATTTCCACAGCTATCTTATAATTGTGACTAGAAATTACCCCTATAAATACAATCATAACGATTACAAATTTGTCTACTAACAATCCGCAGAAATTGTGCTCCGTCAGTATCTATTAAGATAATACATCGATCTTGAGGTAACTGCGACAGAATTATGACCATTTTATCTTTCCGAAATTCTCGCTAGCCCTTTTTGATTCAGTACCTTATTCAACAATGTTAAATCATATATTCCAACAAGATTTGGTTGCCTTTTCAAAAAACCGATCTCAAATGCGTCCTTTGCTGACTTGAAAAGAGATTGCTTTAATGGGTCATAAGTAAATTCTATCCTTGAGAATGCTTGTCGGAGCTCTTCATTGGCTATAGTATGTCCCGTGAGTTTTTTGAGCTCAGCGCTGAATGCTTGGATCGCTTCCGCTTTATGATTAATGATCCAGTTTGTTTCATTGACATTTGCAGCCAACAATTTCATTATAATGTCCGGATTATCATCTAGATAATCGGTTCTAGATATTATGAGAGCTGTTACAAATTTTCCTCCTGGCCACAAGTTTCGTTCATCGAGAAAGATTCTTGCATTGGCTTCTTTTACCAGTTTTGCACCCCATGGCTCTGGAACCCACGCACCATCAATTTGTTTCTTTAACATCAACGTGAATATATCTGAGCTTTTTGCCGATATTACCTCTACGTTGCCTCCGTTCTCTTTTGTTTTGTAGCCATTTTCAAGCAAATATTTTCTAAGAGCCACGTCCTGCGTGTTGCCCAACTGTGGCGAGGCAAATTTTCTGTTCGCGAAATCCTTGGTTGACGCGATTCCCGAATCATTCCTAACAACAAAAACAGCGCCCCCGCTTGATGCCCCAGAAATTATCTTAAGGGCTTCCCCGTCGGATACAATATAACCATTGATTGTCGGATTTGGCCCTGCGAATGCCACATCAATCTGATTTGCAAATAATGCTTCAATTAATGATGGACCGGAATCAAAAATTTGTTTCTTTACCGTGATACTGCCGCCCAACGCCTTTTGAAAGTCGCCATTCCCCAATCCTATAACAGCCTGAGCATGATTTAAAATTGGAAAATACCCAATCCTCAAGACATGTGACGACGTCCCAGTGCTGTTGTTGTTATTGTTGTTATTGTTGGGATTGCTGATAGTTAGGACTGGATTACTATAGAGAAGCGAACTGGCACTTACTGCGGTAATTATGACTGTAGCTATTAGCAGTTTTATTTTAGCATTCATTCGGTTCGCCAACGAACATTATTCTAGGTAGAATATTACGGCTTTTGAATACGCATAACTTGAACATTATATGCCTAAAATTTAGCACATCTGTATGAGAAAGTAAGGTCCTATTATCATATATGCATTCGATACCAGAATTTCGATGGATACGCTAACTATACAAACCGCCTATCAAAATCTCAATAAGTAGATAGAGAAATTTCTCTTCTACTGCAAGTCTAACTTAGCGATGCTATTGATTACGACAGAATGATCTGCATCTATTTCAGTAGTTACATAAAGCAGGTGGCTATCTCCCAAAGGCATAGTAATGCGTTTAATCTTTTCATACTCTGCCAATACATATTTTCCTTTTCCAATTTTTGGAGCAAGGTCACTGCGTGTTTTCCATGCATTCACTGCTAGATCTAGTGATTTCTTGCTTTCGTCTGGAGTTAACAAATTCCTTACGCCTTCCCGGTGCTCAGAGTGCATAATTTTGCCATTTAGATCACATATAGTAACTAATCTAATCTTTGGATCGCTCTTCATAATATTTTCATGGATGTGCTTGTAATCCATAAATACTCTTAGAGAGGTGGAACTAATAAGATTTTTGAATGGTATAGCGGTGTGTTTCAGTTGTGTTCATACATTGAATCCTTATGATCACCTAGAGATGGTTGACGGCGTGTCGGCAGCTTAATATGTTGTATAATAAGGAGGCAAATGTTTGCTTTTGTCTGTTGGATGCCCCGGATGTCGAAGCTGTCTAATCTTCATAACGAAGCTGGAGTAACCCGTGAATGGATTACATAAGTAGATCTGGCTAAATCTGTGCCCTCTAAACTACTATTCTGCTACTTGGTGCTGGAAAAGTGTTCAAGAAACTCTTGGGAAATATTAGCTACTTCCGCGAAACTAAGATCATGACTAGAGATATTTTCCTCGCGAATCCAAATGATATTTCCACCATGATCAATTTCTAACCTTTTTGATTTCTCCAAATATCTGAGTATTGCGTTTATCTTAGCCAGATTCAACGTTGGACGAAGTAATTTTTGTAAATCTCTAATCTTTGGGTATCCACCAATATTCCTCATGGTTGTTAGGAAAAAGGTCAAGTCATCTTCTGTAATTTCGTTCGAAGGTTTAGGTTTCTTCTTCGTAAACTTCTTGCTTCTGATATTGGTTATGTATGAATTCTCATTTTAAAACATTACGCAAGTTATCTAGCTCCGGTCGATAGGTATTTTCTAATATGATATCAAACATTCGAACAAGAGGCAGGGTAGCAGATCCTAACTTTAGATGTTAACCGATTACTGTCATAGGTGCGGCGAATTACAGGAAGTAAAATGACACATACCTATCTCCCTAGTAGGGACGGCAGAATCCCTATCGGTTCACCAATCAAGAGTAGTTGTAACATGCCTCCCCATTGAGTTTATCGAGATTTCATGCTTACATAGCATGCAGGTAGTCAGATGTCAGTCGATAGCTAGTTATGTCTTGATTAGGTCAAACGGTTTCATGGCTTTCGGTAAATCTTCTATCACGTCAGTCGCCAACATGTGCAAACCTACTCAGCAGCAATTTAATTTCTGCATTTCTAAGTTGTCTTATCAACGAAACCAGTGCTTCGGGCTTGGCAATACCCATCCCCATGCCAATAGCAGCAGTGTGAGGTTTCTTGGGGAGCATTGCCATCAGTCTATTTACTAATCCTACTGTCAGCTTATCATCAGGTAGAGGCAGTGCTATGATGTCTGGAGAATAAGCTCTCACGGCGATAATATTGGACCTCGGTACGGCTGTAAATACGAGATCAGTACCAGATCTTAGGGCAGCTATCGAAGCAAGTATTGGGGCTCCATGATAGATTCTGCTTCCTCCTACGACCAGAACTATTCCATTATCACCCTTTCGAGAGGTTGCTGATCTAGGGATGACGAGGTCTTTTACAAGTTTAGCTGTTACTGTTATTGTTCTTGCCAACTCATATAAATCATGTAAGTATGGATGATAAACTTTACCAGCTTCCCGCCTCATCTCTCACAGGTCCCTTTTTTTGTTGACAATTCCAATCGCGCGCTCTAAAATACATGTTTGTCTGAAACTCACCACTTGTTGGTAGGAAGAACTAACAATATTTTTGGAGGTGGGAAGTCGTCTATTATTTAGTGTTAGTGTTAGTGCTAGTGCTAGTGCTAGTGTTTTGGAGCCCTTGGTATTTGTGGTCTGGATGATGTCCTATCTGATTCGCATTACAATCAATGGAAATATTTTCTCCTTTTTGCTGGAAAATCTGTATGTATTTGTAATACACCAATGTCCCACCTCTAGAATATAGACCAAAATAGAGATCATGCATATTGCTGCCTCTCTGTATACTTCGATCACCACCAACGTACTGTAAACCACCTGTTCCAAACACAGAGGTACTTCCGTTTTTATATCCTAAATCCTATAGGTGCCTTTTATTTTGATCCTTTAGTCATAACATAATTAACTGTTATTGGATACCTTTTTTCAGAATCAATTACTAAACTACATTGAACATTTATACTGTTTGAAAGAGCTGAGCGTGTCCCACTTGTTGCCCCTGAGGTGGATCGGAAATTATGGTTCAGGATGTTCTGTGACGCGCAATAGACAATATATTGGCCAAGTTCATTTCATCTACATTTTGTTATGGTATACGAATTGCAACTTGTACCATAATATTCTAGCGAAGCAGATATCATAAACTTGGTTTCTTGACAACATATAATGGGAGAAAACAAACATGACCGTGATCACTTGCATCGTATATGCAAAGCAGCATTGTCAGTCAACAAATGCGTTACCTTCGCTGCTATACTCGACCCTTATGGAAAAATAATCGCTGGCAACTGTAATAGGGGTAGCCTTAATAATAGCTCTGCTAGTTTCATGATTTACCGTGATTATATTCTCCCTGTCATAGCCAATATGAACAGCTATAGTAGCTACATAAGCGCTCATAAAGGCTGCGCGGAAATTCAATATCAGCTACTGAGTGTTGGTATTAGTAACAGAATATCGATTGCTCAATTTGGGGACGAGGATGAAAAGTGTAGGTATTTTCTAGCTGTATACTGGAAGGTCTAAGCATAGCAGTAGCATATTCCTCCCCGTTGTATGCTTCTGTCTATATAGTACCATATTGGTACACCTTTGGTAACAATTTTTAATTCTACTCGTTGTAGGATGCAATTAAGAAATAGACTAAGCAACACCGAGATGAAGAGAAACTCAGACGAGCGCTGAATGATCTCAAATGCTTAGATTTTCGAAATTTTCATCATGTCAGCGAGTCTAATCACCATCCCATAACGATCCTCTTCATTTTTCATATGTTTATATATCCTTAATAGGTCGCTCCACTGCTTCATAATATTGAATTTCCTTGTTATTTTGAGTTGGATAAATTTATATACTAAAACATAGACTTCGAATTTCTTCAGCACTACTTCTCGATACGTTTTCAGATCAGACAGATGCTTAATGAACAACTCTGCGCACCAAGTTGCAGGAATTATTCCTTCACCAAGTAATGAATATACCGTGCCTATTGATTCACCTACTCCAACAGACTTCCTACCGTCTGTAAATGGCTCACAGTATAATGGTGGAGTAATTCTGATTGGCCGACCGACCTTTTTTATTATTTCACATTCGTATTTTTTTAAAAATTGTTCAACAAACTCGTTATTAAGTTTTCTTTCAAAGTCTCCTGCTCCTATATGTGCATAGCCATTACCAAGGGGAAAATACCAGAAATAACCAGTCATTGAGGGGAATGCCTTCAGGTAAAAATCGTCATACGGAGTCTTATCAACCTTGTACTTTACCTTGTATTGTACACAAGGGATCCACATTTCATTTCTTAATTTTGGAAGATAGTTTCGATGGAATCCTGTAGAATCGACTATCATATCAAAATCCTGTTCAAGACTTTCCTTCCGTGGAGCCCTACCGAATTCGACTTGTGTCCCTCGTATCATATCTTTAATTAGTCTTAGTTTGTCATAGTTAACCATTCCTTTCAAACGGATATCAATGCTACTTTTCCTGCTATCGCCGAAGTCAATCATCATGTGTTTTCCGTTGTGCATAATATAATCCTCAAAATTCAGACCGCATTTTTTTGCCAAACCTGACATTATGTTTTTGGATGTAGCCCATGCACAAACAGCGTCATGGTCTGTTTCTGGCATTCTCTCAAAACCTGTTACACTAATATCATGAGCATCACTTAGCCTGTTCATCAGATAAGCACCAGCCACGCCTATACCAACGACAGCGATTTTCATAAGCGATCCTACTCGGCAGTGATGCTCAATAAAAACATTGCAATTCCCTTCATAAACATGTGCTCTATGCAGTGGAGCACTCGAGTTAGAGCAACGAATGGTTTTGCATCAGCCGTACTTGTTGCGGTTCCATCGATTTGTATTTTTTCTACCTTGAACAGGTTTTGATATCAGCATCTTCCTCAACAGAGTTCAAGTTGACATCATCAACCTTCATAGTTACACGCCTGACTTGATTCTTTTATCCAAATCAATTTTAGCTCGCCAAGCTTTATCTAACGCGTAATTACCAAAACAAAGTATGAGATTCCCAATCAAAGAGGATGATTATTTTGCCAGAGAATCTAATTTTGCCTTTGAGATCGTAAAAGACAAGTATCTTTTAGCAATAAAGCCTCAAATCGAAATGAAGAAAGTTAATGCAATGTTGGGAGACGGCAGCGTAACTCAAATTGATTGCTTCGAGCCACAAAGGGTTAAAGAATTTTATCAACGACTGATCGGCTCTCTTAAAGGATGGTCTACTACAGGCACATCTACATCGAATACCGATGACCTACATCGGTTGTATTGTCAATTCATCAAGGAAGTTGGCCAATACAGAATGTCTGGCTATTTCGGAATTCAATTTCATGCATTGCCTTATTACCGAATTGATAAGCGCGTTATTGAGATCCAAAAGGAGTTAGCTCAGATCGCTGGCGAGGGTGCAAATACGTTCAGGTCCATGGCTAGCAGAGGAAACTACATAGTCCAGAAGGAGTTAGAAAGTATTGGGTATGGGCAAGTGGAATTTGAAGTGTTGCTAGAGAAACTATTTGAGGATGAGAGCCTAGTCGCAGATTTGGAAAAAAAAGCATCAGCACTAGAAAATGAATTTCCGGAATTCGAAGAAATGCGTCATAAGAAAGAGCGGTTGTTTTCAGAATTAAACCTTTTGTTGATGGAATTATCTCAAATTTCGCCAGTATTAATTGATCACAATAAATTGATGCAAGGAGAAGAAGGAGTCATTACATATTTTGATATAGAGAGTGTCAAGAATCAGAAAACGAAGGAGACCGACTCTTTTATTAACACTAAGAGAATCACAAAAGAAGTGACAGGACAGGTTGTTAGTATCTTTAACGAAGTAGCGAATACCTTGTTGGAAATTGGAAAAAGTATCTAAAAATGAAATTAAATTGTTAATTTGAATGCAGCTTTGTGTCCCCCCACCCGCGATTGGCGTATCAACATCGTCCCCCGCTCCAAGAAATACAAGACAAAAGTGCCTATCTGGTATGATTCCACCGTAGGAAAGGCCGAATTTGCTCTCTTCAACCATTTGTAAATTTACGACAACTATACAGCTACGATACAGGTGCCAAACAACCCCGTTCAGGGTTACTAGCCTTGACCTATAAGGCCAAATTCCGGTAATATTTGAATCATCTTTCTTCACTCGCTGAAATTTGCTTTTGCACAAGATATCATCTTCCTAGTATCAGATTCTGATTTTGCAGTCATATCCGCGCCAACATTTGAGTTAAGCATCCCATACCTGAGTAGAAGAATAACACGAGTCCACTAAAACATTATCGCGTCTCTTAGACTTCCTTAAATTCGAATCACTTCTCTATTCTACGTAGTTATAGTTCCTCAGAAGACTCTGATAATAGACCATAACTAAGCCGTTATCTCTACGCACGACGAAGGTATAAAAATTCGGATCATACTATTTTTGAGACTTACCAATAACACCTGACTAACCGTTGTAATCTTCTTAAAAGTCTTAAAAAGAATCAAACTCTATGCGGCACCATATTGGCACCCTTTTGACAAGAACTTTTCGGTGAATTCCATTTTAATAGACTAGCCAAAATTAGGCGAGTCCGTCGTAAATTCTACGAAGCACGTCTTGTTGTGTAAACGGCCTTGCCAGTTGCAAAGCTATGGTGGCAGCTTCAAAAAATCTTTGATATACTATCATCCGTTTAAAATTAATAAACACTATAAATTGTGATATGGAGTTGAGAGTATCACATATAGCTCATTAACATAACTTGGTGTCCTCCATCGTAACTCTTATTTGAATTTAGACGTCTACTTCCAATTAAATCAGGAAAATCAAATATCATCCCTTTCTCCAACACTTTTTCTTTTAAATTCTGAATTACTTTGGTTTCATGGGTTTTACTGGCTGTAACATTATACCATGGTTTCAAGGGTTCTCTAAATTGATAAATGACGTTTTTGTATTCGTCAATTCCGTTTTCAATATTGAGTAATTCTAGAATTGTTTTAATTCTCTCCCATATATCATATCTTAACCTCAAAAGCGCACCGAAAACATATCGAGCACCCGCATCATCACAGCGATCTATTATTTCTTGTATACGGCTTTGAGAATCAGTAATATTGGGCAGAATGGGGTCAATGTTCACACCACAGGAGACGCCCGCATCTGCAAATTTTTTTATTACCTTAAACATAGAATATGCTGGAGGGGTACCTGGTTCAATCAAACGTCTAATTTTCTCATCACATGTAGTTATAGACCACACCAAGAAGCAATTCTCTTTGTATTTCTGATGGAGCTTGAGGTCTCTTCCTATTATTGTTGATTTTGTAAAAACGTAATATGGAACATTATATTTCTGTAATACTTCGATACACTTTCGTGTTAAATTATATTTCAACTCTGCAGGTTGGTATGCATCAGTAGCGGAGGAGACCATTACTGGTTCAATCGTCTCATATCTCCAAGATTTCAACTGGCTTTCTAATACTTCAGGCGCGTTACTCTTAGCATAAATTTTGTCGTAGAATTCTGGGGACCACTCATAAGTTGCATAACAGTACCCACACCTATGCTGACATCCTTGATATGGATTAAGCGTAAGTCCTCTACGTCCTTTAACTGTGAAAGGATGAATTATAGACTTGGAATTTTTTGGTTCATGGACAGGTGACTGCTTGGAATACCACATGTTCATTATGAAGACAGGCTATTTAGACACGTACCAGTAATTAAAAAGGGAAACCTGTTAGTGGGAGTGGGGGGAGCTCCTCATACTAGAAATGTTACTCACAATGAACATTCGGATTGAAGAGGGAGCACTTGAGGTATGCGCTACACTTTACCTTTATTTGCTTCCTCTTGCTACAAAGAATTAAATCCTCAACCCAACTTTGAAAAAGAGAAAATAATACTTAAGAATACATAATGGTTAAGACGGATAGAAGATATCCTTGCAAAAGATTTTGGTACGCGCACCGCCGGATCTGGCTCATAAGCTGGAGGAAACCTTGAGGCGCAACTACGACGTTCGAACAGAAATAAGCGAATCTGACAGTAAAGCAATCTGTGAAATAGAAGCAAGAATAACGAGGGACTGGATTACGATTTGCAGGTTTGCCCCAGACGAGAATTTAAAAGATATACTTACGATGTTTAAGGTGAATCTTGAAATAAAAAGCAGAAGATAAAAATTGTAATTTTTCGTTCTTGTGAATTTGTGACAGGTAGTACAACTGTAGGTTTCTAAATTATTCATTCAAAGCAGTAGCATTAGGCAACAGTCTACCCAGCAACGTCGCTAAATTTGAGTCATTGTCATCCGCCAGTCTAGTTTCAACTTGAGAATGATTACAACAAATAA
>WNFY01001426.1_pt1 | contig 32937 bp, 30 predicted proteins | sample 5400091 | NCBI WGS metagenome assembly WNFY01 (sample SAMN13153364, study PRJNA577476) | soil metagenome | isolation source: 60 cm soil or saprolite under grassland replicate 1 | place: USA:California | collected 2016-06-15 | reverse complement strand
CGCCCCTGACACTTGGGCGCGATTGCCGGTTTGCTGCCATGCTATTTTCCCATTCATCCTTTCGGATTCAGGTCAGGCATCAGATCCAGAGATATCTCCTCTCATCTCTGCCCGCTGAGCGGGCGATATAGCAGTGCGCTTCATGGCGCACTGTTGTAGGCGAGGAGCTGCGAGCGGCCTTCGAACAGCTCGGCGAGCTGCTTCTTGCCGTCCTCGGTGTCGAACGCGTAGTCCTTTCCCACCGGTACCCAGGGAAGCTCGCGCCGCTTCCGCTTGATTTCCTCGTCGCGCTCGGCCTGCTCGGCCTCGAGCTCCGCGAGCTCGTTGCGCGCCGCCTGCCATTCCTCGCGGGTTCCGATCTTGTGTTCTGGCATCTCAGGTCCTCCTGTCAGGCTCGGCGACTCTGGCCACCGCGCCGGGTCCTTGGACGCTACGGCATCTCCGGTAAGACCGCCGGACGGCGAAAGAGTCATCGCTGGGACGCGGATCCGCGGCGAGAACGGCGGAAGGCCGACCTGAGCGAGACTGTCTTCAGTACCGACCGCAGCAGGCGCCGGGCGCACGGCCGGACGCTAGCTGGTCGCCGTGGCGATTCGCTGTTCTCGGCGCCACGATCGCGGCCCTCACCACGGGCCATTCCTGCCTGGACGCGCTTCCGGGCACTCTAAAGATGCGCCGCCGCCAGCTTGGCGGCCTGATCGCCGCGCAGCTACCCGATGTCCCCGGGCAGCCACCGCAGCCGACCTACCTTGCGTGACTGGACTGCCGACGTATCGCAGATGGCGGGCAACCGCGCAATGTGTTCCCCGGCCGCGGCCGCGTCGCACTCGAACCCGGACCGCGGTCCGGCACACCAGGAAGCGGCTTCTCCGGCCGGACACTCGCGCGGCCAGCTGCAGCACGGGCGCTGGTGCCGGGACTGGCGGGGGCGATCCACGCGGACATTACGTGGATCACCGGCCCGTGGGCATAGGTCTTGTGATGGCCGGGCAGGCGCTCGCAGTCGCGCACCTGCAATGCTCCATGATCTAGCCGGGATCGGTGACCCATGACAGCCTCGCCGCCCCGAAACGCCCGTTCGGGACGCAGTTTGAGGCAATCAAACTGACAGTCGAGCTGCCGTCCAGATAACGGCGGGTACGCGCGCAGCGGCTACATGCTAAGGGTCGTAACGGATAGTGTCGGCTGAATCGGTACGCAAGCGACCTAATCGCCGAATACGGACGCGAAACAAACCCACTGGAGTGCTCAGGTCGAGTACGCAGATCATCCATTCTCGTGCGCCGTCTGCTGTGCTCGGCTCGCTCCGCGGGTATGCGCTGGTGATGATGAGCGCTAAATGGGCTGTTGGGGTGGAGCAGTGGCTGTGCCGCTGGGGGGCGAGGCGAGAGCGGCGGAGAGTTGCTCGCGGGAGGTGATCGCGAGTTTCTCGTAGACGTGGGTGAGGTGCCCTTCGACGGTCCGGGTGGTGATGAACAGGTTCTGGGCGATCTCGCGGTTGGACATGCCGTCGGCGGCGAGCTGGGCGACGCGGCGCTCGCTGGGCGTCAGCGAGTCGAGCCCGCTGAGGACGAGCCGCCGGGGTCGGCCGCCGGCGGCGACGAGTTCGGTGCGGGTTCGCTCCGTCAGCGCGATCGCCCCGCAGCGGTGGGCGAGGTCGAGTGCAACCTGGAGGACTTCGCGGCTGTTTGCTCGTTGTCCCGCGCGCCGGAGGGCAGCCCCCAGGTCGGCCATAGCGTGAGCGTGTTCCAGTCGCGCGCCGGAGCCCTCGAGCACGCGGACCGCCTGGCGAAGCAGCTCGATGCCGCGCCGTCCGCCGTCGGTGAGGCCGGCCGCGCGCAGCGCTACCCCGAGTGTGCGCGGGCCTTTGAAGGCCCGGGCGAGCGTGACCTCTTCGGCTGCGAGCGTCCTGGCTTCGGCTTGTGCGCCGAGCGCGAGGTGCGCGAGCGCGGCGTCGGAGCGCCACGCGATGGTCGGGGTGGAGATACGCAGGCGCGCGAAGAGTTCGCCTGCAGCGAGCAGGTCGCCGAGGGCCGCTGCCGGGCGGCGCTCGGCCAGCCGGAGCCGGCCGCGGGCCGCGATCAGCCATCCTGCTTGCATCGTGGTCGGGAACTGCTCGGCGAGACGGTAGCGCTCGTCGGCCGCCTCGGCCGCGTCGAATTCCGCGCGCTCGGCGAGCGTCTCGAGCAGAGCGGCAAGGGCGACGGCGGCGTGCAGGCCGGGCAGCCGGGGTCCGGTCTCGAGCGCCACGCGCGCGTCGGCCTCGGCGTCGGCGAGGTTGCCGATGCGCAGGTGATGCAGGGCGCGGTAGCACGAGAGCCCGAGCACGTGCGGCAGGGAACCAAGCCGGCGGGCCTCTGCCAGCGCTTCGCCGAACCGAGACAGAGCCTGCTTGTAGCGTTCGGCGAACGCGAGCGCATTGCAGGCGTGGTAGAAGAACGGGGGCCGGTCGACCGCCTCCGGCAGCAGCTTCGGCGCTCCGTCCAGTGCGCGGAGCGCGAGCCGCGCGACTACCTCCGCCGGCTCGTTCGCGTTCGCGGCTGCGACTGCCAGCGTCCCGAACACGCTCGGCGGAACGTCGGGCTCTTCGTCGGCCAGCCGGCGCAGACGGGCGATCCGTGGTGCGGCATCGTCGGCGGTCTCCGCGTCGAACTGGGCCGCTCCGAGGGCGGCGCCCTCCAGCGTGAGGGCCGCGCTCCGGTCGGTGGCGCCGAGACGGGCGCGCGTCCGGTCGAACACCTCCAGCGATTCGCGGTTGCGGCCCGCGATCTGCAGCATGCGTCCCAGCGCGAGAGTGATCGAGACCTGAGCGGTCGTTCCCGGTGCGATGTCCAGTGCGGCCTGCAGGTGAGCCGCCGCCTGCGGGTCGCCCGCGTACGACTCGGCGAAGCCCAGCTCGAGCAGGACGTCGGGGCGGAGCCGCTCCGACGGCGGTTCGGCCAACGCGCGGCGCAGGTAGGCAGCGGCCGAGTCCGGAGCGCCATTGGCGGTCGCGGTCCGGGCCGCGGACAACAGTGAACCGGCGACCCAGTCGTCCCCGGCCGGGTCGGTCGCCAGCAGGTGCGCCGCGATGCGGTGCGGAGACGCGCCCTCCTTCGCGAGGCAGCCCGCCGCCGCCGCGTGCAGGCCCGCCCGCTCGCCCGGCGGGAGGTCAGCTTCGGCCGCGGCCCGGACGATCGGGTGGACGAAGCGCAGCGGCCGGCCTTCTTCGAGCATCCCGGCGGCGGCGAGCTCGTCTGCCGCGGTCGCGGCGGTGCCGGGATCCACCTCGGCGAGGCGAGCTGCGAGCCGAAGGTCCGCCTCGCCCAGCACGGCCGTCGCCCGGGCTAGCTGGCGAGCGGAGACGGACAGGCGATTCAGCCGCTGCACGACCGAGTACGAGACCGCGCGCGGCGCGAGGCCCGCGACCCGGGAACACGCCGCCGGCGTCGGCTCGATGCGTTCCTCGGCGATCGCCCGGACGAGCTCGCGGACGAGGAACGGAACGCCGCCGGTCGCCTCGTGGCACGCGGCCGCGAGGGCCGGCTCCACCTCGGTGCCGAACGCCAGCCGCATGAGCTCGGCCACCGCCCGCTGGCTCAGCGGCGCGAGCTCGAGGACCTCGGCAGACGGGTCGGCGGCGAGCGCCGCGAGCAGCGGCGAGCCGTCAGCCGACCGGGCCGGCCGCGTCGCGGCGACGACCGTGATCGGCAGCTCCTGGAGCCGTCGCCCGAGATAGTGCAGGAAACGCAGCGAGGCCTGGTCAGCCCAGTGCACGTCGTCGACGCAGAGCAGCAGCGGCGATCGCCGCCCGAGGTTCGCCGACAGCCAGTACAGCCCGTGCAGGATCGCGAACGAGGGGTCGAGCAGCGCGTCGGCGGGATCATCCCGCGCCGCCGGAAGGCCGAACAGCCTCGCAGCGTGCCCGGCCGCCCCTGCCAGGAACTCGGCCCGTTCCGGCGGCGAGGCCGCGACCACCGGGGCCTCGAACAGCTGGCGGACCAGGCCATACGCGAAGTCTCGTTCGAGTTCCGAACCGCGCGCGCTCAGCGTCGTCAGGCCAAGCTCGCGGCCATGCCAGCCGGCCGCCAGCACCAGGCGGGTCTTGCCGATGCCCGCCGGGCCCTGGAGCAACAGCAGCGAACCGCGCCCGGCGATCGCGTCTCGCTGGCGCTGGTCGATCCGGGCGAGAGCGGCGTCTCGCTCCAGAAGCGCTTGTCCGTCATCCACCGCAGCCCCCGGCGCAAATCGTAACGCTGCCAAAATTCCTCGGTCCACCCCCGCAAAAGCAGGTGGCCTGCCACGGCGCGGTATCGATCCCGCCGCAGCGATCCTGTCCGCAGAACGACAGCACGAAGAACCGGACCAAGGAGGATCGATGCTCGATCACAGCCCTTCGGCAAAAAACATCCAGCCAGGCCAGCTGCTCCTGCGGACCGCGGGCGCGTGCGACCTCGACCCAGAGCACCTGCTCGACGTCTTCGGCGAGCAGCGGCAACGGTTCGTTACGGTCCTGCGAGGATTCGGTCCCGATGACTGGGCCGCGCCGACCCGGTGCGCCGACTGGTCCGCGCACGATGTCGTCCGTCACCTGTGCGACTGCAACGCACTCGCCGCTGGCGCCGGCCCGGATGACCGCACGCTCGACATTACTGCTGGCTTCGACCCGAGAATCACGCCCCGCGGGTGGCTGACCGCGTCGGCCGACGAGTCGCCCGACGCCACGCTCGGTCGTTTCGTGGCGACGACCGAAGAACTGCTCGCTCTCCTGCGCGCTCGGCTGGCCCAGAACCGAAGGTTCAACGTCCGCCTACCGTATGGGCCGATGGACTGGACGGTCTTCGCGCTACACGGCTTCTGGGATTCATGGCTCCACGAGCGCGACGTGCTGCTCGCCTGCGGCACCGAACACCCTACTGACGACGACGCAACCGCCTACGCGACCGCGTACGGGTTGTTCATCGCCGCCGCGGTGGCGTCGACGTTCGGCGATCAGGTACGGGAGAAGCTGACGCTGGGCGGCGACGGCGGCGGCGTCTTCGACTTGGACAGCCGCGGCGCCGTCACGCTCACCGTCACCCGAATGACCACTACCGGACCGCGCGCAGCCGAGGTCGCGGACGCACTCGCCGGTCGCTCACCGGCCACCGCCGTGCTCGGTGACGTGTCGGCCAGCACGCGAGCCGCTCTGTCGCACCTCGCCAGCTTCTTCAACACGCCTGTCGAGCAGAACCCGACCTGAGCACCCCGCCGACGAAGTCTGAACCTAGCGCGAGCCAAGATCGCTACCGTCAGGGCAAAGGCCTCAGCGGCACAATTCATCGCGCATAATCCCTTGTTCGGGATGGTCTGCATTCTGCATAGCGACTCTGTCCCTGCCGGGGGTCGCGCCGATGGAGCGCACGCAGACATACAGAACGGCCGGTTCTGCCGACGCTCCTCGTTGAGCGGGGCGGGGAGGTGCAGGTCGTGTCGGGTTAGTTACTCCTGCCCGGTATCCGTAGCCGGGGGGTGATTGCGCGGCCGGGTGCCAGGACGGACGCCAGGAGGGCTGCGGCACCCGCGGCGCCCGCGGCCACGGCGAATCCGCTGGTGAATCCCGTGAGGGTGTCTCCGGCGAGGCTGGCCGCCGCGGCGCTGGAGATGACGGCGGCGCCGAGGGAGGCGCCGAACTCGTGAAACGTGCTGACGATGCCGGAGGCGATACCGCTTTCGTGCGGGGCGACCTGGCCGAGAGCAGTCGCTGACGCGACGACGAACATGGCGCCGGTTCCGGCCGCCGCGATGGTCACGCCCGTCACCACGGTTGCGGGGTGCATCGACAGGGCAGGCACGGTCATGCCGATCGCGGCAGCGAGTACCCCCGCCACGGCGAGCCGGCGTGCCCCGAGCCGGGCGATGGCCCGGCCGGTGAGGTTGGCCCCGAGCATCGTCGCCAGCGCGACCGGGAGGAACAGCAGCCCGGTCTGCAAGGGACCGTAGCCCCGCGCATGCTGGAAGTAGAAGGTGCCCAGGAAGAACACGGCGATCATGAGCGCGGTCGCCATCAGGATGAGGAATGTGCCGGCGGCCACCGGCCGGCGGGCCAGCAGCCTGACATCCAGCAGGGGGGTACCGGCAGTCTTCTGCCGCATCACGAACGCCAGGTAGCCCGCCGCGGCCGGCAGGAGCAGCCACCCGGTGGCGGCGGTGAGCCAGCCGTTGTCCCCGGCGTTGATGAGCGCGTAGATCACCACGCCGGACGAGGCCGTGACCAGTAGCGCACCGAGCACGTCCAGCCGGGCCCGGGGTGCGGGCGCGCGCTGGTGCGGCACCATCCGGGCGATGGCGGCGACAATGATCAGCCCGATGGGCACGTTGATGTAGAAAACCCATGGCCAGCCCGGACCGGCGGTGAGCAGCCCGCCCAGCAGCACGCCGAGCGCCGCGCCGCCACCGCCGAGCGCGGACCAGACACCCAGCGCCTTGTTCCGCTCGGCACCGTCGAACAAGGTCACGACCAGGGACAAGGCCGCTGGCGACAGCAGCGCCGCGCCGACGCCTTGCGCTATGCGGCCGCCCAGCAGCATGCCCGGAGAGCCGGCCAGCCCGGTCACCAGCGATGCCGCCGAGAAGACCAGCAAGCCGGCCAGAACCACTCGCTTGGCCCCGGCCAGGTCAGCCATCCGCCCGCCCAGCAGCAGCAGGCCGCCGAACGTCAGCGTGTACGCGCTCACCGTCCAGGTCACCACGGCCCGGCTCAGGCCCAGGTCGATCTCGATGCGCGGCAGCGCGATAGCCACCACGGTCACGTCGAGGATCAGCATCAGCTGGGCCACACCGAGCAAACCAGGATGCGCCATCGCCGCGAATGGGCCGCGCTGCCCTGCGCCAGCTTCTCGTGGATCTCGTGCGTCATCGGAGGACCTCCCGCGCGAACTCGTACCTTGAACACCGCCGCCGCGGCCACCTGCGCCTGCCATCGGACGCTCGTTTCATATCCCCTCCGGCACCACTAACGCGAATATCTTCGCGATAAGAGTCACTGTAACCCCCCGCAACCCGCTAACGCAAGATTCTTCGCGTTATAGTGCGGGAGTGGCGACCCGACCGCAGACAATGCAACGGCCGCATGGCCGGTCAGCCCGCATCCGCTACCAGGTGCACCGGGCGGTCATCGACCTGCTGCGCGACCGGACCGTGGGCGAGCTGAGCATCCCCCTTGTCGCCGAGCGGTCCGGCGTGCACCAGGCCACGATCTACCGCCGCTGGGGAAGCATCCCGGTCCTCCTCGGCGACCTCGCCGCCGCCGGGCCCGCCCGGACCTCGCCGCTCCCGGACACCGGCACGCTGCGCGGCGATCTGGACGGGTACGCCACCGCCGTCGCCGACAGCCTCGCCGGCCCGCTGGGCGTACTGATGCTCCAGGCGGCCGTCTCGAACATCCCGCCCGAGCCGGGCCGCGGGCCCTCGGCCATCCTGCGCGAACGCACCCGGCAGCTGCAGGACATGCTCGACCGCGCCGAAGCCCGCGGCGAGCTACCGCCCAGCGTGGACGAGCTACTGGAACTCGTCGTCGCACCGCTGTACTTCCACGCCCTGTTCGGCCAGCCCGCCGACGCCGAGCACGCCCGCCGCCTGGTGGACCGCCTTCTAGCCTCGCCGGCTACCCGCCAACTGGGGAAGGCTGCTCCCGCAGCGCGACAGCGGCCCGCAGACGCCGACCCGGCGGCCACCGCCCCGGGCAGCTGACCGCCCGGGTCCGCAACTGCGCCCGCGGACAGGCCGAGTGCACGATCGCCGCGCCCTGCTCGCTACCGGGGCCGCTGCCGCGGAACGACGCCGCCAGATCATGGACGGCCGTGTCCGCAACGGGATTGCAATTGCGCACGGAGGTACTGGAGGTATCAAAGATACGGAAATTTCACATGCAGCTCAAGGCTCCGCAGAATCCATGATGACCGACTTCACCTCGGGCCGGGTGTTACGGGTGGTCGATGTCGACACGGTGGCCGACAACCGCGGCGATGGCCGTGAGATCGCCTTCGTCAGAGCTGATGATGAGATCGCCGCGCCGCAAGGCGCCTTCGACGACGCTGGCGTCGACGATGTCGGGGACGCGGGCGCGGCCGGCCAGGGTTCCAGTGGCCCTGGCCCTGGTGTCGTCGAAGGTTTCGGTTTCGCATCCGGCCAGGAGCCGGGCGAGCTGCGCCTGGCGGGGAGTGCCTCGCCAGCATTGGGCTATCACAGGGGCCGGTACAGTCGGTACGACGCGTCGGAGCAGCAGGGCGCGGTGGCGGGCCCACATTCGCCGCTCGCTGCGTTCGGCAGCGATCAGTGCCCCGGAATCGTAGGTGACCCCGGTCACGCGGTCCGCCGGGTGGCGGGCGGCTGGGTGATCCTGGCGGCCCACTCGTCGGCTTCGGCGATCTCGTCTGGGGTGAACGGGCCGTGCTCGGCCTCGTACTGGCCGACCGCTTCCAAGCCTTCCCGGATGATGAATTCCTTCCGCGCGGTCTGGGCAATCCAGGCGCTGTAGCTCATCCCGGCGTCCTGTGCGGCGGCGGCGATCTCGGCGTCGAGCTCAGGCGGGATGGATATGGAGCGCTTCTTGCGAACGGCCACGACACGACGGTAGCACAGCGGTACGACAACCAGGGTACCGCGATGGCAGCCGGTGCGGGCGTCGCCGGACAGCAATGAGAGGCTTTGCTGCTGCAAGTCCCGCACCGCGCTCCGGGGTGAGGTCGGCGACGGCATTGCCGAAGGCCAGGGCCGACGGATGGCGATCCGCTCGGACCTTCCGCTCGTGGTTCCGTACGGACACACCAGGTGTGGCTGCTGCGGTCCTGTGACCGGATCAAGGGCTGGGCATCCAGACATCGGCGCTGCCGACGATCCTGGGAGCCAAAACTGGGAGCCAACGACCACAGCTACCAGGCCACAGCAGGCCACATCCAGCCAATGCCGATACGGCCAAGCGGCACGTCAGGCGACACCCGGCACTACCCGGCCACACTTCGAAAGTGCCTCCTAAGCAGTAGGCCGTAGGTTCGAGTCCTACTCGGGGCGCAGGTTATGGATATATTCCGATTTCATATTCATCTGCGGTGAGCTACGAGGGGTGCCTAACGGCTGAACGTCATCCCGTAGAGCACTGCTGGAATGCGTTAAGAAAGTGAGCCAGGCTAAGCATCGGCAACTGGCATGCCGTACCTCGGAGCTTCGCACGAGTGGTAGCCGCCGGACACTCCAGCCAGCCTGTTGCGTAGCGTGACCATCGCCCGGGCGTCGCGCGCAGAACTCCCTGTTCTGTATCGCGCTCAAATTCTGACGTACCTTTCGCAGCAGCGCCCGGACCTGCTCGGGGGCGGTGGCCGGAGCGGCTTGCGAGGGGCTGGGCTCCCGTGCCGTCACCAGGAATGGACCGGCGGCCCAGGTGCGGCATCTGCAGCAGCTTCCGGTCGCACCGGGCTGGCTGCTGCGGGCCTATGGTGCGATGATCATGGCCCCGATGGCCAGGATCGTCCCGGTGATCGTGAGCACGACGAACAGGATCACGGCCACCGGGCTCCGGCTGAGCAGGACGGCCATCATGCCCGCGTTCACCACCCCGGCCATGCACGCGCCCCCGGTGACGGCGGTGTTAAAGGGGATCCGGCGCCGCGCCCGGACGGGCGGGCGGCGTGGCAGCGCTGCGGTCAGCTCGGCCGGGATGCCGGCGGTGACCGCTGCCAGCTCCCCGCAGGTGCGCGCCGCGAGGGCCTGGCCGATCCGGGCGTCGAATTCGTCGCTGTCCAGCCGGCCCTGCACGAACGCGGCCTTGAGCAGGTCGATCACCCGCTCGCGGTCGGCACGAGCGGCCCGCAGGCCCGCCGCCTGGGCTCGCGGTTCTGGTCTCACCGGCGCCTCCCACCTGTGTTCACAGCGTAATCCGGTTAGCGTCCGGCGGCCATGCTCCAGGGCAAGGGGCCGTACCAGGTGAGCAAGAGATGAGCGCGCCAGCTCCCGGATCCGGGCAACATCGTGGTTCACCAGTTGCCGGTCCCATTTCCGGAGCTGGCCGGCCACGAAGACCGCCCCTATGTTCCGCGGATCGGCCCCCAAGACGACGGTCCCCACCGGGCTGGTCAGCGGGAGGTTGTTGATGTCCTCGGCACAGACCATGATCAGGTCGGCGTCCTGGCCGGGCGCGATGCTGCCCGTGCTCGAGTCGAGCCCGGCCGTGCGCGCGCCTTGGCGGGTCGCGAACTCGAGGACCTCCGCGGCCGTCGTCCCGGAAGACCAGATCCCGCTGACCAGGAACGAGATCGCTCACCTGCTCTGCAGCATGCTCATCTACCCGGCGCACGACACCCAGCACAGGATCCGCTGGTCACGCTGGCGGCGCCGCCACCAGCACCGCGCCTGGACCTGCCACTACCAGCGGCAAGCAGCCCAGGACCAGTGAACATAAACGATCTACGGCTGGGGCGCTAACGTAGCCTGCCGCTGATCCGGAACTCACCGGCTCTGCCTGGTTGTGCCGGTGAATCCAGCCGATTCGCTCCGGCAGCGACGCCCAGCTCGCATCTCGTCTGGCCGCCGCATCGCCCGTGAGCTTGTAGGCCCGTCCGGCGACCCGTGAATAGACCTGGACCCGCCAGGCCCGGCGCCTGCGGAGATTCCCGAAGGTCTCGAAAAGCGGGCCGTATTCCTGCAGCCCGTTCGCGCCGACCAGCGCGCCGAGGGCGTATGCGTCTTCTATCGCCAGGCCCGCGCCCTGGCCCTGATGGGGAAGGGGAGCATGCGCGGCATCGCCGAGGAGCACTACCCGGCCGCAGCTCCATCGGGGCAGACGTGGCAGATCGGCGAGGGCCCAGAAACTCATGTCCCCTTCGATGTTGCGCACGAGGTCGAGGATGCGGCAATCCCAGGAGTATCCCGCGAAGATGGCGAGCGCCTGATCCGCAGTGGCCGGCGCGCGGTTCGAGGACCTTGTCCAGTCCGGGAGGCGGGACGGCTGGCACACGGCAAGCAGGTTTAGCGTTCTTCCCTCGTCGAGCCCGTAGCAGACGGCATGCGTACCGGGCCCGCACCAGATATGCAGCGAAGCAGGATCCGGCAGGTCGGGAGCCTTCGCAGCCGGGATGATGCCGCGGAACCCGATTTCACCGGAATGGCGAGGTGCTATTTCTCCGCAGACGTAGCGCCGCGCTGCCGACTGCACGCCGTCGGCGCCCACGACGATGCGCGCGACGAGGTCATCGCCATTCTCGAAGTGCAAGCGCATACCGGCAGGCTCGTCGGACAGGCGCACCAGCCGGTGACCGAGGCTGATGTGTTCCGGTGGCACCGCGGCGGCGAGGAAGCGCTGGAGGGTTGCGCGATGGAGGGTCAGCATCGGCGCCCCCACATCCTGCCGGTACCGCTCGCCGATGGGATGGGACCAGATCAGCCCGCCGTCCTGCCAGGAGCGCACCTCAAACGCTGGCGGCTCGTTAGCAACGTCCGTTAGGTCAATGCCCAGACGCTGCAGCAAGCGACTCGCGTTACCCATGATCGCGATTCCGGCGCCAATCTCCCGGAGTTCGGTGTCCTGCTCGAAGACCTGCACCGATACCGACTGCTGCAGCAGGCTCGCCGCGAGCGTCAAGCCGCCGATGCCCCCGCCGACAATAGCGACGTCACATGTTTGAGTCACACCTGTCTCACCCCCACCGCTGGCCCGTTGCCTACGTCCAGCCGTCACGCCCGTTGTCTATCGTTACGAGATTAAGATCCGATGTAGTTCCACTTGCTGTGCAGGGTGATAGTCGCCACGTTTCGGCGACCATGAGGCGATGACCGACACGCCCAAGATCACGATCTACGGCTGGAGTACTAACATCGCCGAACAGACCGCGCACGGCGAGGACGGCCTGGAGCTGCGCAGGTTCGCCGGGATGGTCCGGGAGGCCGCCGCCATCTGGCGGGCGATGCCGCTTCCAGCGCCCGCCGCCAGCCGAACCACTGGCTGGTGACTAATCCGGCCCTGGCTCACGGCCGCAGCCGTGCTGAGGCGGCATCGTCGGGAGTGAATGGTCATGCCCAGCCTCTCGTCCGGCGGACGCGAAATGTTGCTGGCGTCGATCCTCGATCAGACCGGGCGCATATTCCCAGCCGGGACGGTGAACGGGTCTCGCAAAACTGAGGTTCCTGGTGTTGGTCGGCACCGTTCCTCCCGGAAGCGTGCTCTGGAAGGAAACTGCACCTGCTAACGGGCATGAGCGTTCGCGGGCCGCTACGCCGCAGGCATCGAAGCTGCGTGCCGTGCACGGCGGCGAACATGCTGTATCTGACTGCCGCGGCATCGGCTCCGACATAAGGACCGGTCCCATCATGCCGATAAGGCACGGTATGCAAACTTGCAGATAGGTGAAGGGCAGTCACATGTCATCAGCGTCCACCCAGATCCAGCAGGGTTGCGGGTATCCGCAGTCCCACGCCACCGCCCGGCCGATACGGGACGAACTGGCCGCCGTGGCGGCAAACCGGGCCCGCTGCTCAAGCATCTACCTCGACACGGTGGAGGGCATGAGCAACAACTTCCCCTACACCGAGGGCGAGGATCACCATCAGGGCCTGGCCCGGTCCCACAAGCTCTCGGACGGGTCGGTCTACTTCTTCCTGACCCACTCCGAGGTCGGCGAGGGCGAACACGGCAGCCTGTCCAGCTACCGGTTCGGCGGCCCCACCGATGCAGACCACGTGCTGATCACGCATCCGCTGACCGTGTCGCCGATGCAGCAGATCGCCATGCTGAACGAGCGGCATCCCTCCGACATCGTGTTCCTGCCCGACGTCAACCGCCTCGATTCCGGTTACGTGTTCCTGACCCTGGAGTTCGACCGGCATGTCGTCACGTGCTACCGATGGAGCCCGGCCGCCGGACTGGTGCCGCTCGGCGACATCCCCCAGGGCTTCCCGGCCGAGGGGCCCAACTTCCTGTTCCTGGACCGCGTGGACGACGTGTTCTACCTGGGAATTGCCAGTGACCACTGGGGTTGGGGCCAGCTGCTGGGAGCCCGCGATCGTGATCTATTCCCCAAGTGCGCTCAAGGGTCACTGGATCTCGCCGCGTTCCGCCCGGTAGGCATGTTTCCCTTCCCAGTCAGTGGCGCGTCCCAGGTCAAGCTCATCAGGGACGGCAAGGGTGCGTGGTACCTGCTCGGCTTCCGCAGCGACCCCGGCGATGACCCCCACGGCACCGACTTCGTCGACGTCTACGGCGTGCGGTTCAATCCCTTCGCGATCACGCCGCTGCTGGCCAGCGTCCACGTGACCTTCAAGCCCGGCGACACCGGCTTCGCCAGCACCGGAACGCACCACGTCGAGCCGTCGGGACGCCTTCTGCTCACCTCGTCCTACCGGTGGGCCAAGGACGAAGGACCCGGCGATTCCAGCTACGTCTCACGGGTCGATGAGTGCCCGTCGACGTTACCGATCCCGCATGGCCGCCGTGTCCGCGGCATGAGCGCGCACTCTCCGTGCGGGATTGTATGTATAAATATTCAGGCCGGGCGGCTGCATGTTGAGCCGACCGCAGGCCTGATGGAGTGCCGGTGTGGCGGGCGCGTCGGTCCAGCCCGTGCTCGCCGGGCGTGCCGTCGCCTGGACGGTTCAGCGACCGGGGAGGCGCCTCAATCGGGGATCGTCTAGCGGTTCTCGGCCACGAACTGGCTGGCGGTGAAGGACGCGCGAGCCGGATCGGCGAGGACGGCGAATCGCACCCACGGCGCATTCTGCGGCTCGGCGAGGACCGAGCCTCCGAGTTCGCGCGCTCGCGCAGCTATCGCGTCCACGTCGTCGACGGCGAAGGTCACGCTCCAGCGCGCTGGGCCGCCCTCGCGGGGCAAGATCGTCGCCACGACGTCCTCGAAACCCTCGGGTGCGCCCATCTGCTTCATCCCCGCGCGCAGGCCGGGGTTGAGTTCCTCGAGATGGTCGCCGTAGCCCGGCAGGGCCCACATCGGCGAGCCGGCGTCGATCGTCGTCCAGCCGAACACGGCGCCGTAGAAGGCCCGTGCGGCCTCGACATCGTCGGTGTGCAGGTTGTTGAAGTTCACCGCGCCATGCTCGTTGACTGCCGCCGAGCCGCGGTGCGATCCGGGCTGCCACACGCAAAAGACCGCGCCCTCGGGATCGGCGAACACGCCCATCCGCCCCGCGTCAAACACGTCGAACGGCTCGGAGAGCACCCGCCCGCCCGCCTCGCGCACCCGGGCTGCGGCGTCGTCGGCGGACTCGACGCGGATGTAGGTGTTCCACACCGCCTGCGGCGGCGCACCAGGGGACTGCGAGGAGATCGCGGCCGCGTCCCGGCCGCCGATGCGGGCCATGTAGTAGTGAGTCCCAGCGTCGGGGGGCATCGCGTCCTCGGTCTGCCAGCCGAAGAGCCCGGAGTAGAACCGGGCAGCGTCTACGGGGTCGGGCTGGCTGGTGTCGACCCAGCACGGCACCCCGGCTGGGTAATCCTCGCGCGTGCTCATGACGGCAGCCTACAGCGGCTCTCATCGAGCATCCCGGCAGCGAGCCGCTAGAGCTGGACCGCGCGGATGTCATCGCGGCACCGGATGGCATCACTCACCTGCGGTACCCGATCAAGGATGACGTCTACGAGCCACGCCGACCACGCTATACGTCAGCGCGTCGCGCAAGCGGATCCGCTTCCGCACGCCAGCGGGAAGCGCCGAGGCCGGCCGATGGGCGCCGGAGCCGGCGCGGAATGCGCTCCCGGGCGCGCTCCGGCTACGCCAGCTGAAGGCGGACCGTGGTCCAGCAGCGATCACGCACGACGAACCGCACGCACGGGCCACCGAGAAGCGACAGCTGATATTCGCCGTCGGGCAGTCGGTACCGCATCCGGCCACGGGCGTCCGTCACCAGGCAGAGTGCATCCTCGATTCCAGCCGTGCGCAGCTTCACCTGCGCAAAGCGCAAACCGCGGTCGTCGCGCGTTGCGGCCTGCAGCGCTAGCTTCAGCCCGCCAGTAGTCGGCATATGGCCAAGGTAGCGCTCCGTCGCCTGATGGGCTACGCGGCTCCGAGGGCTGTCCGCAGGCGATCCCCAAGCGGACACTGGGTCTCCGTACTCAGACGTGACCGTTCTTGTTCCAGAACTGATGGATCAGGCCACTAGGCGAGGTGACCGACTCGACCGTGAAGCGATCTTCGGCGCCGCTTGATCCCTCCCAAAGGGACACGCCGCGCCCGAGGGTGATCGGCACGATCACCAGGTGCATGAAGTCAATCAGGTCGGCCTGGAGAAACTGACGCACTGTCGAGGGCCCTCCGCCGATGCGGACGTCGCAACCATCTGCGGCTTCCTGAGCTAGGCGAAGCACCTCGTGCGGGGGTCCGTCCACGAACCGGAAGCTCGTCCCATTGGGAAAGGCAATCGTCGGGTGCGGGTGGTGACTCAGGACGAACACCGGTGTCTGGAATGGTGGTTCGTCGCCCCACCAGCCCCGCCACCCGTCGTCGGGCCAATCGCCAACCTGCGGGCCGAACTTGCGACGTCCCATGATCTCGGCGCCGATTCCCTGGCCCCACATGCTGGTCAGGGCGCGGTCTAGCGTGAAGGGGGCATCCACCTTGTCGACCCCATGGATGGCGCGACCATCGAACCAGGTGAAGAGCCGCTCGGCACCGCCGATCGGGGCATCGAACGTCACGTGCTCGCCGGCCGCGTAGCCGTCGAGGGAGATATTCAGGTTGTGGACCCGGGTGCGAGGCATGGCGACTCCCTCATGATCGGATGGACCGCGGAGCACATGAAACTGACCGACGGGGATGGCCGGACTAATCGCTTACGGTACCGCTGGAATCGCGTCCGCTGGGCTAACCCCAATGGGCACCTGGCAAAGCGGAGCCGCCGGGACCGCCTCGCCGCGCTCGGCCAGGTCAGCCGCCCTGTGCCCGTGACCAGCGCAGTCTCAGATGGGTAGTCCGCAAGGATTCTCAATGAACGGCGGGTATCCGTTACGCCCTGTCGCATCCGGGCAGACCGCCTGGTCAGCCTGTCTGAGCGCGGGACCGCCAGAGCCGAGACCGCCAGCAAACGGCAGATCGGCGGGGATGCGCGCCGACCATTACAGGCTCCAATTACCATCCGTGACGGCCTGCTCGGTGCCGGGCCTCCGCAGATGCGGCTCGCGGCTGCAAAATGATCACATGCCAGGCTGGCCTGGTGCCCGGGACCTCCGGCGGCGGCTTGCCCGACCTGCGGGCAGATGCGAAACGGCGATGCAGCCTGTGCCGTGGCGGCCGGAGACGATGCAGGGGAGATGGCCGGCCGGGCCGGCGAAGACCACAAACCCGTTTCGCGTTCACCCGGACACTGGCGGCACCTAGCGCCGGGCAGTTCGGGCCCGGAACCGGTGACGACCCCGGCCGCCCGGCCGGCCTGGTCTCAGCGGGCCTGCGCTGGCGGGTCGATGATGTCGGCTGCCTGCCGTAGCGCGCGGGCGATCCGCTCCCGCGGCCTCACCCTGTGCAGCTCTTCGGTCAGCTCGGAGACCAGCTCGCGCAACGGCGTCAGGTCAAGCACTCCCGGTTCGCCGCCGGTGGTCGCCACCCGCCTGGCCCGGGCCGCCTGGGCTGTGCGGCGTGCCTGGTCAGCCAGGCGGTCGGCGACCAGGCCGCTCAGCCGCCTTCCCTCAGCCACCGCGACGTCCCGGCCGGTGACGGGGCCGACCGGCGTATCAGAGGCAGCACCCGGCTGCGTATCACGGGCAGCACCCGGCTGCGGATCCTCAGACACCACAATCACCTCACTTCGCGACCCTGGACGGCCTGGCCTGCATGACGGGCAGGAACGCTGCCCGCCCGGTTCCTGCCTCCATGGCAATCACCTCTAACTCGCGGTCCCGGTTGCCCGGGCGCGTACTGCCCCCATCTTGTCACGGTGAACTATCCCGCACGCCGACCGTCTTGTGCTGCACCCCGGCGATAGCCCGCTTCCGCCAGTGCCCGCAGGGCAGTTCACGGTGCCTGTCACCGTGCTGCAGCGCGCACAGATGACCAGAGCGGCCCCCATCATGGCCACCTGTCAGCGCGCTCATGCCGCTCACCGGGTCCGCAGGTGGTCCAGGTACGACTCGCCGCGCGGTGACAACCGGTAGCCGACGTCGAGGCTGAGGGTCAGCCCGAGTTCCTTCAGCCGCCTGACATGCAGCTTGAAGTCCTGCCGCTCCCAGCCCATGGCTTCGGCCAGGACCGCGGACACGATGCCGGGCCGGTCGGCGATCAGTGCGAGCACCGCACCCGTCCACGGCCCGCGGCTGCTTGACCTGTCCATCCCGGCCAGCCTGGCCGTTATTGCGGCGACGTCCGCGTCGGTCAGCCCGGCGGCGCGGGCCAGCTCGTCCCTGGGATCCGGCCCGTCGATTCGTCGCAGGCGGATGCGGTAAACCGGCCAAGCCGGGTCACCGCGCAGGTCGGCCAGCAATTCGCCGACGCTCGCGTACCCGGCTTCGCGTGCCTGGGCGGCCTCCACTGATGACGGCTCGACCACGTCTACCGACTCGACTTCGACCATGTCGATTCCGGTGCGGTAGCGGCGCCCGGGGGCGACCTGGCTGCGCCTCCAGCGTCGGAAGGCCAGGACGATCGCACCAGAGTGGACCCCGTCCCGCAGTCGCTGCTCGAACCGCACGCTCCGACAGTACTGACAGTATCGCGGTCCGCGTCACGCTCTACATCAGAGATGGTCAGCCTGTCATCTCCCCGGCGACGGGCTACCACCTTCTCCACGTGCTGGTCCCCGCCGGGTTCTAGCCACAGTACTCGCGGCTATCCGTAACCGAGCCTGCATAGCCGGGCAGGGAAACGGCACGCCGATGGGCGGAACGCCCAGCCAGGTGCGGTTCTCACGCCACGGCGCAGGTAGCTGACGACCATGCAAGGCGGGTAAGCGCGCGGTTATCAAGAGCTCTCTGCATCGCTGGCTGCGTCGTGAGCCAGAGTGTTAGGTTCCCATCATGTCCGAGACGCAAGTCCGGCGCCGGCCCGGACGGGAAGCGCATCGGCGCAAGGTCTCCGGCAAGACCAAGCAAGGGCCCGAGCCAAGCTCGAGGCGCTGCACCAGGAACTGAATGCCGGAGTAAGGTCTTCGAGCACCTACACAGTGCGGGAGGCCGTGGACGACTGCGGAAGTAATGGACAAGATCTTCGGTTAGCCCAGAGCCGGGCTGCGCCCGCCGGGCAGCCCGGCCAGTGACAATCGGAGGCTGATGGTATGACCGGTACTGAGCGCACTGGCGCGGACCCGGCCACGCCCGGACAGATGACCGAGACCGAGTTCCGCTCGCTATATGAGCGACTGTGCGGCCAGCTGCCGTGGGGACCGGATGACCGGCGCGGGGCGCTGAACTACATCACGCCTGCCGAGATCCTCGCCGCCGTGGGCGAGGTAAGGCTGGGCCGCACCGTGTCACTCGCCGCGCCGGTGGAGCACCGGCCGGCTGCCGATAATCCCGATCCGGCCCAGCATCAGATGAAAGGACCGCTGGGTGCCGACGTCGGTCCTGGGCTGGCGTTCAGCATGGATCGGATCGCGATGAACATCCACGGCAACGCCGACAGCCACGTCGACGCCCTGTGCCACGTGATCTTCGACGGCAAGCTGTACAACGGGGTGACCGCGGACACCGTCACATCGACAGGGTCGGCCGAGCTGTCTATCGGCCTGGCAGCCGACGGCATCGTGGGCCGCGGGGTGTTGCTGGATGTACCGCGTTCCCGCGGTGAGCCCTGGCTGGAGCCTGGTGACCACGTGACCGTGGCGGATGTGCTAGCAGCCGAGCAGGATCAGCAGGTCCAGCTCGGGCAGGGCGACATCGTGCTCGTCAGGGTCGGTCACCGACGGCGGCGCAACGAGCAGGGTCCATGGGACGCCGCTGAGGCCCGGGCCGGGCTGCACCCCACTGTGCTGCCGCTACTGGCCGAGCGCCGGGTCGCCGCTCTGGGCAGCGATGGCAACAACGACACTGCCCCCAGCGCGGTGGCAGGCATCGGCTTCCCGGTGCACGTCCTGACCGTCAACGCGCTGGGCCTGCACCTGCTGGACTATTTGCAGTTCACGGAACTCAGCCAGGTATGCGCGGAGATCCGGCGCTGGTCGTTCCTGTGCATGATCGCGCCGCTGCGTCTGCCGACCGGAACCGGCTCGCCGGTCAATCCGATCGCGATTTTGTGACCCTCCGCGGGGAACGCCAGGTCGGTCAGCGGTTATCGCGGCCCGGATTACCAGGCGCGAGCGCACGCCAGGTTCCTCGCCCGGGATCGTATTCCCCCCGGTCGAACAGCAGCATGGCGTCACCGAGCAGGATCAGCGAGTAGGGCTGGGTCCCGTTCCGGCGACATGACCGTGGTTGTGTACGTCCCGGGGCGGCACCAGGCCGCGGCGTTGCGGTGCAGCTGCGCCAGGCGGCCGGGCTGTTCTTGCCGCAGGCGGGCGCGGAGCAGGTCAGCGAACAAGTGGTGATAACGCCACCAGCCGCGCACCTCATCCTGCGGGATCAGGAACAGCCCCGCCCGTTCGGCCTGCTCCAGCGGCGCCTGGCTGCCGTCGCGGCCGGTGACGGCATCGCACAGCCGGCCGCTGAGCCGATCCAGGACCGAGGTCTCGAGCCGGAACGTGCGCAGCCGCTCGTCCTGCCCCTCGAGCACCTCCCCGGCCAGATAGTCCGGGACGTACCGAGCTGGCCTCCGCTGACTTCCAGGCTGCCCTAAGAAGGGCTGACCTGGACCTTGTGCCCGCTTGCCCCGCTGCGCAAGCGGGCGGCTGTGCCAATGACGCCGTGCGAGGTCAGGCCTGCTGGTGGCGGCCTAGTTCTCGCCGCGCCACCGACTCGAGGTGCACGTCGTCGGGGCCGTCAGCGATCCGGAGTGCGCGGCTGGCCGCGTACAGCTGCGCGAGCGGCACGTCGCCGGACAACCCGAGGCCGCCGTGCACCTGGATCGCGCGGTCGATGATCTCGGCGACGGCCCGCGGCACCGCGGCCTTGATGGCGGCGACCTCGATCCGCGCGCCCTTGTGTCCCACCGTGTCGAGCAGCCAGGCGGTCTTGTGCACGAGCAGCCGGAGTTGCTCGATCGTGATGCGCGATTCGGCTATGTCGCGCCGTACGCCGCCGTTGGCGGCCAGCGTCGCCCCGAACGCCGTCCGCGACAGCGCCCGGCGTGCCATCAGCTCGAGCGCGCGCTCGCTCATCCCGATCGCGCGCATGCAGTGGTGCACGCGGCCCGGACCGAGACGGCTCTGGGCGACGGCAAAGCCCGCGCCCGCCGGACCGAGCAGGTTCGCGGCCGGCACGCGGGCGCCCTCGAAGCGCACCTCGCAGTGTCCCTGATGGTCGTGGTAGCCGAACACGGTGAGGTCGCGGACGAGCACCACACCAGGGGTATCGAAGGGCACGAGCACGAGCGAGTGCCGCTGGTGGACCCCGGCGTCCGGGTCGCTTACTCCCAGGACGAGCGCGACGCGGCACCGCGGATCCGCGGCACCGGTGATCCACCATTTGCGGCCGGTGATGACCAGGTCGCTGCCGTCGCGCTCGATCCTGGTCGCGATGTTCGTGGCATCGGACGAGGCGACGTCGGGCTCGGTCATCGCGAAGCACGAGCGGATCTCGCCCTCGAGCAGCGGGCCGAGCCACTGCCGCTGCTGCTCCGGGGTTCCGAACATGTGCAGCAGCTCCATGTTGCCGGTGTCCGGCGCGGAGCAGTTGCATGCTTCCGCGGCGAGGACCGGCGAGCGTCCCATGAGCTCAGCGAGCGGCGCGTATTCCACGTTGCTGAGGCCGGAAACGCCGGGCAGGAAGAGGTTCCACAGTCCGCGGGAGCGCGCCTCGACCTTGAGGTCCTCCACGATCGGCGGAATGTGGTGCGGGTCCAGCGACGTCGCCCGGCCGCGGGCGTAGGCGGCCTCGGCCGGGTACACATACTCACCCATGAAGGCCGCGAGGCGCTCCCGCAGCTCGCGCGACCGGTCGCTCAGGGCGAAATCCACACGACGACTCTAAGCAGCGAGGCGTTCAGCTGGTATGGACGAACGTCCCGACAGCTGGCGGACCGGTCGTCGCGGCCAGCGTCGTGCCCGCATCAGATGCCCGCCGCGGTGGAGGCGGCAGGCGGCGCGTCCGGCGTTGGTGCCGGGGATCAGCGGGGCGCTTAGCGGAGCACGAAACCTGGCACCAGCGGGTCGGCGGGGTCCACGACGAAGGTGTGCTCCCCGGTCCGGTAGGCCATGCCGGTGACCTGCGGGACGACAGCCGGGCGGCCGGCCGCGGTGGTGGTGGCCACGACAGTGCCGGTGAAGACGGACCCGACGATCGACTCGTGCCGTAGGGCCGGACCCCGCGGGGCAACGCGGCCCTGGCCGGCGAGGACTGCAAGCCGGGCGCAGGTACCCGATCCGCAGGGCGAGCGGTCAACCTCACCGTCGGCGAACACGGTCACGTTGCGCTGATGCACCTGGCCTGCGGTGGAGCCGAGGTCCTCGTGCAAGATCGTGCCGTAGATCCCGCTGAGCCGGGAGTCGACCGGATGGACGGCGTGCCCGGTGTCGCTCAGCGCCCGTTTGACCTCGCGGCCCAGCGCGATGAGCTCGCGGTAATGCGATGCGTCTACCCTCAGCCCGGCGGCCGCGGCGTCGAGGCTGGCGTAGATGGCCCCGCCGTAGGCGAGTGTGACGACGACCTCACCCCGGGAGGTGCTCAGCGCGATGCCAGGGGCGAGCACGTAACTGGGCACATTGACGAAATCGACGGCCACCGTGCGGCCGCGGTCCCGGTGGACCCGGGCCGTGACCCGCCCGGAGGGAACGTCGATGACGACATCGGCGCTGCCGTCCTGGGGGGCCTGCACCAGGCCGGTGTCCACCGCCCAGGCACCCAGGGCGATCGTGCCGTGCCCGCAGGCGGTGGAAAAGCCGTCCTTGTGCCAGAACAGCACGCCCAGGTGGGCGCCGTCATCATCGGCCGGCACGAGAAATCCGCCGTACATGTCGGCGTGCCCGCGCGGCTCGAAGCACAGCAGTTCCCGCAGCCCTTGCGCGTCCGGGCTCTCGGTGGCCCGCACCCGCCGGTCCGCGACAGAGACACCAGGCAGCGCCACCGGCGGATCGGCCACGATCCGGAAGGGCTCCCCAGCGGTGTGATAGTCGGTCGTTGACACCGTCCGCAGCATCACCCCACCAGCATCGCGCATCCGCGCACCGGCGTGAGCGCAGCCCGGCACCCCGCGGCGGTAACTCAGCGCGTCCGGGACTGGATCAGGTCGTGTAGTTGCTGGAGCACGGGATCGTGCCAGCGAGTTGCGTAGAACATGTGCAGCCAGCCGTCGGCGTCGGCTGCCGGTACACGCCGTAGTTCCCGCCTAGGGCCGGTACACGCCGTAGTTCCCGCCTAGGACGATGATGTAGCAGTGAGCGTCGGCAGAACCCGGCGCAGCCAGGGAGGCAGTAAATGAACACACCGGGCGGCCCGGACACCGAGCTGCCCCGCTACCCGGGACCGGCAGCGCCCAAGGAAGGCGGAGCGGCGGTCGTGGTGCGCGGGCTGTGGAAGAAGTTCGGTGCGAAGGAAGCCGTGGCCGGCATCGACCTGGAGGTCGCGGCGGGTTCGCTGGCCGGACTCGTCGGGCCGAACGGGGCGGGCAAAACCACGTCGCTGTCGATGATGACCGGGCTGCTGCGGCCAGACAGCGGCCAGATCCTGATCAACGGCATTAGCGTGTGGGAGGACCCGCCCGCGGCCAAGGCGGCCATGGGCGTGGTGCCCGCGGAGGCCCGGCTGTTCGACCGGCTGAGCGGCGAGGAACTGCTGGAGTACGCCGGCCGGCTGCGCGGGCTGCCGGCCGGCCAGGCGCGCTCGCGGGCCGCTCAGCTGCTGGACGTGCTGGACCTGGCCGGGGACGCCAGGCAGCTGGTCGCCGACTACTCGACCGGCATGCGCAAGAAGGCCGCACTCGGCTGCGCGCTGATCCACAACCCGCCGGTGTTGTTCCTGGACGAGCCCCTGGAGGGTGTGGACCCGGTGTCGGGGGACGTGATCCGCCGGCTGCTGGCCCGGTTCGCCGGATCCGGCTCGACGGTGCTGTTCTCCAGTCATGTCATGGAACTGGTCGAGCAGGTCTGCGACCACGTATCGATCATCGACAAGGGCAAGATCGTGGTGACCGGCACCATCGACGAGGTTCGCGGTGGCAAGACACTGCAGCGGGCGTTCATCGACATGGTGGGACCGCGTGCGACCGATGAGGAGGTGCTGTCGTGGCTCGGCTCCTCGTCCAGCTGAAGCTGCGCCTGCTGGTCAACGCGCTGCGCTCGTCCAATTCCGCGAAGATCTCTTTCATCATCAGCTCGGCGTTCGCCGTGCTGCTGGCGATCTTCACCTTCCTTGTCCTGGCTTCGTTCCGCGGTAAGAGCACGTCGGTGGAGCTCACTTCGGTCATCTTCACGGTGTTCGCGTTCGGCTGGCTGATAGCGCCGATCATGGTCTTCGGCGTGGATAGCACGCTCGACCCCGCGACGCTTGCGCTGTACCCGCTGCGCACGCGGCCGCTCGCGGTCGGCCTGCTGGCGGCGTCGTTTACCGGTTTCTGGCCGCTTGCCAACGTCATCGGCCTGCTCGGCGTGACGGTCGGCCTGGCCAGCGGCGGGCTCGGCATTACCGTCGCGGTGGCAGCGGTGGTGCTGCAGGTTCTGTTCTGCATCGCGCTGTCCCGGTTCGTGACGACGTCCCTGGCCAGCCTGCTTCGCTCGCGCCGGGGCCGGGATCTGGCCGCGTTCCTGATCATCCCGCTGGTCGCGTTGTATGAGTTCTTCACTCAGGTGGTGCCAAAGGCGGCCAGCGAGGGCAAGATCACCGCGGCGAGCTTCACCGGCTTCGACTCGTGGATGCGCTGGCTGCCGCCAGGCCTGGCCGCGCACGCGATCCAGGATGCCTCGGACGGCCGTCCCGGCATAGCGTTCGCCCGCCTGGGGGCATTGGCTGCGGTCATCGTGGTCTTTGTCTGGCTGTGGGTCCGCTCGCTCGGGCGGGCTCTGGTCACCGCCGACACGACCACCCAGTCGTCGCGGGTCCGCGGCATGAGGCTGCCGCTGGCCGGGCTGGGCCTGCGCGGCGCGGTCGCCGCCAGGTTCTGGCTTTACCAGCGCCGCGAGCCGCTGTCGCTCGTCTACTGGGCGCTCGTCGCGGTGATAACGGCCGCGGTCTCGGCGAGTTCGGTGTTCGGCCAGCAGCATCATCCCGCAGTCATCCTCGCAAGCGCGGTCTTCGGCGCCGCGTTCGTGGGGATCTTCCACGCCAACTCGGCCGCGCAGACCGGACCGGCGTTCGTCCTCGAGGCGACGGCGCTGGGCCGCCGTCGCGACCTGCGTGCCTACTTCTCAGGCCAGAACCTCGTGCTGTGCGTCATCGGGGCTCCGCTAGTCGTCGCGGTCTGCTTCGCGCTGGCCGCCGTGGTCGGCGATCCCGGGATGGGAGTCGAGGCGACGCCGATCGTCCTGGCCGGGCTCGGCGCCGCCCTGGGGCTGGGCGACCTGTTCACTGCGGCGCTGCCTTACCCGATGGTCAAGCGGGCCGGCACTCCAGTGTTCGTGGCCGCGCCGGGCTATGCCGGCCACCGGATCGGCAGCGTCCTCGGTACCCTGGCAGGCACCGCCGCGCTAGCCGCGCCGGTGATCATCGGTGCCGTGCTGGCTGCGAACGGGCCGAACGCGATCCGGATCGGGGTGGTGCTGCCGTGTGCGGCCGTGTACGGTTTCGCGCTCGCGGTCGCTGGCGTGCGGCTGGCCGCAAAGGTAGCCGAGAGCAAGATGCCTGAAATCTGCCAGGTAGCGCTGCGCACGGCGGCGTGATGGCTGGACCGCCTCGCCGTCCGCGCGGGTGCGCTCAGCCATTCATGGTGATATGACCTCATCCGTCGACGCTTCGACCCGGACACCGACGGCGATTCCATTGCCCCGGCGATACGCGGCGATTGAGGGGTAGTGGCGACGATAACAGAATGTGACCAACATTTCGTAGCCGATTGATTGCAATTCGCACATCTCCCTGCCGAATATTTGCGGCTGGAAGGCACACTTGATTTATAGCTCAGCCTCGTGCATATTGTCCGGTTCTGCCTCGCCGTAGTTGGCGTCGGCCGGCCGGGTCGCCGGTGGCCAAAAGGAGGTACACCGTAGCCGCGGGTGTGCCAGCCTCACCCCGACCCGGTGGCCACCACCCTGTCCCCGAGCAGACCACGGCTCTAGCGTTGGCAGCCTAGGCATCTGCCCGCAACGAGGGGGACACGATGAGATCGAAGCACGCGGTCGCTGTCGGCGCCGAGCAGGTCACGGCCGCGCCCGTCACCGGGCTGTGCCGCGGCGCACTGCTCGGGTACCGGTGGGCGCTGCTGGCCTTCTTGCTGGCCGGGGTGGCCCAGATCTTCCTGGCCGGCCTGGGTGCGTTCCGTCTCCAGGACCAGGGCCTGGCCGCCGCGGGCGATAGCGCCTTCGCGCCGCATCGCGCGCTCGGGTTCGCCATGGGCGGGATCGCGCTGCTGATCCTGGTGCTCGCGGTGATCGCGCGGCCGGGGGCCCGCGCGATCGCCGGCTCGGCCGTGCTGGTCGTGCTGACCTCGCTGATGCAGTCCCTGCTCGCCGGGTTCGCAGAGGACCACGTGGTCTATGGCGCGCTGCACGCCCTCGACGGGCTGCTCATCCTCGGCATCGCGGCCTACCTGTACTTCTGGTCACGACGGCGCGCGTCATAGGAGCGCACGGGTGACACGTGTTCGGCGCGCCACCGCCGCCGCCTGGGTCTCGGTCACGGCGCTGTCGCTGGCCGGGGTGGTGCTCACGGTCATGGCGTGGGGCCACCTGAAGACCTCGGACACGGCCAGCAATCTGACCCAGGCGCCCTCCCCCGTGCTGTACGCCACGCTTGGCGCGCTGGTCGTCCGCCGCGCGGGCAACGTGATCGGCTGGTTGCTGCTCGGCATCGGGGCCGGCCTGGCAGTCCAGACGTTCACCTCGACCTACGCGGTGCTGGGCATCACCCATCCCGGGACGTTGCCGGCGCCGGAACTGGTGGGCCTGCTGGCCGAGTGGAGCTTCGTGCCGCTCGTCTCCGCGATTGTCTTCATGCTGCTGCTGTTTCCGCCCGGGACGCTGCCGTCGCCGCGCTGGCGGCCGTTCGCCGCGCTGGCCCTGCTGGCCACGGCGCTGACGATGGCCGGGTTCGTGGTGCATCCCAGGCAGATTGCGCTGCCGGCGCCCGGCGGCGCGTCCCTGACGATTGCGAACCCGCTCGGCATCGAGTCGCTGGGATCTGTCCTGTCGACGGTCTTGCCCGGGACCCTCGACAGCCTGGGGGTCGTTGACGTCGTGCTGCTGGCGGGGGCGTTGGCGTCCCTGGTGGTCCGCTACCGATCGGGCCGGCGTGAGGTGCGCCAGCAGATCAAGTGGATCACGCTGGCGGTGGTGGCGTTCGTGGCCTGCCAGGCTGCAGGGCTGCTGGGCGCCGCGGCCACCGGGACCGGCTCGAATCCGGTGACGATCGCGGCCTACACCGGGACGCCGGTCATCGTGCTGTACGGGATTCCCGCGCTGATCACGGTGGCGATCCTGAAGCACGGGCTGTACGAGATCGACGTCATCATCAACCGCGCCATCCGGTACGGCCTGCTCTCGGCGGCGCTCACGGCCATCTACGTCGGCATCGTGGTGGGGATCGGGACGCTCGCCGGTTACGCGGGCGGCCCTCTCCTGACGGCCGCGGCGGCGCTGGCGATCGCGGTGCTGTTCCAGCCGCTGCGCCGCCGGGCCCAGCTGCTGGCGAACCAGATCGTGTACGGGCAGCGGGCCACGCCGTACCAGGTGCTCGCCGACTTCGCCGAGGACATGGCCGGGCAGCTGGACGCCGATGCGGCACTGGACCGGATGTCATCGGTCCTGGCCGGTGCCACCGGCGCGGTCCGGGTGGAGGTCTGGGTCCGGGTCGGGCCGCAGCTCCGCGCGCGGGTGACCTGGCCGCATGGATCCCCCCCGGCCGCCGCCGTCCCGCTCACCGGCGGCGACAGGCTCCCGGAGCTCGGCGCGACGCGGGCGATCGCCGTCCGCCACGGGGATGAGCTGCTCGGCGCGATCACCATTGAAAAACCGAAGAATGAGCCGGTGTCGGCCGCCGAGGACAAGCTGCTGGCCCACCTGGCGTCGCAGGCGGGCCTGGTGCTGCGTAACGTCCGCCTGACCGCCGAACTGCAGGCCACCATCGACGACCTGCGGGCGTCACGGCGGCGGCTGGTCAGCGCCCAGGACACCGAACGGCAGCGGATAGAACGGAACCTGCACGACGGCGCCCAGCAACAGCTCGTCGCGCTCATGATCCAGCTCGGCGTGCTGGATGACGCCGCAGACGACCCCGCCGAGGTCAGGCAGCTAACCGGCGAGCTCCGGGACGGCCTGCACGCGGCGCTGGATGACCTGCGCGCCCTGGCCCGCGGGATCTACCCGCCGCTGCTGGCCGACCAGGGGCTAGAAGCAGCCGTCCGGGCACAGGCCGCCAGAGCCCCGCTTCCGGTCCTGGTCGAGGCGGACGGAATCGACCGCTACCGGCGGGACGCCGAAGCCACCGCCTACTTCTGCATCCTGGAAGCGCTGCAAAACGTCGCGAAATACGCCCGCGCTTCTTCCGCCACAGTCGCCCTGTCCTGCCCCGATGGCCACCTCGAGTTCACCGTCACCGACGACGGCGACGGCTTTGACACCGCCAAGCCCACACCCGGCACCGGCTTGCAAGGCATGGCAGACCGGCTGGCCGCGGCCGGCGGCACCTTCTGCATCCGCTCCGCACCCGGGCTCGGCACCACCATAAGCGGCAGGATGCCCGCGGGCGAGCCAGCTTAGGGCCGCCCGGCGCGGGCCGGGTCACGCCGCGAGACTCGCCGGATCAGCACGGCTTATTCGGCACGCCGATCCCGGCAGCGCTCACGGCCGCCCTTCCGCGGGCTGGCGCAGCGCGCCAGGCCCGTCGCCATGGCCGCGCAGTTCCAATCGGGCCCCTTCTAGCCAACCGGATGGCTGCTGCTCGCCGATCAGCTTCAGGCCGTACTTCGCCTTCAGGGCAGGCACCAGGTCAGTCGGTATCTGAGCCGGTACCTGACAGCGAGGTGCTCCCGTCGTTGCTGGGTCTGCCGGGCATCGCTGGCCGCGGATGCCTGCGCCAGCTCTTCGACGAAGGCCTCAAACCCGGCCGACAGCCGCCATACGCCAGGAACGCCCCAGCGCGTCCGGGCTGACCGGCGACGTCGACGGCGAGCTGCCACCTGCACAGAACACCGCCTTCTGGGCGATGTTCGTGATCATGGCGTACAAGCCGCGAGCCGCGCATAACGGCGGGTATTTCACGGCTCTTGCGTCAACGTTGACCGCGTTACGCATCCCGGCTAGCGCGGGGCTATCGCGTGCAGCGCCGTGGGCTTACTGGCGGGTGAACACGGCGTGGACCGTGATGGTGTTGTCCAGCGACGCCATGCGCAGCGGGCTGTATGTCAGGCCGAAGTCCGCCCGGTTGACCGGGACCTCGGCGTCCAGCCAGATCTCGCCTGCGGCGGTGGAGACCGTCGCGTCGAGGGAGAGCGGGTGGGTGCGGCCGCGGACGGTCAGGCTGCCGGTCACCCGGACGCCCCCGCTGGCGGGCTTCATGCTATCGACGGTGTAGGTGATGTCCGGGTGGCTGGCGATGTCGAAGAGCTTGGCCGACCGCAGGTCCTTGTCGCGCATCTTGTTCTTCGTGTCGATCGACCCGGCAGCGACGGTGAGGGTGCCGGTGACCTGGCCGTCCGCGGTCACCGTGCCGTTGCCAGTGACCTGGCGGAAGACGCCGTGGAGCGGACGGAGACCCCAGGTGTGCCTGCTCGCCAGCCGGACCTCGGACCTGGCCGGGTCCAGGATCCAGGACCCGGTGAGCGTGCTGTCCCCGGCCAGTGCCTGCAGCGCTGAGGCGGTCGGCTCTCCCTGCGGTGTCATGTCACCCTCCGTAAATTTTCGTTCCTGAATCAGAATAGTTTTGATAGCGAAAGCGTATATATTTGGGTGCAGGCAGTCAACGCGGGACGGCGCACCACGGAAGCAGGGCCATGGCGGACCAGGCGGGCAGCTCTGAGCACTCCGCGCTGTGCCTGCGCCTGATGCAGCTGTTTCCCCGTGTGACCAGGGGAATGCGGCGCTGGCAGGACCGCGCCGCGCCCGCGCCCGTGCCCTCTCCGCTGAGCCCGCGGCACGTCGCCGCACTCGAGCAGATCCGCGGCGGCCCGCTCACCGTCGGGGAACTAGCGTCCCGGCTGGACCTGACCCTCCCCACGGTCAGCGGCGTGCTCGCCGACCTTGACCGCGCAGGCCTGGTCGAGCGGCGCCCCGACCCGGCCGACCGGCGGCGCACGATCGTCCAGATCATCCCCGGCCAGGCAACCCTGATCGGCCACTGGCTCGACGGCGCCGCCAAACCGCTGGCCCGCGTGCTGGACAAGCTCACCCCCGACGAGCAGGAGGCCTTCCTCAAGGCCATGGACCTGCTCGAAACCGAGCTGCACCGGCAGGACACCGGCAGCTGAACCGGCCCCGCCGGCCCGGCGGTTCCAGCCCGGTGAGCCATTAACAAGCGGAGCGCGAACGCACGGGGCCGGGCTTGAGTACCTGCGCCTCGCCCGTCCCACCACGCACGCCGGGCAGCTCTGCGCGGGCCTCAGGCCGGATCAACGCCAGGCCCGATGCCGTACAGAGCGGCGGGCATGCGGGTCGCCCTTTGTCCGTCGTCTCCCGGGTGGGAGAGCACGACACCCAAGTACGCCACTATGCGAGCGTCCAGCCCCGGCGATCCCCGGCGGAGGAGAGCTATGCCGAGCGCATCAGAGGATCTTGGTTGCGTACCGCGACTCGCGGGCTGATCGGCGGGGGCGCCAGGCCCCCCGTCTGGGATCTCCCGCTTAAGCTGTGGCGCATGGGTTTTTCGGGATGGTCCCCGGAGGCGGTGGAGTTTTTCCAGGACCTCCAGGCCGACAACACGAAGGCCTACTGGAGCGCGCACAAGGGCTTCTACGAGGCATCGGTGCGCGAGCCCATGGCGGAACTGCTTGACGAACTGAGCGGGGAGTTCGGTCCGGGCCGGATCGCCCGGCCCTACCGGGACATACGGTTCCGCGCCGACAAGTCGCCGTACAAGACCGAGATCTACGCGACCTTGGACCGGGGCGGGTACGTGAGGTTCGGCGCCGACGGGCTGACGGCCGCCCTCGGTTACTACATGATGACCAGCTCCCAGCTGGAGCGGTACCGGCAGGCCGTGATCGAGGACCCGCACGGCGCCCGGCTGGCCGGACTGACGGAGCGGCTGCGGGACGATGGCCTGCAGGTCGGCGGCGGGCAGATGCTCAAGACCGCCCCGCGCGGGTATCCGGGCGACCATCCCCGGATCGGGCTTCTGCGCTGCAAGGGCCTGATCTGCTGGCGGCAGTGGCCGGTAGCGCCATGGCTGTATACGGCCGGGGCGAAGGATCGCGTGGTGGGCTTCCTGCGTACCGCGGCGCCGCTGCACCATTGGCTGGACCAGCAGGTCGGACCGGATCCCGCCTGACCAGCCGGCCCCGCCGCTCCTCGTCTTCAAGATGTGCGGTATCTTCCGGGACCGCATCAAGACAGCCACAGTGCGCGCCTCATAAAAATCGGGTCTGATCACGAAGCGTGACAGGCATCCACCCGGCTGGCTCCCCATCGCCGAATCGGCATTCAGCTGATCCTGTGGTCCGGAGACAGTGGCCGAGCGCAGATCGTGCGAGAAGAAATACGAAGATCAACCGCCGCGTACGCGCCGGAACCGTCACCGGATTCCGCGACGCCCGAAACAAGCAGCCCGACACGGCATGGATAACCCAATGATGAGCTGCTGGCCGACCGGCTGCATTCTCTGACCAGAACGCCCGATAACGGCGGGAGTGTGCGCGGGGCGACACGCCGACGTCGGTTTCGAGCACAGGGCTGTGTGGTACGCGGCGAACGACGCTATCGCGAGGTAGCGGTCAGTACGGCGCGACGGCCGGCTCGTCAGTGGTGCTGGCGCCGATGCGGGTGGCTGCGGTGTTGCCCTTGCGGGCGGCGGGCAGATGCGTGGCGGCTGCCGCCAGGCCGAAGACCGGCATGTTGCCGTAGACGGCCTCGTATTCCCCGGCCCGGACCCGGAACGTCTCGTGCCAGATCCCGACGTCCCCCGAGGCCCTGACGGCGCGGTTGAACCGCCGCCACGGCTCCAGGTGCGGTAGGTCCCTGTCCTTGGCGAACCGGTCCAGGGAATCGAAGTCGCGCCAGTACTGGACCAGAATGGTCGTCCGCCCGAACCACTGCTGGAAGCCCAGGCAGCCCAGTTCCGGATGCTGGCTCAGCACCTTCAGCATCCTGGGCATGGCCGCCGCCACCGGCCACCACTTGCGGATCCGCAGCGGATGGTTAAGCCGCATCCCGATCAAGAAGACGACGAAATCGCCGTCGATGTCCGCCGTGTAACGACCTCGCTGGACCTCCACAGCCAATTCCTCCTGAGCGATGTCACCTCCCGATCAGCATGGACCAGGAGCGCCGGCTCCCGCCACAGGCCGATCCGGCTCTTCCAGCCGAGGCGTGCTTCGGCTACCGCGTTTCACGACCAGCAGCCCGCCTGAGCCCCAGCGGCGGAGCCGCCCGGGTCACGCCGGCGGCGCTCCCACTGACCCAGGCGCCGCCGCTGTCAGCCGTCCCCGGCCTCATGTGCGGGGCGGGGGTTCGCGCCACATACGCCAGATGGTGGGCCCGTGGCCTAGGGCCTGTAGTTCGCCGACGACCCGGAAGCCGTTGCGCTCATACAGCGGAAGGTTGCGTTCGCTGGAGGATTCGAGGTAGGCCGGCACGCCATCGGTGTCCGCGCCGGCCAGGACCTCCCGCAGCATCTGGGTGCCCAGCCCCTGGCCCTGCCGGTCGCGGCGGGTGCCGAGGTAGCCGAGGTACCAGTGCGGCGGGGACTGCCCGGCGTGCAGGCGTTCGATCTGCATTTGCGTGCGCAGCGCGCGGAACAGGCGACGGCGCAGGGCCAGCCCGTTGGGCGCCGCCTCCAGGATGACCTGGCTGAGCGGCATCGCCCAGGCGCCCGGTGGGGCCCACAGCGCAGCAGCCGAGGCGTCGCCGGTGAGGTAACACGGCTTGCCCCGCCGCAGGTAACTGCGGCTCATGCTGGTGAAGAACGTGCGCAGGCGGTTGTCCCGGCCACGCGGCGCCGGCGGGATCAGCCAGGCGAAGACCGGGTCCTCGGCAAAGGCGTCGGCCAGCACCTCGCCGAGCAGGCCTGCCTCATCGCGGCGGGCGGCGCGGACGGCCTGGGAGCCCCCGCGGGCGGATACCGTTTCCTGGGTCACCGGACTCCTCCTTCCGCCAGGCCAGGTCCTGGCCGGGCGACGGCGATCGCCACGCCAGGGCCCTTTCAGCGTCCTGCTTCACCGGACGGGCACTAACCCCGGCCGCTCATTCATATACAGAAGGTACAGATGCCGGGGAATGCGGGCCATCGGCCACGCGCAGCCCGCCAGGCCGAAGTACCGGCGATTGAGCCGACGCAAAGGGCCACGCCGCTCTACGATGGTCGAGGTCAGCTATGCACAGCAATCAGACGGTTTCCGGGACGCAGCGGGGACGACGAGTACGAGGTCGGCTGCCGGGCGTGACGGCAGTTGCCATCGCTGTAGCGGCGACAGCCGCGTCGGTGACAGCCATGCCAGCGGCAGCCGACCCCACTACCAGTCGTACGGCGGGCCTCGGGGTTCGAGTGGTCGGCACCGTCACGGTGGACCCGTCACACGTCGGTGTGATCGTCGCGGTTCCGGGCTCGGGCGGTCCGCTGAACGCGCAGGCCTTTCGGCTGTGGCAGAACGGGCGGCCGAAGGCGGTCCA
>WNFY01001645.1_pt1 | contig 32975 bp, 30 predicted proteins | sample 5400091 | NCBI WGS metagenome assembly WNFY01 (sample SAMN13153364, study PRJNA577476) | soil metagenome | isolation source: 60 cm soil or saprolite under grassland replicate 1 | place: USA:California | collected 2016-06-15 | reverse complement strand
AACTTCAAAGTCGTAGGAACGCGCCGGCCCGATCTTGGAAAAGTAATAAAAACTGCCGGCGAGCAGGACGGCGCCGCAGATCATTCCTGTGACTTTGAAATTCGGCAGACCTTTGTGATCGAGCATTCGATAAAATTCAAGGAGCCCAATCATTCCGAACGCGCTGATCAAGAGCCAAAACAAGATTTCGAACCCGGAGAATGCGATGACGAGCGCGATTGACCAGAGCGCGATCGTGCTGATGAATCGCAAAATGAAGACAGACCGCGGCGTCGCAGTCTCTGGTGCGGTCTGTTCAAGAGTCGCAGGCATTTAGTTGCATCATCCCAACGGAATGAATTTTGTCCACAGATTACGCGGATCTTTGCAGATTGGCTTTTGAATTCTCAGCTAAGGAAATCAGTGTGAATCTGCGAAATCTGTGGATAATTTTCCCTCGTGCAGAAGACGATGAAAGCGGTCGTGAAGGCGAAGGCCGAGCCGGGATTGTGGCTCGAAGAAGTTCCGGTTCCTGGAGTCTGCGGCGATGATGTGCTCATCCGCGTTCTTAAGACCTCCATCTGCGGGACTGATGTCCACATTTATAACTGGGACGCTTGGGCGCAGAAAACGATCCCGGTGCCGATCACAATCGGTCACGAGTTTGTCGGGGCGGTCGATGTCGTCGGTGATCATGTTAAAGGGTTCGCGCGCGGGGATATTGTTGTCGGCGAGGGTCACATCACGTGCGGGCATTGCCGTAATTGCCTCGCCGGGCGGCGTCATCTTTGTCCGAATACCCAAGGGGTCGGCGTAAATCGCCCCGGCGCATGGGCTGAGTTTGTAGCAATCCCGCAATCAAACTGCTGGCACGCCGATCCGTCGATCCCGCTCGACGTGCTTTCGTGTTTCGATCCGCTCGGCAACGCTGTTCACACTGCGCTCTCGTTTGATCTGGTGGGTGAAGATGTCTTGATCACCGGCGCAGGGCCGATTGGTTGCATGGCCATTCCAATTTGTAAGCGGGCCGGTGCGCGTCACGTCGTGATTACCGATATCAATCCTTACCGTCTCGATCTCGCGCGCAAAATGGGTACCGATCTAGCGCTCGATGTGCGAACAGAAAAAGTCAGCGATTCGATGGAAAAATTGGGAATGAAAGAAGGTTTCGATATCGCGCTCGAAATGTCCGGCAGCCAAAAAGCCTTCGCCGACATTTTGCCAAACATGTTTCACGGCGGAAAAATCGCGCTGCTAGGCATCATGCCCGGCAGCGCCGCAATTGATTGGAACCTCGTGGTATTTAATCAGCTCACGATCAAAGGAATCTACGGCCGGGAAATGTACGAGACCTGGTACAAAATGACTGCCATGATCCAATCGGGCCTCGACATTTCACCGGTTATTACACATCGCTTCCCTTACACGGAATTTAAGGAGGCCATTGAACTGATGAAATCCGGCAATTCCGGCAAAATCGTGCTGGATTGGAGCAATTTGTGATCCGCCAATGGAAGGACGTTCTGGATCGACCTTGTTAGCGCAGTGCTGCGGCGTCTTTATGGCGGCCTTCCAGCTCGAACACCATCCGTTTAATGTGCCTGTAGTTCTGATGCGAGCGGAGGAACCGTAAGCTTTCCTGTGGATCGCCCCATTGCAGGACTTGGATGCTCTCCTCGCGCGCGCCCCAGGAATTCATTTCGCGCTGGTTCGCCATGTAGAGATCAATCGTGTTGCGTCCGGAAAGCGCCCAACCGTAATCCTCCACGCGGTACATTTGTCCCGTGGAAAGCAAACGGAAGACTGTGCCTGCGGGCCAGCGCGACCAATCAGCCGCCGCGCTTCCGGGAGCCGATTGCTCTGGACGCGACGGTGCCGATCTTCCTCTGCTGGTCCTGGTGGTTCTCGTTGTTCGCTTCTTCGAGAATGGTTGGAGCTGCGGCGAATAGGAAGCCCGCCGCACTTCTGTCTCAGCGGCCTCATCCACGGGAATAGCGCGCGGAACTTCATACGCCGGCATCGCGCGCGGCACAGCTTCGGCCCGATGAATCGCCGGACCGGCCGCACGTAGCTCGCCGCCGAGCGCGTTGTGATTGCTATATGCGCGATGGTCCGATTCCGTGTGCGTGTACGCAGTTGTGCGCACATTTTGAAAATCCGTTTTCGCAAGTGGCCGCTCGTATGGCGGCAATGCGCGCTCGGTCGTCCCACAGCCAACGAGGAGGATAATTGCGATGAACGCCGCTAGAACGGCTAAGGCAAGGTTACGACGCTTCGCGTAGGTCAAGGTGATCGCCAGCAAAGTTATTAACAGCTATTCACAAATCTACAAGAACTTTTTACGACAAATCTAGAAGCCAGGAAACCATGAACTCGTCTTGTGGTCCTCCTTCCTGACTTAATTCATGGCTTCTTGGTTTCCTGATTAAGATTTTCTGCGTAATCTGCGATTCACTTATGGTTGCCGAATTCGAAAATCAGATTTCCCAGACGCTCGAAGAAATTAGATCGCAAGGTCTCTATAAAACCGAGCGCGTCATCACAAGCCCGCAGGACGCGCACATCGCGATCACGGGCGGCAAACACGTACTCAACATGTGTGCGAACAATTATCTCGGTCTGGCCGACCACCCTGCGCTTATTGCTGCGGCGAAAGAAGCGCTCGATACGCACGGCTTCGGCATGGCAAGCGTGCGCTTTATTTGTGGCACGCAGGATATCCACAAGCAGCTTGAAGCGGCGCTGACGAAATTTCTCGGCACGGAAGAGACAATTCTTTATCCGTCATGCTTCGACGCGAACGGCGGTCTGTTCGAAACGCTGCTAACTGACAAGGACGCGGTGATCAGTGACGAGCTGAATCACGCCAGCATCATCGACGGCATCCGCCTCTGCAAAGCGCAACGCTTTCGTTACAAGCACAACGACACGGCCGATCTCGAAGCGCAGTTGCGCGCCGCCAAAGACGCGCGCTTTCGATTGATCGCGACCGACGGCTGTTTCTCGATGGACGGAACGATCGCGAATCTGGGAGAGATCGTTGAGCTTGCCGAAAAACACAACGCGCTCACCATGATTGACGATGCGCATGCCACTGGTTTCCTCGGCAAAACCGGACGCGGCACGCATGAATATCGCGGTGTGATAGGCAAGATCGACATAATAACGGGCACACTCGGCAAAGCACTTGGCGGCGCGAGTGGCGGGTTTACCAGCAGCCGCGGGGAAATTGTCGACCTTTTGCGCCAGCGCTCGCGTCCATATCTTTTCTCCAACACCATCGCACCGCCTGTTGTCGCCGCGTCGTTAAAGGCGCTTGAATTACTCAGCGCATCCACTGATTTGCGCGACAAGCTCGAAGAGAACACAAAGTATTTTCGGGCAGCGCTGTCCGAGCGCGGCCTGGCGATCAAACCCGGCGTGCATCCGATCGTGCCGATCATGATTGGCGACGCGGCGAAGTCGCAAAAGTTCGCTGCACGGATGCTCGAGAAAGGCGTTTACGTCATTGGTTTCTTCTATCCGGTTGTACCGCACGGCACGGCGCGTGTCCGCACGCAAGTTTCCGCCGCGCATTCGCACGAGGATTTGGAATTCGCCGTAAAAGCCTTCGCCGAAGTCAACGAAGAGCTGACAAAATAGTCGCAGCGCTATTTTGTCATCCTGAGCGAAGCGCAGCGGAGTCGAAGGATCCCTATGCTTGTCGTCCGGAGTCCGACGCAAAATTCAATCGACCGATACATGCATAACCGGTAAATTAGCGAGGTGGACCGCACGGAAGTATTCGCGACCACGCAGTGGCAGTTGGTGTTGGATTGTTGCGAGGCCGACTCTCCAGTAGCAGAAGCAGCGCTCGCCGAACTCTGCAAAATTTACTGGCGCCCGATCTATTTCTACATTCGGCGCCGCGGCTATGGCGTCGAAGATGCCGAGGATTTAACCCAGGACTTTTTCGCTCACATCCTGTCGAAGCAGTGGCTCGATCGCGCTGATCCAAAGCGCGGTAAGTTTCGTGCGTTCCTTCTGACTTCGCTCAAACGCTTCCTGATTGATGCGAATGACCGCGCGAAAACGCAGAAACGCGGCGGTTCCATTGATTTCATTCCATTTCACGAAGTAACCGCCGAGCTACAATACATTGCAGGCGAGGGAAACCAGCCTAGTCCCGAAGCAACTTTCGACACGCATTGGGCAGCTTCCGTCGTTCGGGAAGCGCTGAGGCGATTGGGCGAAAGGTACGAAAGCGAAGGTAAAGAATCGATTTTCCGCGCTCTGAAACCGTTCCTTGCCGGAGAAGTGGGAATGTCAACGAACCAGCTGGCGAGTTCACTCGGACTCGCTGCTTCTGCGGTGAAGACACTTCTTTACCGAATGCGCCAGCGCTACGGCGAACTGCTACGCGATGAAGTGGCAAAGACACTGACCGACCCAAACGACGTTGACGCGGAAATCAGCTACCTCTGTTCGATTATCTAATGCTATCGGCGTAACAAAGGATAGAGAATGACGCCAACTACGGGAAACGCAGCCGAAAGGTGCCCGGAGTGCGGACGCCCGATCGATCCAACCGACGGCTGCACACATTGCCTTCTTCAACTGGGGAAAATCGCCAATGATTTCGGACCATCTGGAGCAGCGACCGTTTACGATCATTATCGAATCGTCACTCACAGCGATGGATCCCCGGCTGAGATCGGGCGCGGTGGGATGGGGGTGACGTACAAAGCATTCGATAAGAACCTACGCTGTTACGTTGCCCTGAAAGTAATTCATCAGCGGCTACTCGCGGATTCATCGATGCGCGAGCGATTTCTGCGCGAAGCCAGGCATGCGGCGCAGTTACGACATCCAAACGTCGCCTCCGTGCTTCACCTCGGAACCAGTGCCGAGCAGTGCTTCTATACAATGGAGTTGATCGAAGGTGAAAGCGTGGAGCAACTGGTCCAACGCGCTGGCCCCCTGGAACCAGTACTGGCACTGCGTATCGTATCACAGGTCGCCTCCGCCCTCACTGCGGCAGCAAGGCTTCGCCTGGTTCATCGCGATATTAAGCCGAGCAATCTTATGCTGGTTCGGACCGAAGCCGGCGAGTTACTCGTGAAGGTAATCGACTTCGGCATCGCAGTGTCGTTGGACAATAAGATGGTCGAAAAAGATACAACGCGCCAAGGCACAGCTGGCACCTTGCAATTCGCCAGTCCGGAGCAGTTGCGTCATCAGCCGGTCGATGTTCGATCCGATATTTACTCGTTAGGTGTGACGCTCTGGTATATGCTCGCTGGTCGTCCTCCATTTACCGGCTCGAAGACCCAGATCATCAGCGCTCAGCTCACGTCTCCGCCGCCTTTCGATCAGTTATCAGCGCCACTCTGCGTTCGCCGTCTGCTGGAACGGATGCTGGAAAAAGATCCGGGCAGACGATTTAGCACTCCCGCCGAAGTGCAACGTGCCATCGCTGAATGCCTCGACCTGCTCGGTCCGACGCGGCAGACTGCTACCCTTGGTAAAAGACTCCGCCGCAATACGCTTATCGCGACTGGAGTTGTAGCCGCGCTCATCGTCGCCGCAGGGACTTACAAGCTTCTGTATGTGAACCACATGCCGGGTGCGACGGCCGTGCAGTCGATTGCCGTCCTTCCTTTTCACGCGCTCGATGGCGCCGCACAGACCGCGCTGGTAGCCGAGGGTATTCACGACGAAGTCCTGGCCAGCCTGGCGCGACATCCGAATCTGAAAGTGATCTCTTACGGCTCGGTGGTTGATCCACGGTTGGTCAACATGTCCCCAGCCCAGAAAGGCGAAACCCTCGGCGTTAAAACATTGCTCGAAGGAAGTCTCCAGCACGTGGGCGACGAATACCGCGTAAACACTCACTTGGTCTATGCGCCAACTGGCAGAACGTTCCACGCGCAAACCTATCAAGCTGGCGACGACGATCTCCTTGGTCTGCAAAGTCGCATTGCCCGCGACATGACCGAAGCGTTAGGTTTGCGGAGCGAGGAAAAGGAGCACGAAACTGCACCCACCGAAAACATCCGCGCGTATGAGTTGTATCTCCAAGCCCGCGAAGTTGAGCGGCGTCCGGAGAACGAAATGGGAACAAATGCGCGCAAAGCAGCTGAGCTCTACGAACGCGCGTTATCGCTGGATCGGAACTTTGTTTTGGCTGAGATCAGACTCGCCTATCTCTACGCGCGCCTTCACTGGCAGGAGGATGACTGGAATCTTCGCGCAACTTACCTGACGAAAGCGGAGTCGGCCGTTCAGCACGTCGTTAAATTGCAGCCTCAGCTTCCCGAAGCTCACGCTGCGCTTGGTTACTATTACTATTATGGCCACCGCGACTACGATCATGCCCTCCAGGAATTCAGAATCGCACAACACCGGCTGCCGAATGACTCCGAGATTGCCGAAGCTATCGGCCTTGTTGAGCGGCGGAAAGGAATTTGGGAAGATTCCATTGCCAATCTGAAACGCGCGACCCAGCTCGATCCACTGAACGCCCGTTTCCTCAGCATTCTTTCTGATACTTATGATGGATTACGTCGCTACACAGACGAGAAGCAGGTGATCGCACGGGAGCGCGCGTTAGTGGGCGATACGAGCGATGTCCGGCTCGATGCCGCGATTGTCACACTGAAAGAAACCGGCAATACGACCGAGGAGCGCCGGGTCCTCGATGGAATTGACCCGAAAGATGATTCCGATGCAACTGGTTACGCGCGCTGGCAGGTGAACATGATGGAGCGTAAGTTCGACCAGGCTGTAACCGACGCACAACGGGCGCAACTGCCCAAATTTGAAGCAGCTTCCGCTATTTACCCACGGGAATTGCTTTGCGCGCTGGCTTACTGGAGCAAAGGAGATCGCGCCGCGGCGCTGCCGCTTTTTGACAAGGCGCGCGTTGCGATGGAACCAGTCGTCGCCAGGGGAACAGAAGGGCCCCGGCTGCGAATCGCGCTCGCGATGGCTTATGCCGGCCTCGGCCGAAAGGATGATGCCATTCATCAAGGGACATTGGCTGTCGATGAGCGGCCGATCCGTGTCGATGCCGTGGGGGCACCGCCGATTATTACAAGTCTTGCTCGTGTTTACACGATGCTGGGCGAAAAAGAAAAGGCGCTCGATCTGCTGGAAAAAATAACAGTTGTCCCGTTCGGCTCGTCTCGCAGTTACCTGAAGCTCGATCCCTGCTGGGACGAATTACATAACGACCCGCGGTTTCAGCAACTCACACAGTAGGCGACGCTGGAAAACTTCTGCTTTGGGGAGCGGTCGCCGCAGCGACCTGGCGACTCCGAAAGCTTTCGCGAGTCGCGAACTTTTCCTGTTTGAGCATTTGGTAGGGCGCGTCAGTCCTCTGCGCGCCGCCGGGCGAGGCCCTTCATTGGTAGGGCGCGTCAGTCCTCTGCGCGCCGCCGGGCTGGCGGCGTTCGTCCTACAGACGCTTAAAATTAGAACCCATCTCATAAATAGGGAATGAGTGCGCTAAGCTCTGGCGGGCGTCTGGCAAGGCGCGACGAAGGAGCATAGCCAACGCGCTCTGTGACTGAGGAGCAACGCCGCCAGCCGCCCGTCAGAGCTTAGCCCGCAAGGTTGCGGATCTTTGCCGCTGCAGCGGCGTTGCTCGTCGGTCAAAGATCCATGAAGGATATTCTTCCTCCTCGCGTCTTGCTGCAGCGCCAAATCTCCAGCAACGCACCCGTTCCCTATTTATGAGATGGGTTCTAAAAACTTTTTTGGCTGCCGGTGAAACTCCGGGTCGCAAATCCCGTAGTAAAGGGAAGACCATGAAGGGGGACCTGACTCCGCGTACTAGACTAAAGTATAATAGACTAAGGTCTAGTGGCGGAGGGCCTCTTCCGTGATCATGATAAGAACCCTCCAGACCTCCAGTGCATTCCGTATTCCACGACCTGAATAGCCGAATTTTTCCGATTTTCGGAAAATTTTCGAGAACTTCGGTCCGGAAATTCCGGAGAAGAATAATGAAAGGAAATAAACACATGAAAACAAAACGATTACTTAAATATCCATCACTCGCGCTTGTAACTGGCCTGGCTGTTTTTGCCGTGCTTTGGGCAACGCCTGAGGGCGCTCGTGGGCAAGTCGTAGGCGGCGACTTGTTCGCATCGGTTAATCTTGGTGGCACGTTCAACAATGGAGTCAGTCCGATCTACCAATATGACTCGCAATATGTTCCACCGGGTGGAACCCCAAACATCTTCGCCTCCGGTCTCGACACACCCCGGGGACTGGCTTTTGACAATACCCCCCCGCCAAATGGGCCAAATCTTTATGTAGCGAACAACAACACTGTCGATGCTTCGGTTGATCCCCCAGTAGTCCAAGGATCAGTTTTAAAATTCAGTTCGGACGGACTGATGAGCACGTTCGCTACCGGGTTTCCTGCGGAGTTCTTCGTGTCAGGGCTCGCCACGGACAGCGCTGGGGATCTCTTTGTTACGGCTGGGCCACTTGCTACTGACAACAACCCCAACCCTCCGAGCACGATCTACAAAATCACACCCGACGGAGCACTAAGTTCATTCGCGCCGCTTCCAGGCGGAGTTGCGGGGACTGGACTTGCCTGTGACAGCGCTGGCAACGTTTACGTGGCTAATTCAGACGCTCCGACCGCGACCGCCAACGGTGAGATTCTTAAGTTTACCCCTGCAGGAGCGCCTTACGATCCTACTCCAACAGGAACGCCGGGCGTTTTTATTGGGCCCACAGACTTCCCATACGGAGGAGGTCAGGGGCCGAGTGGGCTGGCTTTCGACGCGTCCGGCAATCTTTTTGTGTCCACTGTGAACGGCAACGACAGCACCGGCGAGATTCGCAAGTTTGCCTCTGACGGAACCGAGATTACTCCTCGGTTCGCCACGGGGCTAACCAAAGCGCCCCGGGGATTAGCCTTTGATGGTGCTGGCAATCTCTTTCTTGCTGAGCTCGGTATCCCTGGTACGGCTACTACCGGCGATATTTTGCAATTTACGCCACCTACGCCACCAAGCACAACATGGTCAAAGAGCACCTTCGCTTCACAGAATTTTGGTACGAGAGGGAATCATGCTCCGGAATGGCTCGCCTTCACAACCGGCGCGGTCACACCGCCAACCACGGCGGTGACACTCACACTTCCGGATGCCACAGCCCCTTTAACGGCGACTATCACGTACATTGATCAAAATTCTGTTCCACCGCCGCCAGCCAATTTCGTCGAACTGAGCGGAAGCAATCTCGCCTTTGACATCTCGACGACTGCCACTCCTACGCCGCCGATAATTATCGCCTTCACGCTGTCATCATCCATTGATCCGGAGACATTTTCGCAATTGAGAGCGTTGCATTATGAGTGTGACACCCAAAACCCGCCTAATTGCGGTTGGCAAGACAGAACGATCTACCCCGGTGATCCGAACTACCCGCCTAACCCTGTCCCTAACACGATCTACGGAAGCGTGTCGTCACTCAGCCCGTTTTTGGTTGCCAAGTTTGAATTCGGGGCGCAAGTCCAACAGCCTATTAATGCCGACGGAACCGCCGATACAGGCTCAAACTTCAGAATTGCTAGCTGTCAGTACACATACAATCTGAGCGCGAGTGCACTCGGCGTGGGCACCTATCGAGTGGACATCAAAATCAACGGCACTGTAGTAGGCAGCGGTATCTTTGGACTGAAATAGAAAATTTTCCCAAACTTCGCCCCAAAAAATTCGGAGAATAATGATGAAAGGAACAAACACATGAAAACAATAACCAAACTCGTTTATGCCGCGTCCGCGGTTGTAATTCTCGCAACGACGTCTTCGTCGGTCGCGTCTACCGCAAAGCTTTCCTCCCGCACGCTTGAGCAACCGCGAGTCGCGGTGCTGCCATTCGCCGCCACGGTCGGCCAAAACCTCAACAGTAATGATCGAATGCGTCGCGAGTTTGAAAGCACTTATTTCGCTTATCGACTGGTCCAAGCACTTAGACAGACGGGCGGAGTTGCGGCCGCATATTTCTCCCCAACGATTACACCCGCTGCCGACTACAATATCGGCGGCGTAATTGAGAAATCCGACGGCAAAATGACAGTGGTAAATATTACCGCGAAATCTGCAGATGGCAGGGTCCTAATGTCGCGGCGGTTCTCTGTAAACGTGCCATCGTCCTCATTTGGTAAGGGCAAGGATCCGGAGGGGAATCAGCTCTGGCCGCAGATTGCAAAGGCAATCGCCGGGATCAAACAAAAGCCCGGCGAATTCGCCGTCGCACGTACGATTGGCTATGCGCAAGCGCGCCAGTTGGTCGTCAACGACAACTTAGCTCAAACTGCGCAGCAAGCAGCCGAGGTCGAACGGAATCAGATACTCGCTCCCACAACAGCCCACCTTATGCAGCGTGCCGCGTTAGCAACGCCGCTATATCTCGCCTGGCAAACAAAGGCGAGCGCGTTAGTGGAACAACGAAGTGGTGAGAAGGTCAACACTACCGTAAACACGATTTCATCGATAATTGGCTTTGCGGGAGGCGTCGCCGCAGGGGCAGCAGGTGACACAAACCTCGAACAACAAGCCGCAAGCAATGTGTCTTCGTCTATTTCCAACATCGAAGTCTCCCAACGTAAGATCGATGAGATCGACAAAACACTGAGCGATCTCTCAAGGCAATTAGTCGTGGATAAGAGCAGCACTATCACAGTCAAGCTTTTCGGAAAAGTGTATACGTTCCGCGGCGCTATGGATAAGCAATTGACCGACTTTCACAATGTGGTTCGCTCGGAACTTACGAAAGGAGCATAAATGAAAAAGACTTGCATAGCGCTATCGTTGAGTCTCGCAATCGGTACGGCGGCATCGCAAGCGCAAAACGTCAAGGCTCAAGACGCTCAGGCGATAAATGACGAGCACCCCGTGACGAATAATTACGCCACGGGCACTCCAACTCCAGCTTCTCGCCCGCAGTATCAGCGCCGCTCATCAACGACCGCAAAAGCTGACCAGAATGCTGCTCAAGGGCAAATCCCCAATACGCAGCAACAGGTGAATCAGCAGCAAATTAGTGACCAGCAGATGAACGAGGCACTTTCGCAGCGGGCGGCTGAGGACAGTCAGCGAGCAAATGACGAGAGCCGCGCGGCCGAGGAATATTACGATGGCGTGAGATCAAGCAATCATTCTGATTTCGACGCAGCACATGCGGGATTAGATCGACAGCTAGCAAATCTCGATTCACAACCTAGAAGAAGCTCACCAAACTCGGATAGCGTCGATACGAGCGCGGAAATTGCGAATCTCAAGGAAGCAACGCTGGAGAACCTACCTCCGACTCAAGACATCGACACGCCCGCGGATGCTATGGCTGATTTGCAAACAGAGATAGCGGCGATCCCGCCGACGGCATCACAAACCGAAGAAATTTCCGGCAGCGCACCGGCAACTTCAGAGCCTCCAGCTGTGGAGCAGCCAGACACTTGGCAGCCCGGGAGGTACAGCAGCACCGAACGGCAAACCAGTTCTGTCCCTGCAGCGAATCTTGAAGCAGGCGGGACACTAGACCCCAGTCAACTGGCAAACCCAGGACAAAATACGACATTGCCGAATCAGCTGTCGTCGACAGCCTCGCAGCCGGACGATTACGTCGCGACCAATCCGAAGAAGGCAGATGACCGTTTAGCGTCCAACGGCAATACGGACGGGAGTAGCCAAGTAGCGCCTAATGCCCAGATGACAACGTTTGCGCAGCAAATGGAATCCCGCATTCAGCAAACGCAAACGAGCATTCGAACACTGGAGGAAAAGAAGGGTCAGCAATCGTCTGCATTCTGGACTGCGGCAGGGATGGAGTTCGTGACGGGCATCGGTGAGGACATGTCCTCGACAATGGCGAAATCCGCAAAGGATGCTCAACAGACGTACCGGTTTAATGCGCTAAACGCAGTAAAGGACGGCTTGCACGACGCAAGCGGGAGTTGGGCCCAGGATAAGATGAACGCCTATTACGAGAGAGAGCAAACCAAAGTAGAGATACAGAAACAGCAGGCTGAGCAGGACAACCTGTACAACACGTTAACCAGTTATTATGGCCAGCCGGCAACTCCGAAAGATATGTCGAAGCTTCCATCACAACCGACACCGGTAATCAAATAGGAGTTCGCGGCACATGATCGAAATCACTCGCGTAACTGGAGGCTGCTGCCGTGGATCCCCGGGCGCGTGCCGCGGATCTGCGCTGAAACACGTGTTTGACAAGCTCTGCTTGACCGGAGCGTCCATCTGCGCACGACCGGGTAAAAACGCTCGATCTCAAGTGATTGTCGCTGCTGCGCGGCTCGTATGCGTTCTTCTACCTGTAATTACCGGCTTCTTGCCTGCATGCACGCGGATCGTAGCCGACGAGGACCAAAGAAATACTTCGAAAAACCTGGCGCATCAGTCATCGCCGCCCGCGGAAGCTGCTCCACGAACTGCGGTGCAAGCCGCGTATGGAACTGCACTGCAAGACTTCTCGAAATACCATGACATTTCACGCATCCGTTCAAAGCTCGAATCCTGCGTGAAACAAGATCCAAGCTTCAATATCGTGCGGTTTCAGCTAGCGGTTCTCGCAGAACATGAGCATGACTGGCCTACGGCTGTCCGGTGGTTCGAAGAGTTCTTGAGCAGGGACCACTCGTCTGCTCTTGCGGGCAAGATTAAAGTCGAGCTCGAGTCAATCAGACCGTTAGCTTTAAATGCGACGCAGACTATCAGGAAGTTGGACGGGCACGCGGACCTCGTAAATAGGGCCAAGCTCGACCTTGAGCGAGGCGACGCTGCAGCTGCCGTGAGCGTCGCGGAACAAGCAATCCAGACAGAACCAACATTCCTGGATGGCTATTTGATAGGATGCAGCGCACTCGTCGCGCTTCATGAATTCAGGTTAGCAGAGCAACTAATTTCTCAGGCTACTGTGTTTGCGACTGGGGATACTCTGGAGAAGCTGTTTGTGATCCGTTCCCGTCTACGGCGCGAAGTCGCTTACGGTGAGCTCGGAGCGAAAGCAAAAGAGTTAGCGGCAAAGAAGCAATATCGCGCGGCGGGCTCGACATATATCTTAGCATGGGAAGCAATTCCAGACAGACCTGCCGCCGGTGTGAATGCTATCCGTATGTTTGTGCTTGGCCGCGACTATCGTTCAGCGCGTGATGTTGCTCTGCAGCTCAACGGTTCCCAGCGCGGCCAAAATGTAGTAACCGACACAGCCCTTGCGAAGCTGAAACGTCTTGCAGTTTTGCAGGATAGTTCCGCCACGCGAACGGCAAAACGCTCGCAAACCCAGTCGCCAAAAGCGACGATGGCGAGTCAGTTCCTTCAAAAGGTACACTCGAAAAACTAGAGGCGCGTCTCGTGGCCACAAAACAATGATGAAACGAAAGAATACAGAAATAAGCAAATGAAAACAGGAAAGAAAATTAACGGTTACATCATTCGCAGCGCCGCGGTCGCTGTTCTTCTGTCGTCGGCCCTTATCGCCTTTACTTCAGCCGTCAATTTGGCTGCGCGTATGCCTCGCGCTCACGCTCAGAATAATACCAGCCCAACAGCGCCGATCCTGGGTAACTATCCAGACACAACACTTGCACTCAGCGACAACACGACTGTTACGCCTGATGCCCCGCCAATCAACACGACCAGGATCACTGTTTCCACCTCGACTAGCTTCAACGGCACGCTCGAAGGCTATCCGACCACGGGCGTGGTGCGCGTAACGTAATTTCAGCGGTCCCACCATCGGTTACGCCTGATGCCACGCCAACCAACGCGACCAGGATCACTGTTTCCACCTCGATCAACTTCAACGGCACGCTCGCAGTTGATCCGGCGACAGGCGAGGTGCGGGTGACGGACGCGCATCCGGCGGGCACGTACACGGTAACGGTCACAGTCTTCTACACCGCTTGCGCGACCGAGACGACCAAGACGTTCACGCTGACAGTAACGACGCCGCCGACGTGCATCCCGGTTAGCTTTGCAACAGCGGTAAGCCTCGCCGCTGGCGACGAGCCTCACTCGGTCGCGGTGGGCGATTTCAATGGCGATGGCAAGCAAGACCTCGCCGTGGCCGACGCCAACACAAGCTCTGTGTCGATCTTGTTGGGCGATGGCGCGGGCAATTTCAGCGCCGCCATCAACTTCGCCGCTGACAGTGCGCCTTCCTCGGTAGCAGTGGGCGATTTCAATGGTGATGGCAAGGAGGACCTCGCCGTTGCCAACTCCGGCTCAAGCAACGTGTCGATCTTGTTAGGCGATGGCGCGGGCAATTTCAGCGCGCCCACAAACTACGACGCTGGCACTGCACCTTTGGTAGCGGTGGGCGATTTCAATGGCGACGGCAAGCAGGACCTCGCCGTTGCCAACGACGTGTCTCCGAACGGTACTGTGTCAATCTTATTGCGCGACTGCCAAGCGACGCCAACTCCAACCCCGACACCGACTCCAACGCCCACCCCGACGCCTACGCCTACGCCAACACCCACTCCCACGCCACCGCCTCCGATTCGAGTAACTGTCCAAACGAATCCAACAGGTCTTAGCTTCACGGTTGACGGTACTACATGTACCGCAACACAGCGGTTTTCCTGGGTGCCTGGCTCAAGTCACACTATTGCCACAACTTCGCCGCAGAACGGTGGCACAGGCGTTCGATACACATGGACGAAGTGGAGCGACCACGGCGCGATCTCGCACATTGTCGCGCCGACCACCAACACGACCTACACGGCGACATTCAAGACGCAATATTTCCTGACGATGACCCACGGGACCGGTGGCACGGTCAGTCCTAGGAGTGGGTGGAAAAACAGCGGGGTAACTGTTTGAATCACGGCAACGCCATCCACGGGCTACAGCTTCAGCAACTGGACTGGCAGCGGCACCGGTTCTTACTCTGGGCCGAACAATCCGGCCTCAATCACAATGGGCGGCCCCATCACGGAGACAGCTACTTTTATTCATAACTGATATAACGTCACGCAATTTGGCTTGATTGCCGAAGAAGTGGCGAAGGTGAATCCGGACTTAGTCGTCCGCGATCGCAAGGGACAAATCTACAGCGTTCGCTACGACGCAGTGAACGCGATGTTGCTCAACGAGTTCCTCAAAGAGCACCGCAAAGTTGAGGCGCAGGACTGCATGCTTCAGGAACAGCAGAAGCAGATTGAAAATCTCACTGCGCAGTTAAAAGAGCAAGCCGAGCAAATCCGAAAGGTCAACGACAAAGTCGAAATGAATCGCCCCGCACCGCAAATGGTTCTTAACAGTCAGTAAGTAGCGAAAGCACCTGCCGGTTTATCTGTAGCCGCCGCCCTGTGAGCGACGCCGACGCTTCGCACAGCGAAGCGGCTACAATTTTCAAGCTGAGAGGTCCGCCGCTACACAATCGCGATTTTCTCCGCCAAGTGGGCGATTGAGGTCAATCGCCGCTACCTGGAATTCGGGCGATTGAGAGCCTGCCCTGCGCGAAGTCGAATGGGCTAGCCGCCGCTACCCTGTTGTCTGAATAAAGTGGCGCGCGGCGGCCAGTGGAGCAGATTATGGGGTGCACCGGATTGCCAGCAGTACCGTCGATTGGAATGCGGTTCGCGAAGATTTCCCGATTCTCCGCGAGCAGGCGCACGGCCATCCTCTGATTTATTTTGATAACGCTGCAACCACGCAAAAGCCGCGCCCGGTGATCGACGCGCTGCGGAATTTTTACGAGCATGAGAACGCGAATGTTCATCGCGGACTGCACACCTTGAGCTCGCGCGCGACGGAAGCTTACGAAAAGGCGCGCGAGAGCGTCGCCGAATACATTGGGGCCGCGAGCGCCAACGAGATCGTATTCACGCGCGGAACTACCGAGAGCATTAATCTCGTCGCCCAAGCATGGGGCGGGAAATTTATTCACGAAGGCGATGTCATCCTGCTCACCGAAATGGAGCATCACAGCAATCTCGTGCCGTGGCAATTGTTAGCCCAACGAACCGGCGCGCGGCTGCGTTTTGTGCCCGTTTGCGATGATGGCACGCTCGACCTCAGTCAGCTCCCGTCGCTACTCACGCCCGAGGTGAAGCTGTTTGCTTTCACGCACATCTCAAACTCGCTCGGCACAATCAATCCGGTGGCCGAACTCTGCGCCAAAGCGCGTGCTGTCGGCGCGCTGACCCTCGTGGACGCCGCACAGAGCGCGGGACATTTGCCAATCAGCGTGCGCGAGTTGGGCTGCGATTTCCTCGCCTTTTCCGGACATAAAATGTGTGGACCGACCGGCATCGGCGCGCTTTATGCGCGAGCGGAGATACTGGATTCGATACCGCCATGGCACGGTGGCGGCGAGATGATTGTAAGTGTCGCTCTGGAAAAGAGCACGTTTAAGAAAGCGCCCCACCGATTTGAAGCTGGCACACCGAACATCGCGGGCGCGATTGGTCTCGCGGCGGGGATTGATTACATCGAACGGACCGGCCGGCCGGCGATTTTCGAGCACGACTCGCAACTTGCGCACTATGCGGTCGAGCGTTTCAGGGAGCTACCTGGCATGCATGTTCTCGGGCCAACTAACGAGCGCGGCGCGCTTGTTGGATTTGTGATGGACGCAGCGCATCCGCACGATCTCACGACCTTCGCTGATCAATACGGACTGGCTTTGCGTGGCGGCCACCATTGCAACCAGCCGCTGATGCGGCGTTTCGGAGTGTCTGGCACGACTCGGGCAAGTTTCTATTTTTACAACACAGTAGAGGAGATCGATCGAATGATTGAAATTCTTCACGCCGCCGTGCGCTTCTTTTCATGACGACCGAAATCGAAGAGCTTTACCAGGAAGTCATTCTCGATCATTCGCGGCGGCCCCGGAATTTTGGAGAGCTGGCCGATGCTGCGGTTCGAGTGCATGGCGATAATCCCGCGTGCGGCGATGAGATTCATCTCGGCGTAAAATTCGACCCTGACGGCGGCTTGCAGGACATCAAGTTCAGCGGGCACGGCTGCGCGATCAGCCAGGCCTCAGCATCATTGATGACGATGAAACTGAAAGGGAAAAGCCGGGCGGAAGTGATGGAAATGCTCCGCGCATTTCACGACCTCGTGACGGAGGAAACCAGCGAAGCGCCAAAGACATTGGGCGATCTTCGCGTGATGAAAGGCGTGCGAAAATTTCCGCAACGGGTGAAGTGCGCGATGCTCGCGTGGCGCGCAATTGAGCAAGCGTTCGAGCAGGGGGCTGGCGAAGCGACCGTTTCGACGGAACCGGCGTAATCTAGCGTGAGGGGCTGAAGCAACCGTTAACAGAGTTGCATCGTTACAAGAGTGACAACCACCTCGCGGCCACCCGTTTTAACATTGTAACTTTTTTTAACACTTTTAACTCTCTCCAGATTCGTGCAGCGCAATGCTCGCGCCCACCCACGTCTTGTCGACGTTGAAATCGACGCCCATCATTTTGCCCTGGCTCATACGGACAAGATTATTTACCAGGGTTGGATCGCGGTCCTCGTCCGGCCAGACAAACATCATGCGGATTTCAGCCTTCGATTTCTGAACATTAACCGTCGGCACGAACGCGGCGTAATCGACTTTTCTCTGCAAAATCCATTCGCGCGGATTTTTGAGCCCAGCGATTTTCTCCGGCGTCGGTTCCATATCCACGCCGTGCCCGGCAAATGAATAAAGTGGTTTCAAAACATAATTGTCGATTTCTTCGTCGACGGGAAATTCGCTCGCAAAAAACGTTGGTGAAGTGTGCTCGGTCTTGAGAAATGGCAGGGAATGCTTGCTGATCCGGAAATACCAGTTTGGATGACCGACCCATGTGACATCGAGATCATCTTGAAACCGAAACGATAGATTCAAATCGGGTCGGTGACTCAGCTCATCAAAGATCACGCGATTGTAAATCCGCTCGATCCGCACGTCCCGCCCATCGCGGTCGTAAAACAATTGCCGACCGCGCTTTTTGATTTCCGTCACGCAAACAGGGCGGATGCCAACTAACGTTTCCGTGGCGGCGAAATCGACCCGCGTCTTCTGTTTTTCCGGCTCGATCTCCAGCAGGATTACATTTTCCGGAGCCGAATCGGCGATGATCGTGCGCCGTAAGAGCTCGAGATAAGCCTCATCTTTGACTCCGCCGAATGATGAAGTCCAATTGCGGGGAATGGCCGGATACACGCTGCGGATGCAATGCAGCAGGAGCAATTGAAAACCAAACAAGCTCGGGAACGCTTGCAGTTCGATCAGTCGCGGGACGTAGCGATCGCCTTCCGCACAAACTGCGAAATCGACTACGTGAAAGTTCGGGTGCCCCGATTCATTCGGAACTTGCAATCCCTCGGGGATCGCGTTTCCGGCGTTATACGCGAATTCAGGTGTGCGGGTAAGATCGATGATCTCATGTGCGGCGCGCGTTACTTCATCGGTGAATTCGCGGATCAAAAAGATCGGCGTCTCCGAAATTCGAAAATCAGCTGGCCATTTCTCGGTTTGATTCACGCAGCGCAAAAGCGCCGCGTATTTGTCCGGCGTGAAGTCGGCGTTGAATCGGGAACGAAGCTGCGGGTCCACGTTGCCAGCTGGCTGCGCGCTTACTCGCCGTTCGGCTGCTGGTCGATCATGCGGTTGATGTGGAGGGGGCCAAGGATTGCAGTTGCATCCTCATCGGTGAACACAACCACACGATGACCGCGTGGAGAGATCTTGGCGTGATCAACAGTGGGCACCGAGTACTCATGACCGTCGGAAGTTCGGATAATGAATGGCACGAATGGTACGCGGTCGAGGCGCTTGCGGACGTCAGCGATCATTGTGGCATTATATCATGAACTTACCGCCGCGCATGACCTGCTCGCCGTTGAACCAAATGTCGAAATCCCGACCAACACAGTCGATGTGCGTTTTGGAAAACCAGTTAGCACCAGTATGTTCGGCGTAGGGGTGACCGAAGGCGATGTGGACGCCGGGAATTTTTTCGTCCTGTAAAATGTGGCCGATGATGTGCGTGCAGGCGGTGTTCGTTCCGATCGCAAACTCGCCGACGCGATTGCTGTTTTCATCGGTGCTCGTATAAGCGCGAAACTCGTCGCGCAAATCTTTGTTCTCCGAGCGAAGATCGACAATCCGATTGTTCTCGACCTCGATAGTAAGCGGGTTGTCCTTGAGATCGCCGAAGCGCTCGCAAAGATAATCGCCGACCACACCATCGACGACGAAAATACCGTTGGTGTTCTGTGGCGAGGTAAAAATCTCGCCGCCGGGAAGATTGCCCCATTTGTCCTTTCGGATGATGCCACTGGTCTTGAGCCATTTGAGTCTCGGAGAAAGCTCGGCCTCGAATTCCGTGCCGTGTGGAGTTCTGCAGGTAATCCGTTTGACTTGGCGGGCACGCTCGACCAGACGCTGACTGAGTTCGTCGACTTTTAAAAAATCGGCGCGCATTCCTTCGAGCATGATTTCGCGGTTAATGTTCACCATGTGGCCGTGCCGGATTTTGTGATTGTTGACTACGCTGGTCATTTGCGTCCGGGCGGTGAGCTCGCCGGGTTGTGTTTGAGCGGCGAAGATCGACACCTGTGAAAGCGCAAGATCATCGAGAATGATTTCGGGCATAAACGCGAGTGGACGCCGCGCATGATGCTCGAGCACGAATAAACTGTAATCTGAACCCACGCGCTCGACTTCCCTTTGGAGTGCCGCTGCGATTTCGCGTGTCACGATGTCGGTGATAATCGTGATTCGCTCCTGCGGTTTCAATTGAAGGCAGACATCGATGGCGTTGCGCGCGCCGGGTATTAATTCCGGATCAATCGGATGGAGATAAGCTCGGTCAGGCATGGAAAAGGAAAGTGCTCAGAATTATGCGAAAATCAGCAGTGGGGCAAACCCGGGTTTGCATGTCAAGAGCTTCGACTCCGCTCAGGACAGGCTGCGTGCCGCGTCTCAGCTTTATGCGAATCTCTTACTGTTTTCAATTACCATACACACGAACAGCGACACTTTGCCGAAGAAATTATGAGACGTGGGAGCGACGCCTTACATCGATACCGCAAGCGCAATGGTGGGCGCGACACGAGAGTGCGCGCCGCAAATTCGATTGCTGACTCGCGCTGCGATTGTCGTCACGATTTTCGTAGCTTCGAGCAGCGTTGCCGTCGCTGAGCAATTTGAAGTGCCGAGGCGTGATTTGCCCGCAATGCGAGGATTGGCGACCCAGACCACGGCGCTTTCTCCGACAGTGGACCCTCAAGAAGCAAGTCAACTGGCGCAATGCGTGTAATCCACCGCCAGCCGGCTAAGGCAGGAATATGGTGTCGTTGGGCCGCCACTTTTTATTAACTCACTTTTTGGTAACTTTCTTGTGAACACCGGCATCAGGAAACGCGGTCTCTGTTTCCAGTGGGGGGAGGACATGCTCGCTGCTCTGGACGCATTGAAACTCGCGAGCCTTTGAACTTCACTGGGCGGAAGCGCGGGCCGGCACCATGCGCGAGAACAACGCCATTGTCGTGACCGCCAAGGGAAAGCCATTCCAGAGCGGGATCGTTCTTGACTGCTGGCGGCACTCCGGACGTGTCCATTGGAGCTCGGTAACTGGCGATCATTTTTTTCCTTGGAAGGAAAACCTCGCGTACGCCCGCTTTGTTCGCGCACGATCGGCAGGCACCATCAAAGGTCAGCTCGCTTTCCACACGAGAAATAAAGCGAAGGAAGAACCCCCGAGCAGCGCCGAATTTTCAGCTAAAGCTCACTAATTTGCGAAGATCAGGAACGGGCAAACTCGCGTCGGTCATGTCTCGCGATATAGTTAAAGCAGTACGTGCCGCAGCACGGTAATTATGGATCTAGCCACCACTTATCTGGGAATGAAGCTGCGCACGCCGCTCGTCCCCTCGGCTTCACCGCTCTCCGAAGACCTCGACAAGATTAAACAGATGGAGCAAGCCGGGGCATCTGCCGTCGTCTTGCATTCGTTGTTTGAAGAACAAACGGAATCAGATGCGGCTGCCAAGCCGGAATTTCGGGTCGGGACAAAAGCTTACCTGGAGCATGTCAGGCGGGCAAAGAGCGCGGTGAAAATTCCGATCATCGGAAGCCTGAATTGTACGACTCTCGGAAGTTGGATTAGCTACACGCGTCGGATTACCGAGGCCGGGGCGGACGCGCTGGAACTGAACATCTACAGGATACCGACGGAGCCGGAAGTTACCGGCAGTGCAATCGAAGAAACATATATCGATACTGTTCGGAGCGTACGAGCAGCTACCAAGATCCCGCTCGCGGTCAAGCTCAGCCCGTACTTCAGCAATTTCGCAAACATGGCCCAGCGTTTCGATGGGCTCGGCGCAGACGGGCTGGTGTTGTTCAACCGATTTTACCAACCTGACATCGATCTCGAGAAGATGGAGGTTACGCCAAATCTCACGCTGAGCGTACCCGCCGATATGCGACTGGCGTTGCATTGGATTGGCATTCTTTACGGAAAAATTCGCGCCAACCTCGCCGCGACCAGCGGCATTTATCAAGCGCATGACGTGATCAAGATGATCATGGCCGGGGCAGACGTGACGATGTTGTGCAGCGCCTTAATGCGCTACGGGATCACACATATCCAGCGGATCGAAATGGACTTGGCCGCCTGGCTGGAGCGGCATCACTACAAATCGTTGCGCGAACTCAAAGGCATCATGAGTCAGCAGAATTGCCCGGACCCCAGCGCGTTCGAACGCGCGCAATATGTGCGCGGTCTTTCGAGTTATACGTCGCTGTTTCCAATGCGACGCTAAGCTAGCTCGCGTGTGATTTTAAGGTGCCAAGCCATCATTGGTTTCCGCGACGATTTGATCGACAACGGCTTTCATATCCTGAGTGCGTTCCCACACCATAAGTTGTCGGTCCGCACCCGTGCCTTCGCGTATGATGCGCTCTACGCGCGCGACCTCGGCCCGATTGCCCAGCTCTTCAATCTCCGGGCTAATGAACTCAAGCATTTCTCGGAGCAAGTCGCGCTCGTCCACTTCACACTTTCGGCCGAAGTCGATTAGCTTGCCATCCAAACCGTAACGGGACGCTCGCCAGCGATTTTCGTCGATCAAACGTTTCGGGTAACTGCGAAACGTTACGTTTTGTCGACGTAGTTTTTGCAATTTGAAAACGATGCCTTGCATCAACGCCGCGAGCGCGATGGTGTCGTCCAGGCGCGATTGCGCATCGCAAATGCGAAACTCGATCGTGTTGAAGAACGGGTGAAGGCGGATGTCCCACCAAATCTTTTTTGCGTTGTCAATGCAGTTGGTCGAGACAAGCAATTTCAGATAATCTTCATATTCGCTGAGGCTTTCGAACGCGTCGGGAATGCCGGTGCGCGGGAAGCGCTCGAAGATCATCTGCCGGTATGCTTTGAGCCCCGTATTTTGGCCTAACCAAAAAGGCGAATTGGCCGAGAGCGCGTAAAGGTGTGGAAGGAAGTAACGTGCCTGGTTCATAATATCGATGCCCTCTTCGCGGTCCGGAATTCCCACGTGAACATGGAGTCCAAAGATCAAGTTTGCCCGCGCAACCTGTTGCATATCCTTGACGATGGTGGCGTAGCGCTCATCCATCGTGATGAGTTGATCCATCCAGTGCGAGAACGGATGTGTGCCAGCGGAGGCGATCTTGAGTCCGTCGCGCGCTGCCAGTTTCGCCAGCTCGCTGCGAAGATTGACAACTTGTTGCCGGGCGACGCGCGCATCCCCGCAAATCTCCGTGCCAAGCTCCACCACCGATTGATGCATCTCTGGTTTGACCTGCTCCTTCAGAATCATTTTGCCGCCAGCCAGAATCTGCTGGATATGCGAACGCAGCTCGCGCGTCTCCGGATCGATGATCTGGAATTCTTCCTCGATGCCGAGCGTGAAGATATGATCCTTCGCGCTCATCGCTCTTTCCGATAGAGGTTATGCCAGCTTCGAAAGCGATCGGCGATAGCTGCTGGGCGACGCGCCGACGAGCTTCCTGAAAATGCGATTAAAATGAGTGAGCGACTGGAATCCGACATCATAGGCGATCTCGCTGATGCGACGGTTGCGATCAAGCAGCAGCGTCTTGGCTTTTTCGATTCGCACCCGGGCGAGGTAATCCGTGAAGGTGAGGCCGGTCGTGCGTTTGAAGAGTTTGCAAAAGTAAAATGTGCTCGTGTTCACGGCTTTCGCGACCGTGGCCAAACAAATCGCGTTGTCCTGATTTCGGGCGATGAACTGCTTCGCGCGCGTGACCGCCAGCGGCTCAGCGGTTGAATTTTCGACCGCGAGCTGGTTGCTCAGGATTGAGAGGTGCCGCGCGAAGATTTCGAGCAGCCGCAACATCGCCCGGTATTGCTTCTTCGTCAGTACCTTGGTGTGAAAGTAAGCTTCGCGCGCTTTGCTCAGATCAACTTCTACTCCCCAGTTAACTAATTGTTTCGCTACGCGATCGAACCGAAACTTGTCAGGTTGTTTGAGCAGGACCTGCCCGGTTTGCAAAAAGCCGATCAATTGGTCGCCCACCCGAATCGGCACGGCACTGTCTGAAAGCCCCGCAAAACAGGTTACCGTGCGCGATCGGTCGCCGGTTTTTTCCGTAAGCTTGCGCTGCACTTCCAGGCACGCAGCGCAAACACGATTCGAACGCGCCATCAATTCGCAAAAGGGATTTTCGTTCGGTGCGCCACGCAACGCCGGTTGCCAATGTTCGACTGCACGCAATGCCAGCGGCATACCGATTGCCGCAGAAAAAGCGCGCACATAATCGCGATAAATCGCGGATCGAGTGAGCTTTTCGACTAGTTGCCTGTTACCAAGCTTCACGAATGGCAATCATAACCATTCGCCGTTCGCTGTCGAAAGCTTACTGCCACTCAGGTTCTCTCAAGCATCGCCCGATGATCAGCACATAGAGCGCCATCATCGCGACCACGCCGAATGCAATTACGTATTCCATTTTTGTTCACCCTCAATTTGTGTTACAGGAAAAGCTCGTCGGCCGCAGGGCAGAGTCGCGGCTTCCGCTCTTCAAGACAACCTGGGGAAGGATGGCCCCAGCGGTCGCACCGGCAACCGTGCTCCTCGCTCCAGGCGTCAACTTCACTCGTTATCGGAATGTGACGCGCATCGGGAGCCGGCGGACCCACCGGTTTCGCGCGAGCACAGCATTGATCGAGATATTCATCCATCGTTAGAACAACATCTGTTTTCATAACCTTCCTTTCGCGATTCAGATTAGGGTCGACACTGGCGCCGCGCTCCACGCCCATTGGCTTTTGCTTTGCAGAAATTGCTCAAAGCAAAAACGTTTGATTTACCTGTCGAGCCAAAAATAGACGAGCAATTGCCAAGGGACGGAGAGGACCATCGTCTCAGCCGAAGTCTGATGAAGCGGGGTGATAAAAATGATACCCGCAACTCAGATCAGGCAACTCACCTCCCGAGGCCCGGAACGCGCTGAGCCGGTGGACATCTGGAAGGCGCGACAGTTCATCGAGCAACATTCCGACCAAGAGCTTTCGCTGACCAAGCTCGCGAAAGCGGTCAATGTCAGTGCGAATCATCTGAGCGAAAAGTTCAAGCAGGTGACGGGCGTAAATTTTGTCGATTACGTTGCGCGTACCCGTTTCGACAAGGCGCGCGAACTTTTGGCAGATGGCGATCTTAGGGTCAGCGAGATCGCGTTCGAGGTCGGGTTTCAATCTCTCTCCCAGTTCAATCGCGTTTTTAAACGGCTCTCCGGGAAATCGCCCATTGCATATCGCGCAGCCCAACGGAGGCGCAGAAAGCGCAGGTAAATTCAAAAAAAATCGGGCCGCAAATTTTTCCGAAAAAATGCGTAGTCGCGGATCTATCTTTTTGGCAATACTCGCCGTCTGTGTGGCATTCGAGACTAACTCGATGGGCCCACGGTAGGCGCGAAAAGCTTTTTTGGGGCGTCGGGGGAATGGCCGCGCTCGCCGTGATTCTGCTTTCCTGCGGCACGTTGGAAACAAACCGAACGATTCTCGCGCCACCCAGTATCCCGGGCGCGGAGTTCGTGGGGTCAGAAAGTTGCGACACCTGTCACGAAAATATTACGCGCAATTTTCGGACTGCGACGCATGCCCGTTTGAAGGCGCAGGGCGAAAACGCGAAGAACATCGGTTGCGAATCGTGTCACGGTCCGGGCAGTCTGCACGTCAAGAGCGGGGGCGGGTCGCACACGATTATCAATCCGCGTCGATCACCCGAAACGTGTTTCCAATGTCACCTCGAGGTACGGGCAAGTTTCCAACTGCCGCATCATCATCCGGTCCTGGAAGGCAAAATGAGCTGCGCTGATTGCCACAATCCACATGTCGGAATGGCGATCAAAGGCGGCGGGACGAATGTTCAACAGACGCTCAAAGGCGGCGGCATTGCTTTCATGAGCCGAAACGACACCTGCTTCGAGTGCCACACCGCGCAACGTGGGCCTTTTGTGTTTGAGCACGAGGCGGTGCGCGAAGGCTGCGTGACGTGTCATTCGCCCCATGGCTCGGTCAATCAGCGACTGCTAAACGAACGCAACGCAACGCTTTGCCTGAAGTGCCACTTCCAGCAGCAAACAGAGCCCGGCAGAATATTTATCGGAGACACCGATCACACCAACTTCTTGCCTCAAGGCACGTGTTGGTCGGCGGGCTGTCACGAAGCCATTCACGGTTCTCAGGTGAACCCGCTGCTTAGGTACTGATGTCCTATGATGAGCGCGTTTAGATTCCTTGTGCTGGTTTGCGCGGGAACTTTTGCCGCCGCAGCGGTTCACGCCGGTGACACGAGCGATGGCAAATCAACCACGGCTGCGACCACGGAAGAGCAAACCGAAGAGTACAAAAACTGGATCGAGCTCGGAATCGGCGGAGTAATAACGAACGGCGATCGCGCGCAGTTCGAACAAGAACACAGGCTGCCGGGCGATCAAGTTTACGGCGGCATCCAGGACCTGCACTTTGAACAGACTGTGGGCAAGAACGGCCTATTGTCGGTCGATGGGCATGCGATCTGGGATAATAACGATTACGACATAAAGGTGGAGCTATCGCAGCCAAATCTGGGCTACATTAAGGGTGGATTCACTGAATTTCGGAGTTGGTACGATGGCAACGGGGGATTTCTTCCGCCACATGGCGGCACCTGGTTCCCGCCGCCGATTCCGGAGATGCACATCGATCGGGGGGAGGCTTGGGTTGAACTCGGATTGCGCCTGCCAGATTGGCCGGAAATTACTTTGCGTTATTCACACGAGTTTCGCCAAGGCCAGAAAGATTCGACCGTCTGGGGCGACACAAATCAGACTGGGTTAGCAACGAATCCCACGCGAAAAATTATCCCCTCATTCCGTGGCATCGACGAAACGCGCGACATACTCGCCTTCGATATATCGAAGACGATCGGCAATACGGACGTCCTGCTGGGGATGCGTTACGAACACAATGAGAACGATTATTCGTTAAACATGGAGCGCGGCGCGGGTCAACTTCCGCCGACGGTTCCACCACCGGGCGCACAGCGCTTTATCACGCAGCGTGACGTAAACAACCTGGATTTGTTCAGTGGACATGCCATCACCGAGACACGGATTAGCGATTGGCTCTGGTTTACCGCCGGTTACTCCTACACAACTCTTGGCAGCGATATCGGGGGAAGCCGCATCATAGGCACTCACTTCGATGCCGACTTCGGCGAACGTGTTCCTACCCTTCGACCATTCGATCATGGCTTTATCAACCTCGCCGGCACATCTCAAGTAGATGAGCACATTTTCAACGCCAACGTTCTATGGATGCCGTTGAAAGATCTGACCATCCTCACAGCTTTCCGTTACACGCACGATGATAGGGAAAGCGACTCCACTTTCTTGGCCACGGATAGCACTCCAAATGTGCCGCCATTCACTCCGAGCAACCCACAGGGCGGAGCTCACCCTATAACGCCAGAGCCCGTGGCTGCGAGCGCTTCTACAGACTACGACAGGTTCGGCGAGCGCTTGGAGTTGCGTTATACGGGCATTGCTAACTGGCTGTTCTACACAGAGGGTGATTGGGAAGAGGAATTCGGCAACCGTCTTGAGCACCAAGAAGGAGGCGAAGACGCGGGCTTCGAACTCTTGAACCTCAATGAGGATACCTCCTTTCTGGGTCAAAAATATATCGTTGGCGCGAACTGGTATCCGATGATGAGGCTGAATCTGTCGGCGCAGTACTATCACAAAATTGCGTCTTATAATAACGACATCAACTCCGCAATACATCAGCGATTGGTTGATCAGGATTGGAGTACGGATGACGTGAACGTCCGGATTACGTGCCGGCCGAAGATTCCCACCTGGCTTGGTGCGCTTTCTCTTGTCAGCCGGTACGACTTTGTGCGCACGACAATCGACAGCCAGTGGGCCATATTTTCCGAAGGTGAGGTTCTAAATGAGGAGCAGACCGGCGTAATCAAGCAGCACGCGTTCACTGAGGCAGTCACCTGGAGCCCGCTCGCGCGCTGTTATTTGCAGGTAAATTTTTCCTACATTCTCAATCAAACGGACACGCCCGCGAATAACATTGAGCTGGTCCCCAACACAAGTCCGACGGTTGTAAATTTTAGAAACGATTATTGGACGGTGACCAGCGGCGCCGGTTACATAATCGACGACAAAACTGACTTTTACACCGACTTTTCATTCTACTGCGCCAATGACCACTTTAAGAATGCTGGCGTTGCCGTGCCTTACGGCCTTGGTGCAACCGAGTACACCGCCTCAGCCAGTATCACTCGCCAATTGACCCCGCAAATGCGCTTGCTGTTGAGGTACGGCTACTTTAACTACAGGGACGTGACTTCTGGAGGCCATAACAATTACGAAGCGCATTCGCTCTATTCCGGTCTCCAAGTTCGATTCTAATAGGAAGACTCCAACGGGATTGATCGAGCCATACTCTAAAGCTTGCATTGGAAAAGACACCAGACTAATTCATCATTCATCCAGAAAGGATCCAACAAATGAAAATAATCGTCATTATCGCCGTCAGCCTTTTTGTTACCTTGCCTTTCTCTGCGCGGGCGGCAGACCCGAAAACAAATTGGGCCAATAATTGCGCACAGTGCCACGGAGCCGATGGACGGGCCGACACCAAGATGGGAAAACAATTGAGCGCAAAGGACCTGACCGATCCGAAAGTCCAGGCGGCTTTCACTGATGCCAAGGCTACGCAATCGATCAAGGACGGCGTGAAGCAGAACGGCAAGACGACAATGAAAGCGTTCGGCGGGAAATTGACGGACGCCGAGATCAAGGCGCTCGTCGCCTATGTGCGCACGTTGAAGAAATAAACAGGTCGACATCGTACCGCCGCTGATGCAACGAGTGGCGGTTTTATTTCAAGCTCTTGATATAAGCGACGAGGGCTTTTAAGTCCTCGTCTGAGACATCGACCGGCTTCATCTCGCCTTCGATCATCTTCGCGGTCGGATGCCTCAACAGTTTCGATAGCTCGCCCGCCGGTTTCTGCGCAGTTGGGCCAGCGAGCTTGGGTCCGGCGTCTGTTCCAACTCCGTTCTCACCATGGCACGCGTCGCACGATTCGCCCTCGTAAACTTTCTTACCCGCGGCTGCCAGCGGATCAAGCAGCGCGATATTAGTGGCCGACAATGTGCTGATGGCGGGTTCGGGCTCGAATGGTTCGCGCATGAATTGCTCGGTTTCCTCACGTTGCTTTGCCACCTGCTTTGCAATCGCCGGGTCAAGACTGTCTTCCCGCTTGCTCAGCAAACCGAATGTAATAAGCGTAAGCAGAATTGCCGCAAAGATCCCGACCGCGAGCGGCCGCCGCCATGGGCGCCGTTCCAACCTTCGATCGATAAACGGAAGAGCGATCACCAGAATCGCCGTAATTGTCGGAACGATAACAATGCCGACAACGGCCCATGGCCCTTTGAAGTACTTGAGCCACTGGAAAAACGGAAGGTAATACCATTCCGGCCGAGGAACGTATTGCGTGTCAGCTGGATTGGCTTTGGGGCCAAGCTCGGTTGGCGCAAAGTGCGCGAGCGCGCCCAGTATCAGGATCATCACCAAGGCCACGATGGTGTCCATCACCACCTGGTGCGGGTAAAATCGCTGGGTTGGCAATCGCGGTGTCACCGGATCTTCGCTCGGTGGTCCGGCCGCACCTGCTTTACGGAAGAGATAGACGTGCGCAGCCACCAGGCCCAGGATCGCGGCCGGCAGCAAAAAAACATGCGCCACAAAAAATCGTGACAGAGTGAGAGTGCCCATCTCGTTTCCACCGCGCATGAAACGTTTGAGTAAGGAGCCGACCCACGGGATCTCGCTCGCCATATTGGTGCCGACAGTTGTGGCGAAAAAAGCTTTTTGGTCCCACGGTAACAAATAACCCGTGAAGGCCATCGCCAGCATGAGCCCCAAGAGTGCGCATCCAGAAATCCAGAGAACTTCCCGGCGACCTTTGTAGGCGCCGTATAGAAAGGTCTGGGTGAGGTGAACAAGCAACACGATGACGACTGCGCTCGACCCATAAGCGTGCAGACTGCGCAGAAACGATCCGCCGGTTACTTCCTTAATGATGTAGGCAACCGTGGTGTGCGCATGATCGGCAGTCGGAGCGTAATAGAGCGACAGGAATACTCCGGTTACGGTTTGTGAAATGAACAGGAACAGCAGGACTGAGCCGAACACATAGGCCCAGCGCGCGCCGCCCGGGATCGGTTCGTCCAACGCTTCGTGCAAGAGTGAGCCGATTCCGGTCCGGCTGTCCAGCCACTGGTACACGCGACTCCATCGGCTAGCGCGAGAACGAACAACTTTTTCGTCAGGCTTAGGCACGTCAGCCATGTCGCAATGTTCTTGTCAGGCCAGAACTTCTTTTTTGGAAACAAGCTGGCGGAAATATTGGTAGCGCACTCTCAACATTCCGTTGTCGATCTTGCTCTCCAGATCGTCCATCGAGCGCGGGGTGGGGCCGGAAATGCGCGCGCCATTTACAGCGAATACTGCCGTGTGACATGGACAGATGAATTGCTGCTTCGATTCGATCCACGGAATCGAACACCCGAGGTGCGGACAAATCGGCGATAACACGCGCAACACTCCATCCTTCATCGGCAAAATGTAGATTGCTTTTTCCGAAACAATCCTTCGCCAGCCATCGCGCTGTTCCACCGTAATCAACTTTTTCATTGGCGCGCTCAGCGATGCGAACTCATCCATCTTGCCTACGTCCGACCAGTCCGTTTTCGTCGTTGTGGCGAGCAGCGGATGCAGCGCAAAACGGATCAGCGGCACCGACAGTGCCGCGCCCATGACCACGGTGCCGAATCCAAGCAACACGCCGAGAAAGGAGCGGCGCGTCAAGGTTTCGGTTTCTGCGGCAGGTGAACCTGGCGCAGTCAAGTCTGGATCAAGTGGACGGGGCACTGCTTCTGCCTTTGCACCACAGGGCGTCGATGCTCCAACGTCCCGGGCCGTAAAAAATAATGAAAAAGAAAACCAAACGCAATGCCCAATCCGGCGAATAGCTCGACGAATCCTGCAATCAATGCGATTCCGGTCGCGCCATGCCCACCGCCGGGAATCGCGAGAAGCTTCTGACTGCCGTGACAAGCGTAGGTCAATCCGATGACTAGCCGCATAATGCAGTAAACGGGGTCTGCAAATCGATTCAGAGAGTTCATAACGCGAGGCTGATGATGTCGACTCTTGCTGTCAAAGCCAATCGCGCGCAAAAACGATTTTCCGTAAAAATGCGTAGCCGGCCACGTGCGCGTTCTGGCATAACCTTCGCGATTTGCGATGACAATTGGCGATCATGAAAACGCAAGAACCGCACAGTTGAAAAATCGCTAGGCTTTTAAGGTCGGTAAAACCAATGACTGCATACCAATCTGCGACGTCTCGGAAAATAGTATTTGTGCTCGCGCTTGGCTTCCTCGGCACGCTCGCCTGGGCTGCCGCCTCGGATTGGAGAGCTCCTCCCGCCTCCGCGAATCGTCCAAACCCGCTTGCCGGCAACGCCAACGCGACCGCGCTAGGCGAAAAGCTTTACGTCGCCAATTGTCTTACCTGCCACGGTTCGGAAGGCAAAGGCGATGGGCCGGGCGCGGCAGCGTTGGAAAAGAAACCGGCCAATTTGGGAGCGCGCATCCGGGAGACAGGAGAAAAGGATGGCGAGTTGTTTTGGAAGATTTCGGAGGGACGAGCGCCCATGATTACGTGGAAGGCAAGTCTTTCGGAAACGCAGCGGTGGGAACTTGTGAACTACATTCGGGCAACGTTTGCCAAGTAAAATTTAATCCAAGCAAATCGGTGACAACCCGCAGCCACAACCTTAAGACTCTGAAAATTAAAAAAATGAATTCACCTCGACGAAATATTGAGAGCTGGTTTGCGATTATTTTTTTGGCGACCGCATTAATGACTGCGCCGGCGCCGCTTCAGGCACAGGATGCCGCTCCTCCTTCCGACTACGTGTCGCGCGCGGAGTACGACAAGCTCAAGGCAGAGCACGAAGCGATGAAGCAGGAGCTGGACGCATTGAAAGCGACAGTTAAACAACTGACCGTCAGCGCAGCCCAAGCGCCTGCGCCCGGGAAGGCCGTCAGCGAAGGGAAACAGGTCGTTACAGCGCCGCCTGAAGCCGCCACCGAGGAACTGCGTCAGGAAGTGGAAACTTTAAAGTTACAGGTGAAGGAAACATTTCCTGGAACGACGAAGTTTCTGCTCGCCGGTTACGGAACGGCCGGATTCACCGCGCGCAGTGGCGAGGATCCATTTTTCGATGCCGCGTTCAACGCTATTTTTCTTTTCAAGATGACCGATCGACTTTTCTTCGAAGGGGAAATGGAGCTCGAATTCGAGGACGAGGCGACCGATCTCAATTTGGAGATAGCGCAAGCTTCTTACCTCTTGAATGACTACATGACGATTGGTGTCGGTCGGTTTCTGAATCCGACGGATTTCTTTGTCGAGCGACAACACATGAACTGGGTGAACAAACTTCCGGACAAGCCACTGGCCGTTTACGACGGTTTGCTGCCTGAGTCCGAAATGGGCGCGCAATTGCGCGGCGTCATTCCAATTGGCCCGACAAAACTGGAGTACGTTGCCTTCGTCGCAAATGCGCCCGGCCTCATCACCGCTCCGGACGACTTCTCTGAACTGGGAACGCTCGATTTCGATAATGACGCCAATTTTGGCGGACATGTCGCCGTTGGCGGCCACGTCGGGTTCATTCCGATTCCACAGTTGGAAGTCGGGTACGGGATTCAACGCTCAAAAGTTGGGCCGCGGGACAATGCGGTCGAGAACGTTTTGCAGTCGGTCGATCTCAATTTCGTTAGCGACTCGCCGTTCCTCAAAGGTCTCATTACCGCTCGAGCACAATGGGTTTGGTCGCACGTCGGCCGTTTCGTCTTCGATCCCGATGGCGAGCAGGACTTCGGCCCGCTTGCGTTCAACAACAATCGCAACGGCGGTTACGCGCAACTCTCCTATCGTCCGACCCATATCGACAACGATTATCTCAAGAACTTGGAGGGCGTGTTCCGTTACGATCGGTTCAATCAACTGCACACCCCGGTCGGCTTCGACGAACAGCGCTGGACTCTTGGGCTAAACTACTGGCTGACTCCGAGCGCTGTAGTGAAACTGGCTTATGAGTTCGACGATAAGAACGGCGGCGCCCGCGACCAGGACGCCTTTATGATGCAGGCAGCGGTCGGGTTTTAACTATGAAAGAAATTCCAGCGAGGATTTGCAAGTGGATCGGTTTGCCTGGAGCGACAATCATTATTTGCTGTACCGCCGTGATGTGGCTCGTCTTTGGTTGCGCGACGAATAAGCAATCGGGAGAGGTCGCTGCCGGAACGTCTGGAAAAAGCGGCGCGCAACTTTGGGCGGAGAACTGTGTGCGTTGTCATAACATTAGATCGCCCGCTTCCCTAAGTCCCGCCCAATGGGACG